>Ga0070664_100000409_pt1 | contig 31980 bp, 30 predicted proteins | sample KBSC73metaG_FD_65863 | JGI IMG/M metagenome (GOLD analysis project Ga0070664, IMG submission 65863) | Corn rhizosphere microbial communities from Kellogg Biological Station, Michigan, USA - KBS C7-3 metaG | ecosystem: Host-associated > Plants > Roots > Rhizosphere > Soil ... | reverse complement strand
GGGTGTCCCGGAAGCCGTGACCGAGTGCCGCCGCGCGGGGATTCGCGTCCTGCTCATCACCGGCGACCACCCGAGCACGGCGCTGGCCATCGCCCGCCAGGCCGGCATCGACGCCGAGCGGTACCTCACGGGAGCGCAGCTCGAGTCCCTCGACGAAACCTCGCTTCGTTCCGCGCTCGAGGAAACGGAGGTCTTCGCCCGCGTGGCGCCCCTCCACAAGCTCCGGCTGGTCGAGGCGCTCCAGGCGATGGGCGAGGTGGTGGCGATGACTGGCGACGGGGTGAACGACGCGCCCGCGCTCCGGGCGGCTCACATCGGCGTGGCGATGGGCGGACGAGGAACCGACGTGGCCCGGGAGGCCGCGGACCTGGTGGTGCTCGACGACAACTTCGTCTCCATCGTCGGCGGCATCCGTGCCGGAAGGCGCATCTACAACAACCTCCAGAAGTCGCTGGGATTCGTCCTCGCGGTGCACGTGCCGATCGCGGGAATGGCGGTGCTTCCGATCTTCTTCGGCTGGCCGATGCTCTTCACCCCGGTGCACGTCGTCTTCCTGGAGATGATCATCGATCCGGCTTGCTCCATCGCCTTCGAGATGGAGCCGGGTGATCCGCGGGCAATGGAGCGGCCGCCGCGCTCGCCCCGGGCCCGGCTCATGGGATGGACGCAGATCGCCCGCAGCCTGGTCGAGGGCCTCGCGGTGTTCGCCGTGGTGGCGCTCGGGTTCTGGATCGGTCAGCAGAAGCATGGCGGCATGACCGACGCGCGGACCCTGGCCTTCAGCGGGCTCATCATGGGGAACCTCGGTCTCATCGTCGCGCATCGGGCGCACGCTGGCGGCCTGCTCCGGTCCTTCCGCACGCCGAACCCGGCCTTCTGGGTGGTGGTCGCCGGTGCGATCGGCGTTCTGGCGCTGGTCCTGCTCGTTCCGCCGATCCGCGGCCTGTTCCAGCTGGGGCCGCTGCACCTCGACGACCTCGTGCTCTCCGCGGGGCTCACGGTGGCGCTGATCCTGGGACTGGTCCTCGCAGGGACTGGCGTCCGCGTGGCGAGCTCCCGGTCCTCGCGCAACGCCGTGGCACGCTAGCGGGTCCAGCGTCTGCCGCTGCCGTTCCTGGAGCGAGGTTGCGGCCGTCCACCGCCGGGCCCGAGGAGGCGCGCCGACAGCGCACGCGCGCGTTCGCACAGCCGGCGCGAGCCGGAGAGCATGGCCTGGCGCTCGGCCGGACGGAGCGTTCCAGCGAGGTCCGCCAGCCGCTTCGCCATGAGCGGGAGCAGGACTTCGAGCCGCCGCCGTCCGTCCGGGGTGAGGAGCACGCGTTTCGAACGTCGGTCTTCCGCGACCGCCTTCCGCCGCACGAGCCCCTGGCGCTCGAGGGAGCGAAGCACGCCGGTCATGCTGGGCGGAGCGATGCCGGCACGCTCGGCGAGCTGCGCCGGAGTGAGCCCAGCCTCGGATTCGAGGAGCTGCGTCAGGACGTGGCCACGGGCGCTGGAGAGCTGGTGCGCGGCATAGAACGCCTCGAACGAGGCGGACATCTCGTCGGAAAAGCGCCACAGACACAGACAGGTGTCGATGGCACGAGGGTCCGCTCCCGGAACACGAGAGACCAGGCGCCGGGCCGCCTCGTAGCGCTCGAGCGACGGTGGATGGCGAGGGCGGGCCAAAGTGACGAATCCCTTCGAGCAGTCAGGTTCCTGGGGGCTCTGGGCGGGAGATAGTTAAGTTCCGTAGGACTTCCTTGCCACATTGCGTGCTGCCCATTATCGAGCGCTCGCGCAGATCGAGGTTCCAGGGAGACACCAGTCATGGCCGATGCCGCGGTGGAACGGGCGCAGGAGCACGCCCAGGCCCGCGACGCCCAGGAGAACGGAGCGGCGGCGAGCACGGAGGCGAGGAAGCGCCGTGCGCTGATGATCATCGGTGGCGTGGCCGGGGTGGTCATTCTCGGCGTGCTCCTCTACGTGCTCTTCACCGTGGGCAAGGAGACTACCGACGACGCCCAGATCGATGCGGACGTGGTGCCGCTCGCGCCGCACGTGGGCGGGCAGGTGGTCGCGGCTCCGGTCGTCGAGAACCAGGCGGTGAAGAAGGGGGACGCCGTCCTCCAGCTGGATGACCGCGACTACCAGGCTCGCGTCACTCAGGCGCAGGCTGAGCTGGAGAGCGTGAAGGCGCAGGCCCAGGCCGCCGATGCGCAGGTGGCGGTGGCCGAGGCATCGGCCCGGGGTGCGCTGACCCAGGCCGAGGCGAACCTCGTCGGCACCAACCGATCGGTTTCCGGCGCGCACGCCCAGCTCGAGCAGGCGCGGGCCACCCTGGCCAGCCGCCAGGCGGATCTCAAGCTGGCCCAGTCGAACATCGAGCGCGCTCGCGAGCTGCAGAAGGCGAACGCCATCCCCCAGCAACAGTTCGACCAGTGGCAGGCGCAGTTCCTCTCCGCCGAAGCGGGGGTGAACGCGGCGCAGGCGGCGGTCAGCGCCGCGGCGGATCAGCTACGCCGGACCGAGGCGCAGGTGAACGAGGCTCAGGGTCGGGTGGTGGTGACCCGACCCGTCGATGCGAGCATCGCCGCCGCCGCGGCGAACGCCACCTACCAGCACGCCCGGGTCAAGAGCGCCGAAGCGACACTGGCCCTCGCTCAGCTCAATCTCGAGTGGACCCGCATCCTCGCCCCCAGCGACGGGACCGTGAGCCGGATCACCGCTCACCCCGGAGCGCTGCTGTCCACCGGGCAGATTGTGGCCCAGTTCGTTCCGGTGCGGAAGTACGTCACCGCGAACTTCAAGGAGACGCAGATCGGGAAGATGCATTCCGGTCAGCCGGCGGACGTCGCGATCGACACCTACGGCAAGACGGTGCAGGGGAAGGTGGAGAGCCTCTCCGGCGGCACCGGCGCGCGCTTCTCGCTCTTTCCGCCGGACAACGCGACGGGAAACTTCGTGAAGGTCGCCCAGCGCATCCCGGTGCGGATCGCGCTGGACGCCGTTCCCTCGGGCATGGTCCTCCGCGCCGGCCAGTCGGTGGTGGTGACCGTGCACGTGAACAAGTGACCGACAGGTCCGGAGGTACGCCCTTGATTCGACCGCTCATTGCAGCTGCGCTCGTCGCCTCGACGTCGTCGCTGGCCGAAGGCCCGCAGACGCTCACCATCGACGACGCGGTGAACGAGGCGCTGAGAGTCAACGACCAGCTGAAGGCGGTGCGCTATCGCGCCGAGGGCGCCGAGGACACCGCCCGGAGTGCCCGCGGGCGGCTGCTGCCCGCGCTGAGCGCGAGCAACACCTGGCAGCACTGGGACGGACCCTTCGTCATCTCGCTCGCCCCTCCGGGGACGCCGAGCTCGGGGGTGGTGGCCAGGAACATCAACACCAACGTGTTCACCGTGGCCGCGCAGCAGCCGGTCCTCGGCCTCTTCCACCGCGAGCGTGACCTCAAGGCGGCCAGTGCCTCGGCCGACGCGAGCCGCGCGAACGAGCAGGATGCACGGTCGCAGATCGCCGAGCAGGTCCGGACCACCTACCTCCGGCTGTTCGCGGCCAAGGCCGGGGTGGCCATCGCCGAGGCGAGCATCGAGCAGCTGCAGAAGCAGGTGCAGGACGCGCAGGCCCGCTACAACGCGGGGACGATCACCAAGGCCGACCTGCTCCGGTTCCAGACCGCGGTTGCCAACGCCGAGCAGCAGCGGATCACGCAGGCGACGCTGGAGCAGACCTCGCGCCAGGCGCTGCTCACCTCACTGGCCCGGAACCCGGAGGACCCGACGGTGGATTTCGTGGAGCCGGTGGATCTCGAGAAGCAGGCGGCCGCCAGGCAACAGGAGACGGTCGATGCGCTCATCAACAGCGCGCTGAAGAATCGTCCGGAGGTCGCCCGGGCGCAGAAGGATGCCGAGGCCGCCCGGGCCAACGGGCAGGCCCGGCTGCTGGAGCTGCTTCCCGAGGTGGACGTCCAGGCGGCGTACAGCAACGTGCGGGGGCAGATCTTCCAGCCGGAGAACAGCTCCTTCATCGGGGTGGTGACCAGCTGGCCCTTCTTCACCTGGGGCACGCGCTGGTACTCGGCGCAGAGCGCTCAGCGCCAGGCCGACGCCGCCGCGTCCTTGCTGGAGGACACCCGGAAGCAGGTGGCGTACGACGTGGCCAGCAAGGCTGCGCAGCTGGAGGCACAGTTCGTCGTGGTGCAGGTGGCGGAGACGGCCATCGCCAGCGCCGAGGAGGCGTACCGGGTGACGAGCGCACAGGTCTCCGCCGGCACGGCGACGACCACCGACCTGCTCGACGCCCAGTCGGCGCTGACCACCGCCAAGGCGAATTTCGCCCGGGCGCAGTACGACCGCGCCATCGCCCGGGTGGCGCTGGATCGAGCCACCACGGCGCGGTGACCGGATGCCGGCCGAGGCTCATCCGGAGGTGAGCTGGCGGCCCAGCCACAGCCCGTGGCTGGTGGGCCTGACGGTCACCCTGGCCACGTTCATGGAGGTGCTGGACACCAGCATCGCCAACGTGGCGCTGCCCCACATCGCCGGTGGCCTCTCGGCCAGCCTGGACGAGTCCACCTGGGTGCTGACCTCGTACCTGGTGTCCAACGCGGTGGTGCTGCCGATCAGCGCCTGGATCTCCAGCCGCGTGGGGCGAAAGCGCTTCTACATGTCCTGCGTGGTGCTCTTCACCATCAGCAGCTTCCTCTGCGGCTTCGCCCCGAACCTTCATTCGCTGATCTTCTTCCGCGTGCTTCAGGGCATCGGCGGGGGTGGGCTGGCTCCGAGCGAGCAGGGCATCCTGGCCGACACCTTCGAGCCGCAGCAGCGCGGGATGGGCTTCGCGATGTACGGGCTGGCGGTGGTCTTCGCCCCGGCGATCGGGCCGACGCTGGGCGGCTTCATCGTGGACCACGCCAGCTGGCGGTGGATCTTCTACATCAACATCCCGGTGGGCATCCTCTCGCTCATCCTCAGCTCGATCATGGTCGAGGACCCGCCCTGGCTCGAGCAGGAGCGCCGGGAGTCTCGCGGGGTCCGGGTGGACTGGCTCGGGCTCGCCCTGGTCGGCCTCGGGTTCGGCTGCCTCCAGGTCACGCTGGACAAGGGGCAGCAGGAGGACTGGTTCAGCTCGCCGCTGATCGTGATCTTCACCATGGCCACCGTCATCTGCCTGGTCGGCGCGGTCATCTGGGAGTGGGTGCACCCCAGCCCGATCGTCAACGTCAGGCTGCTCAAGAACCGGAACTTCGCGACCAGCATGGTCCTGATGTTCACCCTGGGCGGCGTCCTGTACGGGAGCACGGTGCTCATCCCGCAGTTCGTGCAGACGCTGCTCGGCTACAGCGCCGAGCGCGCCGGCATGGTCCTCTCACCGGGCGGATTCACCACCATGGCCATGATGCCGGTGGTCGGCTTCCTCGTCTCCCGCGTGCCGGCCAAGTACCTGATCACCGCCGGCTTCGCCGGGCTCTCGCTGGCGCTGTGGCACATGACCAGCATCAACCTGGGAATCGATCCGGCCACGGCGACGCTGTACCGGGTGTTCCAGGCAGCCTCGCTGGCCTTCCTCTTCGTGCCGATCAACACCGTCGCGTACATCGGGGTGCCCCGCGAGCAGAACAACCAGGTGTCGGGCCTGATGAACCTGGCGCGGAACATCGGAGGGAGCGTGGGCATCTCCTTCTTCGTCGCCGCGCTCGCCCGCCGTTCGCAGGTGTACCAGAACCAGCTGGTGGACCGGCTGACCACTTCCAATCCGGTGCTACAGGAAAGGCTGGGGGTCCTGCAGCAACTCTTCGGCGCGGCTGGTCCCGGCGACGCGCTGCGCCGCGCGTACGCCACCGTCTACATGACGCTCCAGCAGCAGGCTGCTGTGCTCGCCTACAAACGAATCATCGAGGATCTGGCGGTGGTGACCGCGATCCTCGTGCCGCTGATCCTGCTATTCCTCAAGAAGAACAGGCCGGGCGGGACCCCCGCCGGCGCGCACTGAGACGCGGCGTCGCTGGAAGGACGCGGCGGGACATCACAGCTTCGTGAATTCCAGGAGGGCCACGGATGATTGCTCGGGTGTTGACTCTGTTGCTCGGTCTCGCCATCGCCGCCACCTCGGTCTGGGAGCCGCGTGGATCGGACGTGGCGACGCACGACGTGGCCGTCGGGCTCCTCATCGCCGCGACTGCCGTGGTGGCCATGGCGGTGCGCGGAGCGAACTATCTGGGCACCGCGCTCGGGCTCTGGCTGTTCTTCTCCGGGATGGTGTACCCGGTCGTTCCCCACATCTACATCGGGATCGTGGGCGGCACCCTGGTGTTCATTTTTTCGCTGGTGCCCAGCTCGGACCGGACGTTCTGGCCGTTCGGGCGGTCCACCGCGCCGGCCGCCTGAAAGCAGCTCCACCCCGGCCCGGTCCCGACCGGACCAGGACTTCACGGCCGAGCGCCCTCTCGCTCACGGCTGTTCCGCGGGAGCGCACCCGGCGGGCGTGACCTGCCGGGCACCGCATTCTTCCGGCCGAAGACCAGCGCGTCGAGGGACGCCCGTCCTGCGCCAGCGAGGAACAGCCAGAGAAACCCCGCCAGGTAGGTGAACTCCTCGAAGGCGAGCAGCGAGCGGATGCCGCTGACCTCCGGCCGCTTCGCGGTGAGGATCGCGACCAGCATCGTCGCCATCAACGGAAGCGCCGCGAAGCGGGTGAACAGCCCCAGGAGAATAAGCGTCCCGCCCACCAGCTCGACACCGGAGACCATCGCCGCCTGGCCCGCAGGGAAGGGGATGCCCAGCTCGGTGAAGAAGCTCGTCACCTGCTCCAGGTTGTGCACCTTTCCCCAGCCGGTGCCGAGGAAGACCGCGCCGAGCGAGAGCCGGATGCCGAGCGGTCCCACCCACGAGAAGCGATCGAGAACGGCGAGAGCGCGGGTCCGAAGGGCGTCGAGCTTCATCATCGAGGGGTCTCCTGGAGGCGTCCTGCAAGATACGGCGCGCCCAGCAGGACGGTTACCGGCCCCGGAGCCGCGACGGTGTGCCCCCTGACCCGCTGCGTGACGCGCGCTTCATCGAGAGACGCGCTGTGCCATGGGTACAGGGCCCTGGGGCGCGGACCGTCACAGAATGCGTGTTGTCCGCGAGCGTCCGGATGCTGCTCGCAACTTCGGACGAGCGCAGCCCGACTGAAGGTGGGATGAGTGGGGAATGCTTCTCGCCCGTTCTTCCTTCTCCGCCACGCTCCTCGCCCTCGGCCTCGCCCTGCCGGCCTCGGCCGCCGAGCCGGTCACCGTTCTCCGTGCGGCGCGGCTCTATGACGGCAAGGCCGATGCGGTGCTGGCCCCCGGGGTGGTGGTGGTCTCCGAGGGCCGCATCGTCGCCGCTGGCTCGAATGCCCAGGTTCCCCCGGGGGCACGGGTCATCGAGCTGGGCGACGCGACCCTGCTGCCCGGCCTCATCGACGCGCATACCCACCTGAGCTTCGAAGCCAGCCTCGACTGGAACCAGGATCAGCTGGACTTCCTGAAGAAGCCCGTGACGGAGCAGGCGATCCGCGCGACCGAGTTCGCCCGGCGAACCTTGCTGGCCGGCTTCACCACCGTTCGCGACGTGGGATCAAGCGACCTCATCGATGTCGGCCTGCGGAACGCGATCAACGCCGGGAAGGTGCCCGGACCGCGCATGCTGGTGGCCGTCAACGCCATCGGCGCCCGTGGCGGCCACTGCGACCCGACGGGCGGATTCCGTCCCGAGCTGCTCAAGGAGCCCGGACCGGAGCAGGGGGTGGGGAACGGGCCGGACCAGATCCGCGCGGCGGTCCGCTTCGACACCAAGCACGGGGCCGACGTGATCAAGACCTGCGCGACCGGCGGAGTCCTCTCCGAGGCGGACAAGGTGGATTCACCGCAGCTCACCCAGGCCGAGCTCGACGCGCTGGTGGACGAGGCGCATGCGCTGGGCCGCAAGACTGCCGCCCACGCCCACGGCGCGGAGGGAGCCAAGCGCGCCATCCGCGCGGGCATCGACTCCATCGAGCACGGCTCGTTCCTGGACGACGAGGCCTTCGAGCTGATGAAGAAGAAGGGAACCTACTTCGTTCCCACGCCGCTGCCCTGCATGCCGCAGCTCCTCCGGGACGGCAAGGCTCCGGCGAACATCCGGGAGAAGGCGGCCGCCGCCGACGGGAAGGCGCAGGAGACCCTGAAGCGCGCAATCGCCAGGAACGTTCGCATTGCCTTCGGCAGCGACGCGGCGGTCTGCCCCCACGGGACGCAGGTCAACCAGTTCGCCATCCTGGTCCGGGCGGGGATGAAGCCGCTCGCGGCGATCCGCTCCGCGATGTCCGTGGATGCCGCACTCCTCGGAGTGTCCGACCGTGGAACGCTGGAGGCTGGAAAGCTGGCGGACGTGGTTGCCGTGCCCGGGGACCCGTCGCGCGACATCGCCGTGATGGAGCGGCTCTTCTTCGTGATGAAGGGCGGCACCGTGGTCCGGAACGACCGGGCCACCGCGGCGACGGCGGGCACCGGGGCGAGCGCCCCCGCAAACTGAACGGCATGCAGCACACGCCCGCCAGCGCCGCTCGCACCGAGCGGCCTGATGGCCTGTCGACAGTCCGAGGAGCGACGGCTGGCGGTCGACAGTTCCCGGGGCCAAGCCCGGGCCATGGACGAGGATCTGCAGTCGATGACGCTGGAGCAGCTCGTCACCGAGGTGAAGCGACTGCGGGCGGGAATCCGGAAGCACCGGGACTCCACCGCGCACCAGCTCTGCTGGCACCATCCGCAGCTCTGGGGGCTCTTGCCCGAACGCACGGATCCGCTTCCGGCCATTCCCGAGTGGCCGCAGTTTCTCCGGGGATGCATCCGCTATCGCCAGTCGCTCGACGGTGAGCTCCCCGACGCCCCGCGAACGGCCGAGGAATTCGCGGGCGGCGAATAGCTCGCCCTGGCGAGAACGAGGCCGTGCGCGACCTGCTCGGTCGCGGTCGACGCGTGGTCACGCTTCGACTCCTCGACTGCACGCGGCCCTGATATCTCGCTCGTCGTGCGGAGGCCCGTGCCCATCGAGGTTCCCCGGGAGGTCTGCACGGTCTACCCGCGTGCCTCGCGCCTGGAATGGCTGCTCACCAACGGCACAGGCGGTTTCGCCATGGGCACCGTCGCCGGGTCGAACACCCGGCGGTACCACGGACTGCTGGTGGCGAGCCTCCATCCGCCGGTGGAGCGGATCGTGACGCTCGCCCGCCTCGAGGAGACGGCGCTCACGCCGGAGGGCGCGGTGGCACTCTCGGTCAACCAGTACCCCAACACGCTCTACCCGGATGGCTACACCCGCCTGGTGCGCTTCTCGCTCGACGACGGGCCGGCATGGACCTGGTCTGTGGGCGGAGTGGAGATCGAGCGACGGGTGCTGCTCGTCCCCGGAGCGCAGACGGTGGTCGTCCGGTACGCGACCTCCGGCCCCGCACGGCTCCGGATCGAGCCGCTGGTCGCCTTCCGCGACTGCCACGCCCTCACCCATCGCAACGCCGATGCCTGGACCGGCTTCGAGGAGCAGACCGGGCCGGAGGGGAGGCTGGTGCGCTTCCAGCCGTACCCGAGCCTTCCCTCGTTGCACATCGCTCACCGGGGCGGGCCGTTCTCCGGCGCTCCGGCGTGGCACGAGAACGTCGAGTACCTCGAAGAGCTGGACCGCGGGCTCGACTTCCGCGAGGACCTCCTGCTTCCGGGCAGCTTCGAGCTGGAGGTCGCGCCGGACCGCCCGCAGATCGTCGCGGCGACGGTCGAGGCCGGACCCACGCTGGACCTGGATACCCTGGGCACGCTCTTCGGCCGCTCCGGGCCAGTCGTGCGTCCGCCGGCTCCTGGGCGGAACGTCGGCCGCGAGGACGATCTCGACGAGGGAGGTGCCCGGCTGGGTCGCGCGGCCGACGCATACCTCGTGCGGCGGGCGGACCGCTCGGCGACGGTCATCGCCGGATACCCCTGGTTCACCGACTGGGGGCGGGACACGATGATCTCCCTTCCCGGGCTCGTCGTGGCCCGGGGCCGGCTCGAGGTCGCGCGGGAGGTGCTGGAGGGCTTTCTCACTCACCTCGACGGCGGGCTGATCCCGAACCGCTTCCCCGACTCGGCGGGTCCGGCCGAGTACAACACGGTGGACGCGACGCTCTTCATGTTCCAGGCGGTGCACGCCTGGGAGCAGGCCGGCGGGCCTCCGGCGTTCATTCGCGACGTGTTCTACCCCGCGGCGTGCGGCATCGTGGACGCGCATCTGCGCGGCACGCACCACGGCATCCAGGTGGATCCGCGTGACGGGCTCCTCGTCGCCGGAGGGCCGGGAAGCAATCTCACCTGGATGGACGCGCGTGTGAACGGCGTCCCGGTCACGCCCCGACACGGCAAGCCCGTGGAGGTGAACGCCCTCTGGTACAACGCGCTCCGGCTCTCCGAGCGGTGGGCGCGGCAGCTCGGTGACGCCGCGCGGGCCCGCTCCTTCGGCCGCGAGGCGGACCTGGTCGCCGGCGCCTTCGACCGTGCCTTCTGGAACGAGACGCGGAAATGCTGCTTCGACGTCATCCTGCCCGAGGGGCCGGATCCGCGCCTCCGCCCGAACCAGCTCTTCGCGGTCGGCCTGCCCTTCCCGCTCCTCGATGGGCACCGCCGGGCGATGGTGCTCGAGGCAGTGGAGGCGGCACTGGTGACCCCGGTGGGGCTCCGCACGCTCGCCCGGAGCGATCCCGGCTACCGGGCGACGTACCGCGGCGAACCCGCCGAGCGGGACTCGGCGTACCACCAGGGTCTGGTGTGGCCCTGGCTGGTGGGACCGTACGTGGACGCTCTGTTCGCGGTCCGGGGTGACTCGGCGGAGACCCGGAACCGGGCGCGCGCAGCGGTCGGCGCGCTCGCCGCGGGCCTGGAGACCGGATGCCTCGGCCAGTTGCCCGAGTGCTTCGAGCCCGAGCCGCCGTTTCACCCGGTGGGCGCGCCGGCGCAGGCTTGGAGCGTGGCCGAGGTCCTGCGGGTCCTGGTGCGCCTCCGGGAAACATGACCTTCCGCTCTCGCCAGGCGCGCGAATTCTCCGCCGGCGCTGCCACCGAATTGGATCCCGGGGTCTCCTCGCCCTCCAAGCACGCAGGCGCCGGACCTGGACCGCCGGACAGGCTCGGCCTGCCACCCCTGACCCCGTGAAATACCTTCCTCTCGTCCATTCCACGAACCAGAGGAGGACACGTGCGGATCGCCCAGGTGGCCCCGTTGTTCGAGAGCGTCCCGCCCCGGCGATATGGCGGAACGGAGCGGGTGGTGTCGTTCCTCACGGAGGAGCTGGTTCGACAAGGTCACCGGGTCACGCTCTTCGCCACCGGGGACTCCCGGACGTCGGCCGAGCTCGTCCCGGTCGTCGACCGGCCGCTCCGGGGAGATCCGCAGTGGCTCGTTCACGCCCTGATCCAGCTGGACCGGGTGTTCCAGCGCGTCGAGGATTTCGACGTCCTCCACTTCCACGCCGACCACCTGCACTACCCGCTGCTCCGCCACTACGAGGTCCCGATGGTGGCCACGGCGCACGGTCGACTGGACCTTCCCGGGCTGACGAGGCTGCACCGGATCTTCTCCAGCGCGGCGCTGGTGTCCATCTCCGAGGCGCAGCGGGCGCCGCTCCCCCAGGCGCGATGGGTGGGGACAGTCCACCATGGGCTGCCGCCCGATCTCTACCGGCTGGGAAACGGGGCCGGCGGTTACCTGGCCTTCGTGGGTCGCATCTCGCCGGAGAAGCGTGTGGACCGGGCGCTGGAGATTGCTCGCTGCGCGGGTCTCCCGATCCACATCGGGGCGAAGGTGGACGCCGCCGACCGGGCGTACTTCGAACGCGAGATCGAGCCGCTGCTCGATCGCCCGGACGTGAAGTACCTGGGCGAGATCGGAGACCAGGAGAAGCAGGAGCTGCTCGGTGGGGCTCTGGCCGTCCTCTTCCCCATCGACTGGCCGGAACCGTTCGGGCTGGTGATGATCGAGGCGATGGCCTGTGGTACTCCGGTGCTGGCCTTTCGCGGCGGAGCGGTCGAGGAGATCATCCGTCCCGGAGTGACCGGAGCGATCGTGGACTCGGTGGACGAGGCGGTGGCGGCGCTTCCCGGTGTGGTCCGGCTCGATCGGCGCCGATGCCGTGAGGAGTTCGAGCGCCGGTTCACGGCGCGGCGGATGGCACGGGACTACGTGCGGGTCTACGAGCGGGTGATGGAGGCCCCCTTGCGAGTCGCCGAGTCTGGCTGGAGGGCGGGAGCCGCCCCCAATGGCTGAGACCCGGGTCATCGAGCGCCATGACGAGCTGGCCCGGGTGCTGATGCACCGGGACACCTTCGCGGTCTTCGACATGTCCGGCGCGATCTCCGGCACCCGGAACGAGCAGGGGCTCTACCACCGGGGGACGCGTTACGTGTCTCGCCTCGACCTCCGGATCGATGGACAGCGACCGATGACGCTCAGCTCGAGCGTGGTTCGCGACAACACACTGCTCGCCGTGGACCTGGCCAATCCCGAGCTCGTGCGAGAGGGCCATCCGCCGATCCCCCACGGGGCGATCCATTTCTTCCGGGGCTGCGTCCTCGAGGACGGCGTCTGCCACCAGCGGCTCCGGATCCTGAACTACTCGGTAGGAGAGGTCTCCTTCGAGCTGCGCATCCGCCTGGAGGCGGACTTCGTGGACGTCTTCGAGGTCCGGGGCACGGCCCGGAGCCGCCGGGGGAGGCACGAGGCCCCCGAGGAGCACCAGGACGGGATCGGAATCGCCTACCGAGGGCTCGATGGAATCGTCCGCCGGACGCGACTCCGATGTCGCCCCGCTCCTGCCCAGGTGACCGCGAAGGAGGTTCGCTTCGCGCTGGAGCTGGGGCCTGGCGAGGAACGCGAGCTGTTGCTGGAGGTGAGCTGCACCGAGGGCGCGGAGGAGCAGCGGGAGCTGTCCTTCGCCGACGCGTCCCTGCGGAGAGACGTCGAGCAGGAGGCTCTGCGCGCACAGGAAGCGCGGATTCGCTCGTCGAACGGGCTCTTCGACGGCTGGCTCCACCGCTCGCAGGCCGACCTGCGGATGCTCCTCACCCGGACGCCGCAGGGCCTGTACCCCTACGCGGGCGTCCCCTGGTACAGCACGCCGTTCGGTCGCGACGGGATCATCACCGCGCTCCAGATGTTGTGGATTCACCCGGAGGTGGCAGCCGGGGTCCTTCGCTACCTCTCCGCCTCCCAGGCCGTTCATTCCTCGGCGGAGCAGGACGCCGAGCCGGGGAAGATCATCCACGAGGTGCGCCACGGCGAGATGGCCGCGCTCCGGGAAGTGCCGTTCGGCAGGTACTACGGGGCGGTGGACAGCACGCCGCTGTTCCTGGTGCTCGCCGGCGAGTACCTGCGCGCCACCGGAGATCTGGAGCTCATCCGGCAGCTCTGGCCGCACTTCCAGGCAGCGCTGGAGTGGATCGACAAGTACGGAGACCGGGACGGCGACGGCTTCGTGGAGTACGCACGCCGCTCGGGCAGGGGGCTGTCCAACCAGGGGTGGAAGGATTCCTTCGACGCGATCTTCCACGCCGACGGCCGGCTCGCCGAGGGGCCCATCGCGCTGTGCGAGGTGCAGGCCTACGTGTTCGCCGCGCGGCGGGCGATGGCACGGATGGCTCGCGCGCTCGGTCACGAGGAGCTCGCGCGGCGGCAGGCGAGCCTGGCGGACGAGCTCCGGCAGCACTTCGAGGACGTTTTCTGGTGCGAGGATCTCTCGACCTATGCGCTGGCGCTCGACGGGGAGAAGCGTCCCTGTCGGGTCCGTGCCTCGAACGCCGGCCACTGTCTGGCCATGGGGCTGGTCACCGTGGAGCGGGCACGGCGCGTGGCGACCACGCTGACCGGCGAGGCGTTCTTCTCCGGCTGGGGAATCCGCACCGTCGCCATGGGCGAGGCGCGCTACAACCCGATGTCGTACCACGACGGCTCGGTCTGGCCTCACGACAACGCCCTCGCCGCGCTGGGATTCGCTCACTACGGGCTCAAGACGGCCGCGCTGTCGATCCTGGAGCAGTTCTTCCTCGCCAGCCTGTCCTTCGAGCTCCGGCGCATGCCCGAGCTCTTCTGCGGCTTCCCCTTGCGACCGGGAGCCGGCCCCACGCTCTACCCGGTGGCGTGCTCGCCGCAGGCCTGGGCCTCGGGGTCGGTGCTGATGATGCTCGGCGCGGCGCTGGGCCTCGACGTGGACGGGCAGCGCGGGCAGGTCACCTTCAGCAATCCCATGCTTCCGGACTTCCTCGACGTGCTCAACATCGAGTCCCTCCCGGTGGGTGCAGCGCGCGTCGACCTCCGGGTGCACCGCTACGCGGACGGCGCGGCGGGGGTGGACGTGGTGCACCGCTCCGGTCCGGTGCGCGTGTCGATTCACAAGTGAGAGCGGCCTGGAGACGCAATCCGGTTCCGTTCACGCGCCAGAGGTTCGTGGCGTAGGTCCTTGGGCGCATTGCCTCGCTGGGCGGAGAAGGAGTTCCTCGCTCCCGTCGAGCCGAGGGGAGGGGTCCACCGATGGGAATCGTCCGGACATTCCTGATCGCGCTGCTCGTGACGTGGGCCCACGCCGACGAACCGAAGAGCCCCGAGGGACAGAAGCACTGGAGCTACACGCACGGCATCACCCCACCGAAGTGGGGGGAGGTCTCGCCCACCTGCTCCACCGGGGGGCAGCAGAGCCCGATCGCGCTCTCGACGAAGAAGGCGAGCGCGCACAGCCCGCCGCTTCCCCTGGAGCTCGCGTGGAGCAAGTCCACCGGCGAGCTGGTGGACACCGGCCACAGCGAGCAGGTGAACCTGCTCCCGGGAAGCTTCATCACCTACGGCGGGACCCGGTACGACCTGCAGCAGCTCCATTTTCACAGCCCCTCCGAGCACACCATCGACGGCAGGGCCGCGCCCATGGAGGCGCACTTCGTCCACCGCTCGGCGGACGGAAAGCTGGCGGTGGTGGGAATCCTCCTGGTTCAGGGAACCGCTGCCTCGCCCCTCGCGCCGGTGCTCACCGCGCTGCCGCCTTCCGGCGAGAAGAGGATGGTGGAGGTGGACCTCCCCGCGCTGCTTCCGAAGTCGACCCGGCACTTCGCCTACCCGGGCTCGCTCACCACACCTCCCTGCAGCGAGGACGTGCAGTGGATCGTGATGCTCGGTGAGGATGCGGTGTCGAAGCCGGAGATTGCCGCCTTCCGGATGAAGTACTCGCACAACGCCAGACCGGTACAGCCACTCAAGGGCCGGACGGTCGAGATCGCCCCCTGACGGCGTGGCTCAGACCCGCTGAGAAGTGACCGCCGCCACCCAGCCGTCGGCGAACCAGCTGAGCACCGTCTTGAACGCCGTGTGCGCCGGCTCCGGCTCGCCGGCGAAGGTCGCGCAGACTTCCTCCAGCGATCCACCCTCTCGCGCCACCATCAGCGCGCGGGCCTCGCGCTCGGACAGGCCGGTATGGAACACCTTGAACTCCTGGCGCCACACCGCGAGCGTGGTCGGGCCGGGCAGGGGATCGGGCACCTCGCCCGCATCCCCGTCCAGGACGTCCCAGAGCTTCCGCACGTCGTGCTGGAGCCGGAGCAGACGCAGAGAGGGAGAAAAGTGGAAGTGTGCTCCGGGAAGGGCGTCGGCGCTGAGCGACTGCAGCTCCTCGGGCCCGGCCACCGGCGCATCGGGGGCGGTCCGCACCTCGGAGCGTGCCCGCTCGAGGAGCGCCAGGTCCGGCAGGTCCGCCCGGATGCCGCTGTACGTCCGGAGCCACGCCCCGAAGTGGCGTCCGGCCTGCGAGATGTCCGGCGAGCGGCTGGGGTGCTCGTGGAGGTACGCGCGCACCAGCTCGACGAACGCCTCGTGCCCGAGCACCCGAGAGGTGTGGGGGACGTCCTCGGCGATCGCGTCCACCAGCCGGTGGAGGTACATCCCGGCATAGATCTCGACCCGCGCCAGCCCATCGAGCGGGGGCCGCGCCACCACCTGCTCGCGGACCTCGTCCTCGCGCCCGGCCACCATCCCGGTGATGCGCCCGTGAAGGAGCGCCTGGAGCTCGGCGAGGTTCACGCCGCGACCTCCTCCAGCACCGACTTCTCGAAGCCCCTGGCCTTCTCCGCCTCGGCGAGCACCTCGTCGAGCGGCGGGATGTGGTCGTCCCACTCGACCAGCGTGCTGACCCGCCCGAAGCGGCGGACCGCGTCACGGTAGAGGGCCCAGACGGGGTCCGGCACCGGCGCGTCGTGCGTGTCGAGGAGGTGGGTCCCGAGGTCCTGGTGACCCGCGAGATGGAACTGCGCCACCCGGTCCACCGGGATGCCGCGGAGGTACTCCGCCGCGTCGAATCCGTGGTTGGTCGCGCTCACGTGGACGTTGTTCACGTCGAGCAGGAGCAAGCAGTCCGCGCGCCGCGCCACCTCGGCCAGGAAGTCCCACTCGGGGATGCTGGAGGCGCCGTAGGTCAGGTAGCTGGAGACGTTCTCCAGCACGATGCGACGTCCGAGCCGCTCCTGGACCTCGGAGACGCGGCTCACCACGTGGGCCAGCGACTCCTCGGTGAAGGGCAGGGGCAAGAGGTCGTGCGCGTTGTGCCGCCCGAACGTGCCCCAGCAGAGGTGATCCGAGACCCAGGCCGGCTCCACCGCCTCGGCGAGCGCCTGGAGGTCATCGAGGTACTCGTCGTTCAGCGGGTCCACCGACCCGATGGAGAGGGACACGCCGTGGAGCACCACCGGTCGATCCCGGCGTACCGCCTCCAGCACCGCCCGGGGACGGCCACCGACGTTCAGGAAGTTCTCGGTGATGACCTCGAACCAGTCGGCGCGCCGCCCCTGCTCGAGCAGATCGGGAAAGTGCTTGGTGCGCAGGCCGATGCCGTGGCCGAGGAAGGGGACCATGGTGGTGGAGCTCAGAAAAGCACACCGGAGCCGGGGACGCGCGGTGGGCGAGCGCGCTCCGGCTCCGGTGTGGTGAGACGTCGACTACTTCTTGGCGGTGAGGACCTTCCCGCCCTTGTCGGTGCACTCCTTCTCGGTCTTGGTCGCGGTCCAGCCCTGGCCCTTGCAGCCGTTCTGGCCGCCGCAGCCGTGGCCGCCGCCGGCGCACGAGCCGGTGCCCTTGCAGGAGTTGATGCCGGCACACTTCACCTCGCCGCCCGCCTTGGCGTGACCCGCGCTCTTGTCCTGCGCGTGGGCGGCGGTGGCGAACATCGCGCACACCGCCGAGGCGATGAGAGCGCCTTTCAGGTTCCTTCCGTTCATGTTCGACACTTCCTCTCTTCGTTGGGACTGCGGGTGGACGGCCGCGTCGAGCACGGCGCGTTGTGGAAGGGGATGCTCTCACCGGACGTGTGGGGCAAGGACACCTCGAGCTCCTCCAGTTGCGCCGCGAGCATGCAGCGAGCGGGGGCCCCCTTGCGGTTGGTGGCCCACTGCCGGAAATGCTCGGTCTCGGTCGGGTCGGCGTTCACGGTGATGCTGGTCAGGGTACGGAGCAGCGGCCGGAGAGGTTACGGCCGTCCGGGCCGCTCCGAATGTCGTCGTGCACGGCGGAGGGGATGGCAGCGATGCGCTCCCCGAGCAGTGCGTCGAACACCCCCGTTCAGGGTGTTGTTCCCCGACCTCGCCGTCGACGGCAGGGTCTGGACGGGGGACGCGGCGAGGCCGAGCGCGGCTCCCGGGCGGGTGTCGAGCCCTCAGCGAACTCCGTTCCCGTCCCGTGCCGGAGCGCGAGCGCCGTTCGTCGGCCGCCCATCCCGGCGCAGCTGGTCCAGGAGCCCGAGCAGCACTCCCACCTCGACCGGCTTGCCGAGCGTGGCTCGCACCAGCGGATGCTCCCGGACCCGGTCGACGTCGCGGCTTGCGGAGAGCACCACGGTCGTTGGCCCCGGGTGGTCACGGAGGTGCTCGAGCAGCTCGAACCCGTCCATGACCGGCATCATGAGATCGAGCAGCATCAGGTCCGGCGGGGGACCGGTCCGCAGACGGTCGAGGGCCAACTTCCCGTTGGCCGCCGGCTCGACCCTCCAGTGCTCCATGCGGAGCACGTCGGTGAGGGCCTCGCGAATGTCGGCGTCGTCCTCGACGAGCAAGACGCTTCCCGGCTCCGTGTTCCCCGCCTCCATGTCGCGACCGACAGCGCGCAAAATCTCCTCCAGGCTCCCTTGCGCCGACCCCTTAGCCTGCAATGCCATGTCCAGCCTGGAAAGAACCTGGACGCGCTCGCTGTCCAGCGCTCGACTCGCCTCCGGGACCGGAGGCGGATCCGCGCGCATACCCGCTCCTCCACCGCCCTGCATCGGAGCCTCCATCCCACCTCGGTGCACGCCTCCCCGTGGCACCCACCGTCCAGGTGCCGAGGCGGGGCGCCTCCTCAACGAGGAACGAGCACCGTGGGGGTGCGCCCGGTCTGGCCCCGATACCTCTCGGCGACGCGCTCCATCGTCGCTCGAAGGCCCTCCGGGCGCGCTGCCACGACGATGGCTCCTCCGAAGCCTCCGCCGGTGAGGCGCGCTCCGAACACGCCCGGAGCTTCCGCAACGACCGCCACCAGCCGGTCCAGGTCGGGCACGCTCACCTGATAGTCGTCCCTGAGCGACCGGTGGGACGCGGCCAGCAGTGCCCCGAACCGCTCGAGCGCACCCGTGCGGAGAGCCTCGACTGCCTCGAGGACCCGTGCGTTCTCCGTCACCACGTGCCTGGCCCGGCGATCCAGCGGAGGCGGGAGGCCCGCGATGCGTGGAAGGTCCTCGCCCGTCAGCGAGCGGAGGCTGGGAACTCCCAGGGCCCGGGCCGCCTCCTCGCACTCGCGACGGCGGGACCGGTACTCCCCGCTGGCGTGGTGGTGGGTGATGCCGGAGTGAATCACCGCCAGCCCGAGCCCCGCGGGAAGGGGCACCGACTCGGTCCGCAGGGACTGCGTATCGATGAACAGCGCCTCCCCCGGGCGACCCAGGCTCGAAGCCATCTGGTCCATCACCCCGACCGGAGCTCCCACGAACTCCACCTCGGCCCGTTGCCCGAGCAGGGCGAGCCGAACATCGTCCAGCTCCCAGCCGAACGCCTCCCGGATCGCACGGAGCAGCGAGACCTCCAGGGCTGCGCTCGACGACAGTCCACTCCCCAGCGGCACGTCCGAGTCGATGCGCGCCTCGAACCCCCCCAGCGGGCGCGGCCGTGCCACGGCCGTGATTCCCTGGACGTAGTCCAGCCACTGGTGACGGGGTGACTCGGCCCCCACGCGGTACTCCTCCGTCCTCCCCAGCTGGACCGAGTGCACCCGGGCCGTGTCGTCGCTGCGCCGCCGGAGCTCGACCCGTGTCCGCTGGGGAATGGTCACTGGAAGGACGAACCCCCCCGAGTAATCGGTGTGCTCACCGATGAGGTTCGCCCGCCCCGGTGCCTCGGCGCTGACCTCCGGCTCTGCCCCGAAGAGCTCGCGGAAGCTGCTCACGACTCATCGCCCTCCGGATGCTCCTCGTTCTTCGGCCGTGGGCGAGGCTGCGGGCGCGGGTGGCCATGGACGCCCGATCCGTCGATGGAGGGGGCCATGCGAGGCGCAGTCCGTTCGGCCATCACCGAGTGAGAGGGTAAGCGCATCCGCCCGGACCCGGGAGGGGTGCTAGGGTCCGCCCTCATCATGGCCCCCCCACCGCACCTGACACCGAACCAGCTGGCCCGGTTCGAGGAGCGGCTGCAGCGCGAGCGCGCCCGGCTGCTCGGGCTCACCCGACCGGACGGTCCCTCGGACTCGCCCGGACTCGCCGACCCCGGTGACGCGGCCGACGTCGCCGAGGTGCAGGTCGAGCGCAGCACGCGGAATACCCTGACCGAGGGGGACCGCGCGCAGCTCGCCCAGGTGAACCGCGCCCTGGCCAAGCTGGCCGACGGCTCCTACGGGCTGAGCGACGTCACCGGGGATCCGATTCCGGTCGCCCGGCTGGAAGCGCTGCCCTGGGCGACGACCAACGTGGAGGATGCCCCGGGCCGCCGCTGAGGACGCCCCCCGGATCAGAGGTCCGGCTCGGTCACCGTCACGTGGACCAGCACCGTGTGCCCGAACCCCGTCCCGGCGCGGCAGTAGGTGTCGCCGGCGGCCTTTCCCTTCAGCACCAGGACCAGCACCTTCTTGTCCTTGGAGGGGACGAGCTTGGCGTCCACGATCGTCAGGTCGTCGCAGTTGAGCCCCTGTGACAGGCCGACGTTCAGCTTGACCGTCTTGCCGACCTGCACCTCGACCTCCGTGGCCGGCTGCGCCCGGACCGGGCCGGCCAGCAGGAGCAAGCACAGGAGCGGAGCCGTCCTGGACATGGGAACGAGACTAGCCGATCGGCATCGGCAGAGCCCTCTCACGGCCTCGCGCTGCGCCCGGCGAATCCTCGGCGGGGCACCCGTGTTGCCCGGCGAGGGGGCGGGCGGGCCTGCGGCACGGATGTCGCACGAACGCCACGACCGGGGTTCAGCCTCTCCCGCAGGCGTGCAGCGGGCGTAGAAGGACGTCCGACGCTCCCGGAGGCCAACCATGCCCGACGCGCTCACCCCCGAAGAACTGCGGCTCATCGACGCCTGGTGGCGCGCCGCGAACTACCTCACGGTCGGGCAGATCTACCTCCAGGAGAACCCTCTGCTGAAGGAGCCGCTCCAGCCCGAGCACATCAAGCCGCGCCTCCTCGGGCACTGGGGAACGAGCCCCGGGCTCAGCCTGATCTACGCGCACCTGAACCGGCTCATCCGCCGCGACGGCTTCCCGGCCATCTTTCTCGCCGGGCCCGGACACGGGGGGCCGGCGGTCGTGGCCTGCACCTACCTCGAGGGGACCTACAGCGAGATCTATCCGCGAGTGACGCCCGACGTGGCGGGGATGCGGCGGCTCTTCCGCCAGTTCTCGACGCCCGGGGGAATTCCCAGCCACGTGAGCGCGCCGACTCCGGGATCGATCCACGAGGGGGGCGAGCTGGGTTACGTGCTGAGCCACGCCTTCGGCGCGGTGTTCGACGACCCGGAGCTGATCGCCATCGCCGTGGTGGGCGACGGTGAGGCGGAGACCGGCCCGCTCGAGGGCAGCTGGAAGGGAATCAGCTTCCTCAATCCCGCGTGCGACGGCGCGGTGCTGCCCGTGCTGCATCTGAACGGCTACAAGATCTCCAGCGCCACCGTCTGGGGGCGCTCCACCGACGCCGAGCTCCGTGGGTACCTGGAGGGCATCGGCTACGAGGTGCTGTTCGTCGAGGGAGACGATCCGCCCCGCGTCCACCAGGCGCTCGCCGCGGTGCTCGATGGCTGCCTGGATCGCATCCGGGGGATCCAGAAGGAGGCCCGGTCCACCGGGGTGAAGGGACGCCCCCGCTGGCCGGTGCTGGTGCTCCGAACGCCGAAGGGGTGGACCGGCCCGGACGTCGTGGACGGGGTCCAGGTCGAGGGGACCTTCCGCGCCCACCAGGTCCCGCTCGCCGGAGTGAAGGACAACCCCGAGCACCTCAAGCTTCTCGAGACCTGGATGCGGAGCTACCGGCCGGAGCAGCTCTTCGATGCGCGGGGGAGACTGGTCCCCGAGCTCCGGGCTCTCGCTCCGGCAGGAAAGCTCCGGATGAGCGACAGCCCTCGCACGAACGGAGAGAACTGCCGGCCGCTGAAGATGCCGCCCCTCGAGCCCTATTCGGTGAAGGTCGACGCTCCGGCGACGCAGCGCGAGGAGTCCACCCGGCGGCTCGGCCAGCTGATGCGCGACCTGTACCGGGAGAATCCCGAACGCTTCCGCTTCTTCTGCCCCGACGAGACCAACAGCAACCGCCTGGGTGCCGTGTTCGAGGCCACTCCGCGGGCCTTCATGCTCCCCATCGAGCGGACCGACGACGCCATCGGGCCGCAGGGACGGGTGATGGAAGTCCTCAGCGAGCACAACTGCGAGGGCTGGATGGAGGGTTACGCCCTGACCGGGCGCCACGGGCTCCTCGCCACCTACGAGTCGTTCGCCATGGTGATGGTCTCGATGGCCATCCAGCACAGCAAGTGGCTGGACGAGTCACTCAAGCTGGAATGGCGCAAGCCCACCCCGGCGCTGAACATCCTTCTCACCTCGACCTGCTGGAGGAACGACCACAACGGCTTCAGCCACCAGGGCCCGGGGTTCATCGACAGCATGCTCACCCGGAAGCCGACGGTGTCGCGCATCTACTTGCCGCCCGACGCCAACTGCCTGCTCTGGACCGCGGACCACTGCTTCCGGACCTCCAACCACGTCAACGTCATCGTCATCGACAAGCAGCCGCAGCTCCAGTACCTGGATCTACACGCGGCGAAGGGCCACTGCGAGCGTGGCGCATCGGTCTGGGAGTGGGCGAGCAACGACGAGGGGGACCCGGACATCGTCATGGCCTGCGCCGGCGACATCCCCACCATGGAGACGCTCGCCGCCACCTGGCTGCTCCGGACGGCGGCGCCCGGGCTGCGGATCCGCGTGGTGAACGTGGTGGACCTCATGGCGATGTTCACGCCCGAGGAACACCCGCATGGGATGGACGAGAAGCGGTTCGTGGATCTCTTCACCCGCGACCGGCACGTGGTGTTCGCCTTCCATGGTTATCCGCTGGGGATCCACCACACCCTGCACGGCAGACCCATCGCGGAGCGCTTCCACGTTCGCGGGTTTCGGGAGCAAGGCACCACCACCACTCCCTTCGACATGGTGGTGCTCAACGGCATCAGCCGGTACCACCTGGCGATGGAGGCGCTCCGTCGGGCGCGGCGCATCCCCGAGAACTCGCCGGAGCTCGTGGAGCGCTTCCAGGAGCTCCTGAGGAAGCACCGGGCGTACGTCGAGGAGCACCTCGAGGACATGCCCGAGGTGCGCGACTGGGTCTGGTCCCCGCCCTCCTGACCGCGGGCGGGGAGGGGCCGGGGAACACGGTGAGCGCTAGCGCACCCTGACGCGAGAAGGCCGGCTGCGGGCGCTCCGACGTGCCGGTGCTCGGGCCGCCGGGCGGGGCGCCTTCCGGCGGGCGATCAGATCCAGCAGGAGCGATACCGGGCGATGGTCCTCGACCGGATGGCGGAACGGGCGGTCGGCCCGGATGCGGTAGCGGTTGCGCCGGCCAACCCGCTCACGGTGGAGGTACTGCTCGGACTCGAGCTCCTGCAGGATGCGCTGGACGGCCCGTTCGGTGATCCCGACGCGGGTGGCGATGTCGCGGACCCGGGCCTCGGAGTCTTCCCAGACACAGAGAAGAACGTGAGCGTGGTTGGTCAGGAAAGTCCAGGTAGCCATGGGTTGCGGACCTTACAGGGCGCGTCGGCAAAGGGAATCAGGGAACGACGAGAAGCGGCCTCCGAAGAACGTGAAGGAGCCGGGTGGTGACACTTCCGAGTAACGCGCGCTGGAGAGCTCCCTTCCCGGTGCTGCCGGCCACCACCAGGTCGACCCCACGCGCTTGGGCTTCCTCCACCAGCACGTCGGGCGCAGCTCCGACCGGATCACCGTCTCTACCTTGCCCCCTCCTTCTCGCAGCCGCGCCGCCCGCTCGGCGAGGTCTCGCTCGGCCCCTTGCTGCTCGGCCTCGAGCACCATCTCCAGACCGGCGACGGGAGTCGGGGCGAAGGTGACCGGATCGGAGATGACGGACACCAGGATCACCGTCGCACCTCCCGCGGAGCGGGCGAGCTCGGAAGCGAAGGCGAGCGCGCGGTCGGCCGGCTCCGACCCGTCGATGGCCACCAAGATCTGGCGGAGCGGCATGAGACCTCCGGCGCGGCAACCTAACGGTCCACCCGGGCACTCGCTGCCCGTCGTTCTCCGGAGCGTGACACCGCCGACGACCCGCATCTCATGACGCTCGAAGACCCCCCGAGCGGGTGGTACTGCACGCTCGCATGGGCTTCGAGGACCGCCCCGAATGGCGGCTGCTGGTCGCGCTCGGCGTGGGGCTGGTGCTGGGCCTCGAACGTGAACGGGCGCGCGACGCCGAGCATCCGCGCCGCTGGGCCGGCCTCCGCAGCTTCGGCCTGACCGCGCTCCTCGGGGGCGTGGCGCTGCAGACCGGAAGCGCGGTGGTGGTCGGCGTGGCGGGCGGGGCGGTCGCCCTCCTCGCCCTGCTGGTGGCGTGGCGGGCGAAGGAGCCCGACCCGGGCCTCACCACCGAGATTGCCCTGCTGCTCGCCTTCGCCCTCGGCGTCCTCTCCCAGCGCGCCCCGGCGCTCGCCGTCGGCGCCGCGCTCGCCGCTTCCGCGCTGCTCGCGCTTCGCGCGCGTCTGCACGGGCTCGCCCGGAAGCTCTTCAGCGACCGCGAGCTGCAGAACGCGCTGGTCCTCGGTGTCGCGGCGGTCCTCGTCCTCCCGCTCCTGCCGGATCGCCCGGTGGACCCCTTCGGGGCCATCAGTCCCTTCGACGTGTGGAAGCTGGTGGTGGTGGTCATGGGCGTGGGCGCGCTCGGCGCACTCGCCCAGCGCGTCGTCCGGCCGCGGGTGGGTCTGACCGTCGCCGGGCTCGCCTCGGGCTTCGTCTCCAGCGCAGCGACCGTCGCCAGCATGGGCCGGCTGGCCTCGACGAACGAGAACGTGCTTCCCGCCGCCGTCTCCGGCGCGACCGCCTCGTCGTTGGCCACCTTCGTCCAGCTCGCGCTGCTCCTCGCTGCCTCCGGGCCGGGGCTGCTGGGGAAGCTCGCCATGCCGTTGCTCGCCGGCGGCATCGCGGCCCTGGCAGTGGCTGCCCTGTTCGCCCGCCGGGCGGCGAAGACAGAGGCGCCGGCGGTACGCTCGGGGGGCGCGTTTCGCCTCCTCGACGCGGTGACCTTCGCGGTGGCCGTCACCCTCATCGGCTTCGTGGCGGCGCTGGTGCAGAAGCGGTTCGGCAGCATCGGGTTCCTGCTCACCGGTGCCCTCAGCGGGTTCGCCGACGCCCATGCCTTCGCCGGTTCCGCAGGGGCGCTCGCGGCTCGCTCGGCCGTCCCCATGCAGGACGCCGGGCTCGCGGTGCTCCTCGCGGTCAGCACCAACGCGATGACCAAGGTGGTGCTGGCAGCGACGTCCGGTCCGCGCCCCTACTTCCTCCGGGTCCTCGCCGGGCAGGCGGCGGTGCTGGCCGCGACGTGGGCTGGATGGCTGCTCGGAGCTCGCTGAGGCCCATCGCTTGCAATTGAAGGAGAATCGCACTAAATTTTCCCATGAAATCCATGGCCCGGCGTTCTCCAGCCTCCGTTCCTGGCCCCGAGGCCCCGGTGGTGCTCTCGCGGGCGCTGCTCCGGGCCGCCGCCACCCTGGAGCTCAACGGGCAGACGATGGCCCGGGTGGTGGGGGTGAGCGGCGCCTCGTGGTCCCGCCTCGCCACCGGAGAGCGCACCGTGGATCCGACCAGCAAGGAGGGCGAGCTGGGGCTGCTCTTCCTCCGTCTCTACCGGAGTCTGGACGCCCTGGTGGGCGGAGACGCGGAGAAGGCGCGAGCCTGGCTCCGCGCCCCGAACGTCCACCTGTCAGCCGTGCCCCTAGAGTGCATCCAGAGCGTGGCGGGACTGGTTCGTGTCGACGAGTATCTGGATGCAGTGCGGGGGAAGACGTAGCCTCCGCCCGTACGAGGGTCAGATCTGGCGGGTGGTGGAGGCGCAGCACCGGAACGCCACCCGGCGCCTGGTCGACTCGGACGCCGAGCAGGAGCTCCTCGAATCCCTCATCGATCGGGTGAAGCCTCCGCTGCCTGGCGGGCCCGAGTTCGACGGGCTGCATTATCTGCTGCTCACCCCGTTTCGCCACCCGCCGCTGACCCACGGCTCCCGGTTCGGGACGCGCGCCGAGCGCTCGCTCTTCTATGCCAGCGAGTCGCTGGAGACGGCCATGGCGGAGACCGCCTACTACCGGCTGGTGTTCCTCGAGGGCACCGAGGCTCCCCTCTCGCCGCTGACGGTGGAGCTGAGCGCCTTCCGTGCCGACGTCCGTACCCGTGCTGCGGTGGACCTCACCCGCCCGCCATTCGACGCCCATCACCGTGTCCTGGCCTCCCGCACGCGCTACGAGTCCACCCAGCGGCTCGGCGGCGAGATGCGCGCCGACGGAGTGGAGCTGGTGCGCTACCCCAGCGCCCGGGACGCAGCGGGAGCGCCCAACGTGGCGCTCTTCACCCCTCGGGCGCTGGCCCGCAGGGTGCCACGGCCGCAGTTCGAGACCTGGCGCTGCGTGGCCACGCGCGAGCGGGTGGAGATGCAGAAGCTCGACTGGTTCGAGCGACCGGGCCTGGTCTTTCCCCGCGCGCAGTTCGAGGTGGGCGGCGTGCTGCCCGCGCCCGCGGCCTGACAGCGGCCTCGCGTCAGGCCAGCGCGGCGGTGACCACCTTGCCCTGCGTGATGTTGTCCTCGAGCGCCGGGGCGGGGACGCCGAGCACCGCCCCGAGCGTCTTCCCCACCGCGCCGAGCGTGTCGCCGAAGGCGATGTCCGCGCTGGAGGCCTGATCCTTCGGCACGCCCCGGCCGGTGGCCGAGCTCAGCGCCATCGCCTTGAAGTCGTTCCCGTTTGCCTCGAGGCCCCCGATGACCCCGGCCTTCACGCCCTTTCCGATGAGGAGCGTGCAGTGGTGGTTCGCCAGGTGGTCGCGTCCTGCGCTCTCCGTCCCGGTGCCCTTGAAGGAGAGCGTGCGGCCGAAGACGTTCATCGCGGCGAAGGTCACGCGGTCGCGCAGCCCCAGCTCGTCCAGCTTGGTGAACAGGTAGTTGATGGACTTCACCGCGGTGACGGTCTTCTTCGCCTCGTTCACCAGGGCCGCGTCGGTGTGGTTGTCGCCGCCGAAGTCGAGGCGGATGGCGACCACCGGCGAGACCTTCATCGCGATGAGGGTCACCGCTGCGACGATCTGGTTGTCCTGTCCGTCGTTGGCGATGCCGGTCAGGTTGTCCAGCAGGCCCTGGGAGATGTTGCGGGCCTCGACCTGCGATTGCGCCATCCGGTCCAGGAACTGCCTCTCCGCGGTGGTGCCGCTCGCCTTCAGCAGGGCGTTCAGGCGGTCCAGGTCCGCGTCGCGGAGCGCCTGGAGGTTGGCAAGGGGTCCCGCGGGGTTGGCCAGCGCGGCCCTGAGCCCGGTGGGACTGAGGCGCGGGAGCGAGCGTCCCTCGTACTGCAGCGTCTCGCTACCGACCGCCACCGGCTCCTTCTGGATGGTGCCGAGCGTCGGAGCCAGCGATTTGGCGCACAGCGAGACCAGCATCTCCTGGCGCTTCACCGCTCCCATCAGCTTCAGGACCTTGCCCTCGTTGGTGTGATTGTTGGTGAGGGTGGTGTGATGGAAGAAGCAGGTGCGAGCCAGCGCGCCAGCCTCCAGCGTGCTCCACGGCCTCGCCGCCTGATAGGTCTTGCCGCCCACGGTGATCGCGGTGGGGGCCATGTCCATCGTGTCGTCGGCCGGCACCGCCGGCGGGTGGGCCACCTTGTTCGTCGCGCTGTAGGCGTCCGGATAGGTGCCGGGCGCGTTGCACCCCATCGGGTCGCCCGCGCCCGAGGTGGAAAGGATGAGGAACTGGGCGGTGCCGGCGCTGTCCGCGGCCGCGACCGCCGCTCGCGGGTTCAGCAGGAAGGAGACCGGCAGGCCGGTGGCCAGCGAGCGCAGGCCGATCCACCCTGCGCCGAACAGCGTTCCGAGAAGCGCCTCGCGTCGGCTGAGCTCCATGCGCTCCTCCTAGAGGCCCATGCTCACCGCGGTGGGCGAGCTGCAGGCGAGGACGAAGGTGGACTTGAGCGAATCACGCGCGGTCGCTCCCGCCTTCACCGCCGCCGCGTAGTGCTCGTTGAGGATGGTCGTCGCGCCGGACTGCCGCGGGTCGCCGTCGACCAGCACCATGACCGAGCGGACCATGTCCTCCACCGCCGCGGTGGGGTTCTTGCTGGAGAAGCGAGGCGTGGTGCCCACGTCCACGACCTGGTCGGCCAGCGTCCGGCACAGGTTCTCGGTGATGGAGCGGAAGAAGAGACTGGTGTCCGCGGTCAGCACGGGAGCTTCGGCTCCGCGGCTGTACGCGTCCGCAGGGAGGGTTCCGGAGAGGCTCCTCGCGGCGCCGTTCACCTGACAGGCGTTCTGCAGCCCGAGCCGGCTCGCCAGTGCCGCGCAGAGGTGGTCCGCCCGGGCGATGGAGACGACGTACCCGCGATCGGTGAAGGTCCTGGTCGCCGCGGTGCCGGTCACCAGGGGCGAGGAGAGCATCTGGCGGGCCAGGACCCGGAAGTCGTGGTTCGAATCACGGAAGGCCTTCGCCACCCGGAGGAACTCGGGATCGTCCTCGCTGCACGGCGCCGAGTCCGCCCAGGTGCAGACCTTCTGCGCCCACGCGGTGGCGAAGCGGGGATGGGTCGCCAGCTGGTCGGCGAGATCGAGCGCCCCGCGGCCTGCTCCGGTCGCGGTCACTCCTTCGAAGGCGAACTCGCCGTTCTGGGCCACGACTCCGGCATCGGTCTGCAGCCCGTACTGGACGGTGAACGACTGCCGGAAGAACTGCCGCATCGGATCCAGCGTCCGGTGGCAGGCGTAGCAGGCGGGATCGGAGGCATGCTCCTCGTCCAGCCCGTTCTCGCTGATGGGCACGGTGCTTCCGTTGCCGTCGAAGCTCTTGCCCAGGGCCACGATGAGTGTCTGGTTCATCGAGACCCGGTGCTGGTTGCTGCCGTTGGTCTGCCAGTTGGCGAAGAACGCGGGCGTGGTGAAGAAGCCGACCCGGGGAAGCGTGACCACCACCTCGCTGCGGTTTCGCAGCGTCGCCAGGTCCCAGAAGACGGTCGGTGCCTCGCCCGTTCCCGGCGCGCGCATGGTGACCTCGCGCCAGTCGGTGAAGTCGGTGTCCAGGAACTGGGGCGCGGTGTTGAAGGCCCGGCAGGGCAGGGTCCCGCTTCCGCTGTAGGTCGGGTCGTCGGGGACTCGGCCGAGGAGGAGGTTGAAGAGGTCCCGGGAGAGCTGCCCGCGCGGCCTGATCGCGCGGGTGGTGCTGTTCGGGGCAGTGGGGCAGCCGGGGAAGGTGCCGGCGTCCGGCGTGGCCGGCTGGACGCCCCAGACCTGGGTCTCGAGGTTGGTGGGATCCACCGCGCCCGTAAGGACCCCGAGCCGCACGGTGAAGCCCGCGTCGGGTCGTTCCGCGGCGGGGAGAGACAGGTAGTAGCGGTCGTTCACCGAGCCGCGATCGGTCACCCCTCGGGCGTCGATGAAGGCCAGGTAGCTCATGAGCGCGGTGGTGAGATGGAGCTCCCGGGTTCGGGCGAGCTCGTTGAACGGGCGCCCGGAGGCAGTCCAGGCCAGCGCGGTGCGGGCGACGCTCTCCTTGATGTTCGCCACCAGCGCCGTCTGGGCGGCCCCGTTGCCGTCCAGGCTGTCGCCGTTGCCGATCTGGTCCACCAGCTCGGTCTTGGTGATCTGCGTCTGCTGGAAGGCCTGCATGAAGAAGACACGGAGCTTGGCCTGTCCCTCCGGGGAGGCGAGCCATCCGTCTACCAGGCCCTCGAGCGCGGTCGGGTCCGCGGTCACGGCGGCGAGCTCGGCGGGCGTGGGCGGAACCCCGGTCAGGAGGTTCTTCACCTTCGCGAGATAGACCGGCGGAGCGACCGCCTCCCAGGGCGTGACGGGGATCTCCGGGGGTTCCGGCGTGCCGCCACCGGGTGCGTCGCCATCGCCGGGCTTGCCGGTGAGCTTGCCCTCGCATCCGGTGGCCGCGAGGACCAGCGCCAGGCCGCAGACCAGTCGTCGGAGATGCGCGCGCATGGGGGGCTCCGCCGGGGAGCCCTCCTCCTTCCAGGAGCGTGAGGGGAGGAACAACCACCCCGCCCGGGGGGAAGAGTCTCCCACGGTGGAAGATCCCTCGGCGGCTGGAAGCGTGCTGGGATGCTGCAAGATGTGGGAGTCCTCTCCACACCAACGCGGCGGGGCTCGGGCGATCGCCTTCGTGCTGCTCGCTCTGCTGGGTGCCGGCGCGGTCGCCACCGGCGTGGCCGCCGCTCAGTACCCCGGCGGCACCTGGATGGATCGAAGCGCTCCCGGCCATTCCTTCTGGGGAAACTTCCTCTGCGACATCGCGCGTGATCCGGCGCTCGACGGGAGCCCTCACCCCGGCGCGCCGTGGGGCCGGGCCGCGGAGTGGGCGCTGGTCATGGCCCTGGGCCTCTTCTTCTGGGTCGCCCCGGCGCTGGTCGAGCCGCTCCGTCGCCGGTGGACGATCCGGCTGCTGGGTGCGGTGGCCACACTGGGGCTGGTGCTGGTGCCCGTCACCTCCGGCGTTCCGCACGCGCTGGCGCTGATCGCGGGCGCGGGTCCCGGATTCGCCGCCACGGTGCTGGTGCTCCGCGGGCTGCGTCACCGGCCGGTGCTCTGGCGGCTGGGAGCGCTCGCTCTCGCGCTGTCCGGTCTGGAGCTGGCGCTGTTCCTCGGCTTTCACGAGCGCTTCGGCGCGAGGACCGTTCCACTCGCGGTTCCCGCGGTGCAGCGGCTGGCGGTGCTCGCCGCCGTGGCCTGGATGGCGGGCTGCGCGATGGCCGTGCTTCGGGCTCGCCCGGCCAGGGCTGATCCAGCTTCCGCAATCTAGTGCTCCGACCGGGGTGTGGTGAGCACAGCGAGGTGGCCGAGACCGAAGCGAGACCGCTGCGCGTCGCAACGAGAGGATCGGCCACCGCAGCGATCAGCACACCCGGTCGGAGCACTAGGAGGGCGAGGTCGCCGGGACCTCGTCGGCCTCCTCTCCCCGCGCGACGTACACGGCGGCGGCGAGGTCCCCCACCACGTTCAGCGTCGTCCGGCACATGTCCAGCAGCCGGTCCACGCCGATGATGAGGCCCAGTCCCTCGGGAGGGATGCGGAACATCCCGAGGATCATCGCGATGACCGGGAGCGAGCCCGCGGGGACTCCGGCGGTGCCGATCCCGCCCAGGACGCAGATGAACATGATGAGAACTTGATCTTGGAGGCTGAGGTGCACCCCGTAGAGCTGGGCGATGAACAGCACCGTCACGCCCTCGAAGAGCGCGGTGCCGTTCTGGTTCATCGACGCGCCGGCGGTGAGCACGAAGCGGGCGACGTTGGGGGGAAGCCGCAGCTGCTCCTCGGCGACCTTGAGCGAGGTGGGCAGCGTGGCATTGGACGACGCGGTGGAGAACGCGGTGATCGCCGCCATCCGCACGTCGCGGAAGAACTGCAGCGGGTTGCGGCCGCCGAAGAAGCGGACCGAGAGGGAGTAGACGACGAACATGTGCAGCGCGAGCCCGAGGAGCACCACGCCCACGTAGGCGGCGAGCTGGCGCAGGACATCGAAGCCGAGTCGCGCGGTCATGCCGAAGAGCAGCGCGGCGACGCCGACCGGCGCCACCTTCAGCACCCCGCCGATGAGTACCAGCGTGACCTCGTAGAGACCGGCGATGACCTCCTTGAGCCGCTCGGTGGCCGGGGTGCGGGTCAACCCCAGCGCGATGCCGAACACCAGGGCGAAGAAGATCAGCCCCAGGTAGTCGCCGGTGGCTGCCGCCTTCACCGGATTGTCGGGCACGATGGAGACCAGGAGCGCCGCGGGCGAGCTGTCGGTCGGCGCGGCGGCCGCCTTCGGCACCACGCTGGAGCGGGCGAGCGCTCGGACCTGGTCGCTCATGCCCTCCCCGGGGCGGAAGGTGTTGACCAGCACCAGGCCGATGAGGACCGCGATGCTGGAGACGACCACCGTGTAGCCCAGGGCCCGTGCGCCGAGGCGGCCGAGGTGCCGGAGCTCCAGGTCCGCCACTCCCATCACCAGGGCGGCGAAGATCATCGGCGCCACCAGCATGAAGAGCAGGCGGAGGAAGATTTGCCCGATGGGTCCGGTGACGTTGGTCAGGGTCCACTGGAGCCACGCCGCGTCGCCGGCCAGGGCCTTCGCCAGGAGGCCCAGTCCAGCGCCGATGACGAGCGCGAGCAGCAGCCGGCTGTGTTCACGCATCGCCCGCGGACGTTATCGCAGAGGCCGCGCTCGCACGGAGGAATGAGCGGCTGGTATCCATTTGCCTCGACCTACGGGGCCGGGG
>Ga0070664_100000406_pt1 | contig 32029 bp, 27 predicted proteins | sample KBSC73metaG_FD_65863 | JGI IMG/M metagenome (GOLD analysis project Ga0070664, IMG submission 65863) | Corn rhizosphere microbial communities from Kellogg Biological Station, Michigan, USA - KBS C7-3 metaG | ecosystem: Host-associated > Plants > Roots > Rhizosphere > Soil ... | reverse complement strand
GGAAAGTATGAATAGGTTAAAGTCTCAAGGATGCACTAATGCTAAACTGTCTGAACGGAGGGGTTCACCCCACAGCGCTATGCTAGATTTGTGCTAACAAATCTAGCACGCAACGGTAACAAGCAGAATGAATAGAAACGATAGAACTGCCGAATCATCAATACTGACTAGTTAAAACAGCGAAACTACTTACATCACCCAGCGTTAGAAAAGCCTTCCTGCCTCCATTCGTAAACCGCAGGTCGTTCATCACACGGCATTCATACATCTAAGCCATCACTATCCACCTTAATGTGTTTGGTTTTCCGCTGTAGCCTAGCAGTGGCCGACCGGCTAGCACCTACGAGGTGCATTGTTCGCGCCAGTAAAACTGTCACTCCCGCTGCTTCCTCCTCTTCGGTACGCCGGCGACGGCCTAAGTTCCCTCCTTGAAATGTTCATTAGCTCTCCTCTCCCCGTGAGAGAGCCAACTTCATTTCAACAAAGGAGGAAACAAGATGGCTACCAACAATAAACCCGCAACGACGCTGCGACGTGGAATCGTCAAGGCAACAATCTGGGAGAATCCGAGTAAGAACGGACCGTTCTTCTCCACGACCTTTAGCAGGTCATACAAGGAACGATCGGGCAAATGGAGCAACGGTACTTCGTTCGGTCTGAATGACTCGAGGCACTGCTCACCGTCGCGTATGAAGCGAAGGAGTGGATCGCCGCTCATGTCTTGAAGCGCTGAACGCTTCAACGGGAAGCCTTTGGTCCTCCGGAGGCTTCCCAATCCTAAGATTAGGTAGCAGATGGGTAGCAGGAATGTATAACTGATTGTTCCACTACAGGATTGTAGGGGAGGCAGCGAACTAATAAACCGCAGGTCGCTGGTTAGATGTTGGCCTGGCAAAACAGCTAACCCATCACTTCCAGATTGACATACGGGGCGGAACCTCCAAAAGTAACAGACCCACAGACGAGCGCGGTGAATGGATTTCTGGTCTTGGAGGGGAACCGTCCACCACCGTCTTTTATTGCTACTACATTCCCCCATCAGCAGATCCTTGATACCTGCCTGGCGATCGTCTCGAGCCTACCATGCTTCAATGAGTTCGCATCTTTCCATCGACCCGAGGAGCCGCCGTCTACGCAGGATAGTTGGAATGGGGATTCCTCGGTGTATTCCCCGCAAATCGGCACGATTGTTTTCAGACTGCCAAAGCATTAGGGCCAAACATACCTAGCAGCAATTTGATGAACACTGAAATTGTGCTGGCTTTATGGGCGCATTTATAGCGTGAGCATTGCATATTCTCTGATGAGGATTCCCAAGATTTGCCCTTGAAATAATGTACTATAGATAACTACGTACTCAATCGTAGTCTATCGCTGATAGACAAAACATTCATCTCCTCTATATTTTCCTACCAATTTGGTCTCACCCCCACTACACATACTTTTACAAAAGACGACCCTCTAGAAATGATGAAAAAGGCCCTCGTGGTCGATGATCATCCCCTTGTGCGTAGAGGAGTAAAGGCGCTACTCGAGAACACATTTCCGTTTCTGTCCGTTACTGAGTCTACTGGCACTGATCACGTCCTTGAGGAAGTGTGTAGGGCTCCCTGGGCCTTTGTCATCCTCGATATTAATTTGCCCGGGAAAAATGGCATTGACGTCGTTAGAAAGGCGAAACGCTGCTGTCCTAACACTCCGATAATAGTATTCAGCATGTTTCCCGAGTCACACTATGCCACCAGCGCATTACGTGCTGGAGCCCTTGAATATCTATCGAAGGATCGCCCGCCACTGGACTTACTAGCCGCCGTAAACACGGCACTTCAGGGACAACTGATCAAAAAACCACGCAAGACCAGAGTGGGGCCAGCTTTATCAGAGCGAGAACTAGAAGTGCTCAACTTTCTTGTCAAAGGTATGAGCCGAAAGGAAATTTCTATTCGCCTGGGCATCAGCGGGAAAACAGTAAGTACCCACCGGGCCAACATTATGCACAAGTTAAACTTACAAAACCTTTCTGAGTTGATCCGGTATGCCTTTGAAGAAGGATTAATAGGTTGACTCGATCAAACTCGACCACAATCATTGTCTCCGTGTTTCGTCACGATCCGCCCATCGTTCGCGGTGATGTAGGCAACGGCCGCTTGACACAGGAATACATTTCCTCACATCACGCACGTTCCAATTGCCTACATGTTTGTAAGCGTTGGCCTATGCCTCACGTTCCTAGTTTCACAGCGGTCAGGACACCAGGGACTTAGTCACCAGGAAAGGCCCGGTCGTGGAGCAGAACGATATTCCCAGCGAGGAGCTGTTTACGGAGTGGACCTGTTCCTATTGCCCACGCGTCGCCATCACGATTAGAGAAGGTTCGGCCGTTTGCTATCACCACGCGGCAGAGCGTCAATTGAAAACCAGGCTAGCAGCACGAATCCTCAGTGAACTGCGGAAGAGGACATCAGGTCACTGATGAGGCATTCGTCGAAGCAATGACGTCCACTCTTGTATTACTGATTGGTCGCCACAACGGAATCCTTCGGCGGCGCCATCCCACGATAGTTTGTCCAGTAATGTCACTCAGGACCGTGGCTGAAAGTATCAGCAGACGTCACTTGTCCGAGTCCGTCATGGATATCACTGCCCTCTGCATCGCCCAATACACAGTATCAACGGACTGTCCTTTGGCCAATACTTCAAAGGCGCCAGCTTCATGCATAGCAGAGACGTAATACTCGCGGGTCTCGCAAGAGAAGCCGATGATGGCTACATCAGGATACTGATTTGTGATTAGTCGAGTCGCCGTGATTCCGTCCATCCTTTGCATCATGATGTCCATGAGAACAACACTTGGATGGAGTTGTCCTACGCGCTCGATCGCTTCGCGCCCATCGCTCGCTTCCCCGACGACTTCCACATTCGAATACTGCGCTAACAGACCGGTCATTATTTGCCGAAATTGCTGATGATCGTCGACAAGCAGCACTCGAATGTGTGGTGTGGTGACCATACTGGTTTCAATGGAATCCAATTTTCTGATCCAGCTAGGGACGTCCTGATCGTGCAGGAAAAGGGTTGTTCATTGATACGAGGGAAGCACGTCCGTACAGCGCAACCGGACATGGAACATACGAGAGATCGCAGTCGCGATGGTGATCATATGGGTTACAAATGTAAGATCCGCGCCCTAGCTTGTCCATCAGCGCTGTCCTACAAGCAGGGAATTTGTAGGGATGAGTGGATCGCTTGCCGGAGGAGAAGGTTCGGCCTCGCTCACACAGGTCGGGCACCCCAGATTCGGATCCTCCTTACTGCTCTGATTCTTCGGCGGCTCTCACACCGTTTGCTTGGTCAACACGTCCATGCCGCCTCCGGAGCGGGGAAGTAGTTCAAGTTGGAGTGCCCGTGTGAGCAATTGCGCGACATTTCGAACGTTTAATTTGTGCATCAAATTATAGCGATGAACCTCCACCGTGCGCGCACTAATCTGCAGCATCATTGCGATTTCACGGCTTGTGTTCCCTAAGGATATTAGGCGCAGTATGTCACACTGCCTGGGTGTCACCAGGCGTTCCATGGGTTCGTGAATTGATGCGTCCTTCTTTCGCCCCACCACTGTCTTCATGCTGTTCCCTCCATGATAGTTGCTGCTTCCACCGAGCCCCTACCGGCGCCTTTCACGCTGCTTTTCTTTCGCTTAGTAGAGGAGGGCCGGCCTCAGAGAGAAGAAGTCCCTGCCAATGACCTTCTCCCTCCTTGATGAAGCTAATCCGGAAGCCAGCTAGCACCTTGTCCCCACGATCCGTCGACCACATCCGTTTTACTTGAAGAACACAGTAGCCCAGACGAATAGACCCTTCTTCACCGAGTTGCTGTGAGGTACAAGCAAATTCTGCCATGAGGCCACCATCCGAAATATTGTTCACAGTTCCATCAAACGTGTGCCCCGAAAAGGTACCTTGGCAATCGAGTCGACAAGGGATTCGACGAGCTCGTCGAAATGATGCTCGTGAGACTAGGAACGGCACCCGTATGGTGGACACTAACCACCAGATGTTTTTCCAGATACCAGATTCGGAAACCGCTTGATTCCAGATATTGTCGTCACTAAACATGACATCAATGAGTGCATCCACTGTTTTCTCATCCACATCAATAAACTCGATACCAAGAGCAACATCGCCGGCCGTTGAAGCTCTCTGGGATCGGAGCTGTCCCTTCATCGTCAAAATATTCCCCCTGGTAGCAACCAACGTCAGGGTGACCTCCGTTCCCCTATGAGTGGCTGTTCTCGCTATTGCTGAGACGCTGACCAGAGCTCCAGATTCGCAAAGATCAACGGTGTTCCCGTTATACGCGTCTCTTCCAATGACGAGCGTACACGGTAGCCTACGTGGGAGACGGGTCAACTTGCGCCACTGCTGTGCATCAATTGATGCGATCATCGTGACGCACAGCAAGAGCAAGTTGACCGCTCCCCAGGCGATGGTGATCTGGAGACCCGGCCAGATGGTACCGTTTAGCCAGTGAAGTGCGCCATTGCCCAAGCCCAGAACTAGGAGCACGCTCGTGAGCAAATGCGGAAGCACTGGCCGCAGAGCAAAGTGCCGGCGATCCTGTTGTAGCCCTTTAGGAGTAACAACAAACGGTCGAGTTGCGTAAGGCTCAAGGAGTGTCGTCACGACCGCCCAACTTGTCCGAAAGCACATGGCGATCTCGTAGACTTCAGACCAGAACGCTATTCTAGTTCCACGACTGATCGCCTTCATCATCAGCAACGATGCTACAAGATAGGAGCCATAATAGATGCTGAGTTCGGAGAATGAAGCTTTGACTGGCGCAACGGACAGCAGGAGGCCCAACAGCGGGGCAAGCAGACAGATGAGACGAGGGATCCCAAAACCGAAATACCAAACGGACGCAAAGTAATTGACCCGCTGCGCCCAGGTCAGGCCTTTCAATATGCGGGGACTGCTGCGAAAGAGCATTTGCCAGGTGCCTATCGACCACCGAGCGCGTTGCTTCAGGAAACTTTCAAAAGTCTCCGGCATCAATCCCGCGGCCAAAGGTCGATTAAGGTATCGCGATTCATAGCCTTTGGCATGCACCAGCAGACTCGTGTGTATATCTTCTGTGATCGTGTCCGTTTGAAATCCGCCAACCTCGCACAGCACCCGTCGGCGGAACACACCGCAGCTCCCAGCAAAAAACGCACTGTTATGGAAATCGCGCCCTGGTTGGATCACGCGGAAAAATAGTGCTTGCTCGTTCGCGAGCTCTTTTTCCAAATACAGATGTTTCTGAAATATATCGGCATTGTAAAAGTGTTGAGGCGTCTGCACAAATGCCACTTTCTCATTCTCGAAGAAACCCACCGTCTTCGACAAAAACCTGGTCGAGGGAGCGTGGTCTGTGTCAAACACAGCAATCAACTCCCCGCTGGTGTGTTTCAACGCATGGTTCAGGTTTCCTGCCTTGGCATGGATTCGATCGCCGCGCCGCAAATAGTGACAGCCGAGCGCCTTGGCCAAATGCTGGACGTCCTCTCGGTGTCCATCATCTAAGACACACACTTGATACTTCCCTTTCGGATATTCCTGGTTCAAGCAGCTCACGACCGTACGACGCAAAATATGGAGCGGCTCGTTGACTACAGGGATGTAGATGTCGACGCTTGGATAGTTACAGATCGCGGGAGATTCCCATTCCGTGGTCTTCCACACTTGGAACGCAAAGAAGCCAAGTTGCACCATTCCATACATTTCCGCGAGATACACAGTCCAACTGATTAGGGCTTCCTCCCACGTGGCCGTGTTCAGAGTGTAGAGTCCGCGCCAGATCATGTATTGAGCATGGAGAAGGAGTGTCGCGCAAATGATGGCCTGATGCGCCCTGCGTTGCCAACCCAGGACTCCAACAGCGATCAAGAGCGATAGACAGAACGCGGCATGTAGAAGACTCAGCGCATATCCAGAAGACATAGCCAGGATCCCTTTCACCGTTTCTAGCGAAACAATCCGTTTCGGTCTCAGTACCTAACATGTGCCTCCTGTGATGCACAGAAAAAAAACCTTCGTGCATTTGTAATTTGTGTGACTACGTAGAAAAAAACGCGCTCGACGATTTTCCTTTTCCTTGCCGCTTCAATAGTCCTCTGCTAGCGTCACCAAATTGTGAAGCAATACACCAGAACGGAAGTTCAGTTAATGGGGGAAAGCGTTCGCATCATTCATTTCAACGTCACTGCCGCAAAAGTTACAACGTAAGGCAACGAGAGATATAGCGTGCAAAGTCTTCGACCAGTGGAGAATCGGACGCCCCGTGGCTACCTTTTGCTCCTCCATGTCATCTTTTGCAGTTTCTATATTTATCAACTGCAATCAGTCCCGGTAACGCTTGTCGAGCGCGCATCCATCGTTGGCTTAGCCATACTGACCCTGTTCCTCTTAACGCTCCCCCAAACCCAATTAGTCGAACCGTGGTTCATGGCCTCACTCACCTTGGGCGATTCCGCGGTGCTGTTTTCTGCACTGCAATCCGATGGTCACCCTGGCGCGTGGAGTAACTATGCCCTGACGCTATTGCTGGCAATGGCGTGCTATGCCGCTTCGATTCATCAGATGATCGTTCTCAGCGTCCTGTTAGTTATCGGATACGGATTCTCACTCCATCACAGTAGATGGTTGGATACCGAGACACTGTTGATATTCCCGGCTCTCCTCTCCCTCGTGTTGGTCTTGTTGTCTAAAACTCGCTACGCGCAAGAGGAAGTTCAGCGCATTGCAGATACCGAAGCGCAGGTTCGACAAGAGTCGATGAGCGATGCGCTTACTGGTATTCCGAACCGTGCCCAATTTGTCGAGAGAGTGACGCGCTCGCTGTTATGCGCTCGACAAAACAGAGAGTTCCAATTCGCAGTCCTATTCATTGATTTGGATGGATTCAAACCGATCAATGACAAGTTCGGGCACAAAGCAGGTGACGCAGTCCTGCAACATACCGCGAAGCGTCTTCAGGCGTGCTTAAGAAAGGGGGATAGCGTTGGGCGCTATGGCGGAGATGAATTTACACTGTTGATCAACAACGTTTCCGGTCCCTCCGACACCATTCGTGTCGCAGAGCGAGTGTTGAATAAGCTCAAGGAACCGATACACGTGGGGGAGGATGTGCACGTGGGCGCCAGCATTGGCATTGCGCTCAGCACGAATCTGCACCAAGGGGCTGAAGACCTCATTCGCGACGCCGACAGTGCGATGTATCGGGCAAAAGGCGAAGGCAAAAACCGCTTCGCCATGAGCGATCAAGCTCTTGACCTCCCAAAGGGCGAATTGAAGCAGCGATGGAAGAAGTTAATAGGCGTACCTGGTTGACCTAGAGGCTATCGATGAATTGCCAGCAACTCTACACAAACCTCACGAACATGGCACATACTCGGAGAAGTCGTAAATCCGTCGACACACTAGCGACCCCTGAAGGTAGCTCGACCGCTCCAACCTTTGAGTACCTCCGGTCGTCCTATATCCAATTACAAGCACTCGTCGCCGTCGTTCTGAGCTACCAGCTGCTATTTTCTGCTGAAAGCTTCGTGTCCCAAGATGTGAAGTTCTTGGCCATTCTGACCCTTCTAAGCTCTTGCGGCCTCGTCATGGTCATTCCCCCCACATGGCTGTGCGCAGACTGGTTTCCCGGTCTCATGGCGATGGGTGACACGCTGTTCACTTCAGGCTTGATCTACGTGTCAGGCAATGCCGGCTCTGACTTATACCTCGCCTATTTCGTGATTATCCTGATCGTCACGACCTCACGGACTGCCGCACAAATGACGGTGTTCCTTATTCTCGTCACTAGCATTTACGGATGGGTGCTCTACCGCGAGATCGATGACACCGGCAATGTTCTGGAACAACATCTCTTACGGGTCCCATTGTTATTAATAATGGCCATCTTTTATCGTCGCATGGCGGACTCAGTCCGACTGCTGACGAATTACGATCCTGCCACCGGGTTGCCAAATCGTCGTCACCTCCTGCGATTGCTATCACTCAGGACCAATCCCAATCTTTCGACAGTGCCTAAGTCCCTGCTCTACATCGACTTTGATGGCTTTCGCTTGGTGAATGAAACCCTAGGGCACGTCGCCAGTGATCAGCTCCTGAAAGCCGTCGCCGACCGCCTCAAGCACTGCCTTCGTAACGCTGACGTCATTGCTCGCGTCGGCCCTGCAGAACTCTCCATTTTGCTGCCCACCGTCGGAGAAGCCAAGATCGCAGCAGGACTTGCACAGCGAATCTTAGGGACGTTGGCCAAACCGTTCGTGCTCAATGGACATGAGATTTTTGTTTCCGCCCACATCGGAATTGCGCTTGGCAATCAGAAGGTGCTTGATGGCAGCAGCTTGATCACGCAGGCGGATGCTGCGATGTCTCGAGCCCGGACACACGGGAAAAACAGCTATGACTTTTATTCGGCTGACATGAATGAGCGCGCACATGAGCGGCTCATGCTTGAGAGCCGGCTACACCGAGCCATCGAACGTGACGAAATTCAGGTCTTCTACCAACCGCAAGTGCATTTGGTCACTGGGAGGATTACTGGCCTAGAGGCGTTAGCAAGATGGAAGGATCCAGAAAAAGGCATCGTATCGCCGGCGACATTTATTCCTCTCGCCGAGGAAACCGGTCTAATTGTTCCTATTGGCGAGATTGTGCTGAAAAAGGCTTGCAATCAACTGCGAGCGTGGCATCAAGCCGGCCATTCTTCATTGACGATGTCCGTGAATCTGTCGGCCGTACAATTTCGACAGCCCGAATTGGCCTCCCTCGTCAACACCGTCCTGACGAAGGAAAGCCTGGATCCCGGCCATTTGGACTTGGAGCTGACTGAAACCAGCATTATGCAGGATGCCGAGACCGCTCTACAGACTCTCACAAAACTGAAATCGATGGGGATCAGCATTTCCATTGATGACTTCGGCACCGGCTACTCGTCGCTAATTTATCTGCGCCGGTTTCCCATCGACATGCTGAAGATCGACCGCGCATTCACTCACGATATGGCCAGCAGTGAGGATGCAAAGGCCATCGTGGCTGCAATCTTGGCCATGGCAGAGGCTCTAAAACTGACAGTCATTGCCGAGGGAGTCGAGACACAGGAACAGATCGCGCTGTTGATTAAGCAAAAATGCTACCTCGCACAAGGGTTTTTCTACAGCAAACCTGTTCCCGCTGAGGAGGTAACTGCCCTGCTAGAGGGACCACATTGGGGGGCATCGAAGCAAGCAGTCTAATGACTTCCAACCGTCCTTGAAAGAGAAACATGGCAGGCAGTCAACTCATTCGTGTCTCAATCCTCATGGCAGCGATGTTCGTTTCCCGCCCATTGTATGCTGGCGATGCGTTTACGGGCTATCAAGTCGATAACAAGGGAGAGTACTTCGCTTTTCTTGGAGTCCGTGCGCCATTGATGAGTGAGCACAACGGATTTCAACCGTTCATTCAAGTGTTTGGCGCCGGGCTCGCCTATACGTTCAAGGACAACGGGAGCGAAAGAGACGCCAACATGCAATTTGTGACTCCATCCTTAGGTCTCAAATATACTGAAGGGTCTTGGAGTTTCATGGGCATGGTAGGACCGCAATTTCGCTGGAAGCAGGAAGAGCAAGCCACCGGTCCAAGGAGCCACGACGACCTCATCGGAGCGTATGTCCAACTAGAAGCTTTGCGATGGCATGAAGATGGCATCTTTCACGCCCTTGCATCCTATACCGATATCGACCGATTCTCGTTCGGACGGGTGAGAAAGACTTGGGGCGTCCATAAAAATGAACAGAGCTGTTGCTCAGTGTTTCTTGGTGGCGACATCGCTGGCATGGGCAACGATCAATTTTACGCGGTTCAAGTCGGCCCATTGGTCCAGGTGCCAATCACCATCTTTTGGCTGACCCTTAAGGGCGGCTATCAGTATTCGCAGACGTTTCACAACGGTGGATACGGGGGCGTCGAGCTCTATGCTCCCTTCTAGCAATTAATCGATGAAGGAAGCTTGTACATCAGAAAACAAATTTGAAACTTATGACGCCCAGATGCACGTGAGCGTCGTAAGTTCCGTCCACGGTTGGATTCTGGTTGCCACTCACCGTATGACCTTCATAGATCCACTCTTGGTAGGCAATATCAAGACCGATGGCTTTGGGCCAGAGGGCCGACTGGCCCCCGCATGAAACTACACCCAGAAAGTGTCCGCCTTGCTTGCACAGAAAGCCGACCCCCACTGAAATGGTATTGGCTGACAGCGAAAGAATTCCTGGGTTAAAGGTCAAATCAGGAACAGGGCTTTCTGTCCGGGTATAGCCAGAGCGGACAGCCACTTCCCATTGAGGCAACCAATTTGGGTTAAGCCATTTGTATTCAGTCCCAACCGCTATCACTGGTACACCTTTCCATTGCTGCGGTTGAGGAACGGTGGTTCCAGTCGACAAATGCAAATCAAGGTTTTTCATTGATTGCCATCCGACCCAGTCGAGGTCAAGTTCCAACTTCCATTCTAGCTCCTTCGTGCGAATCGGCCAGATTGCCATTCCGCCCGTATAAATAGCGGGGAGCACAAGGTTGGTTGAAGCATCCGCTACTTTCTGTCCATTCACCAAGAGGGCTCCATTCAATGGCAAGACGGCCTGACTCCGATAAACAAGCCCGATAGAAGCAATGGGTTTGCCCTCTGCATTCTTCAATGGTGTATACAGAAGACTGACCGTTACGCCAGCTGCTGTGCCACCCCCGTTGACCTCTATGGACGCTCCAGCAGGAATGCCAGCTATGCCCGGACTGATGAGTCGCTGTTCCGCATGTCCCTCTCCCAAAAAACTGGCAAATGTATAAATATCGGCACTTACCCCGAGCGACACCTCAGCATTCACTTTGTACGCCAGAGTCGGTTTGATATCCAACAACGGAAGAGCGGCTGAAGTTGTGGCTGTGCTAAAGGGTCCATCGACAGGATATCGAGTACTTAACCCGTATGGAGACGTCAGGCCGAATCCAACAGTGAAATCTGACAGCTTTTCCCAGCCGAAACTGCGTAAATTTGCGCTGACGTAGGTATGACTTGGCGGAGGAAACACTACACTCCCTCCAAAATCACCTCGCGTATCGATGCCTGTTGGACTCGTGGCCTTAATAGATCCTCCCATCAACACCGTCCCGAACATGGCTTGAATGCCACCAACTTGAGTCAGACCGGCGGGGTTGTACTGAATGGCCGCGGCGCTATCCGCTTGCGCGACAAATGCATTTCCCTGGCCTGCCGCGTCTGCACTTTGTGGTTGAAATCGAAGTGCTTGAGAAAAGGCAAGGGAAGGAGACATCAGAAGCAACGCGAAGCAAACGCTCATGCGTCCGATCGTCTTCAGACTGTCATAGCAAGGCCCCCCAAACAACCATTTGTAGTATAACTTCCTAGGAACTTCTGTAAGGCCAAATGGATCTGTTGACAAATCTACCACCCTTGCCTTACTAAACATCCCGTTTTCCGGTTGCCTTCTACGAATGGTCCCGAGGCGAGCGCCCGTATGAGCGAACTGCCGACCCGCTCCATCTCAGAAGATATACTGGAGAACGCCTTTCCCTTCATCAAAACTGCTAGAAGAGTTTCTGATCCCGAACGGGATCTGACGCTGTGCGATTCACGTTCCAAACACCCGCCCATAATCGGAATGCCGCGCAGAGATTTTCCCACCGACCTCTTTCACGATCTCACGAAACACGAGATGCAACGCGTCTTAGAGATCCTGCATTATGCAGCGATAGCCACAACGGGCGACGATGTTTATCACGTGCTTCAACTCATTCAAAAAGCCGTTCTCTCTCCCAAAGCCATCGGTGGTGTTGTTCAGTTAAACGCGAAAGGCGACTTCCAGGAATTTAACAGCGTCATTAATGTCAGCTATTCGAACGACTGGCTCTACACATATGGCAAGCACGGCTATGCCGGCGTGGACCCCGTATTACAATCCGCACTCGCGACGTTCAAAACCCAAATATGGGAACTGACGTACAGGAAGACCAGCTCTCCGAAACAATGCGAATTCATAGAGGGAGCACACTCCTTTGGGCTGACGCACGGCATTACGTCGGGTAGGCCGGAACCCAATCGACCATTTGCAAGTTTCTTTTCCTTTGCGGGAGGCGACCCAAAGGACCTCAAACGATATAAGCGTATGATCGATTACCTGCTGCCCTATCTGCATCGAGTGCTGATGGCCAATACGCATACACCGCTTTCCAATCGCGTCCTGGGTCTGTCTCCTCGCGAAACGACCGTGTTGCTGTGGATGAAGCAAGGCAAAACAAACTGGGAGATTTCACGCATTCTGGGAGTGAGCGAACGCACAGTGCGCTTCCATGTCGAAGGCATTTTCATGAAATTGGATGTGAGCTCCAGAACCCAAGCCGTTGCATATGCGATTGAAAAGGGTCTGTTTCCCACCGAATAAGTCGGCTCACCGACTTGCCCTCTCCTACACGGCAACAAGCGTTTGCGCTCCGTGATTTGAATTCTTCTCACTCTTCGGGTCTCGTGCAAGGAATCCGCTTCTATGAAATGACGTAGAACCATCTACTGCATTAATCCAACCAAAAAACCTCGGTTGCTTTTCTGGACAGGTCTGGTGGAATTTCTTCCAATCGAGCACAGCAGCGATAGAGAGCGCCTCAGCTGGCGGAAGAGACACGGCGGGACTCACGGCCTCACAGGTAAATCCCATTCCTCGCAGAACGCGTAAGAACCGCTTTTCGACGACCATGTACAGAAAGCGGATCTCATTCTGCATCGACCACTGATACACTCCCTTGAAAAGAACCTGCATCAAGCGGATGGATAACCCTCGATCCGTCACAGTCGGATCGATCGCCAACCTCGTGATTTCGGCGGTATCTCGCTCTTTCCGAATCTCGCAGCAAGGCAAGAGGCAAGCCTTAAATTCACTTTCCAGCATGAAGGGATACGGCGGACACACCATTCGAAATACGCCTCGGAGGCGATCGTTTCTATCAAAGAGCCCAACAGAAGTTGCAAAGGCGTCATATGAATCGACCTCGATACCGTCCTCGCTGCTGGTTACCCACCGAAGTCGCTCAGCAAACACTTGGTGACGCAATCGATAAGATGACTTCAGCTCCTCATCATCACACAACGTTCTGATCGAGAGGCCGTCTTCTCGCAGAGCAAGTGCTCGGTTTTCCTCCAATGCCTGCATCGCTGCCTCCTTCGCTGAGGTGAACTGGGCATTTCATGTCAGACGAAATGCAGCAATTCACACCCAAGCGTCACCTGGCCACTACGCCAGGTGACCCAAGGGAGGCAGTTAAGTTACAAACTCAACACATTTGTGCTGGGGCCTTGTCGAAAGAACGTGATGAGAATGCCAAATCAGTTTCCCTTCCAAATCATTCATGGACTCCGCACAGCGACCGACAGAAAGGAGTCAGCTTCATCCGACCGATCTTGCGACGGAGAAAGAATTGTCCAACAACTGATGGGTGAGGCAACAGACCACAACCTTTCACTAATACTGGAGGCATGTCAGAAGAGATTAGACGGGCTCTTGGAAGATCGGAACCGCATCGGACGTCATCTCCACGATCGGGTATTGCGGCCGCTTTTTGCCATCACATCGTACCTGGCAAGTAACTGGCAGACCTGCATGCATACTACCTCCGGGGCTGTGCGCCCTCAGGACCAATCGCTCACCCAGCTGAATGTGCTGATTCGGGAGCTTCGACGAGTTATCCGAGAGCTAGAAGAAGGGACAATTCAAGAATTCGACCTGCTGTCAGAGATGTACGCGATGGTTGATAGTTATGAACCGTTAAGCAAGTTAGCAATTCAGCTCATCATTCAATCGCACGTGCTGAAACTTTTAACCCAGGAAGAACAACGGGAAGTCTTTAACATCTCCAGAGAAGCTATCAATAACTGTGTTCGTCATGCTCAAGCGACCCGTGCAACCATTAGACTGGACCATTCAAAAGCAAAAATTCGCCTAGCCATTATGGATAACGGCGTCGGGTTTTCGCCCACTGAAACTCAACCCCGAGGTTATGGCCTCTCAAACATTCAAAACAGAATAAAAAAGCTCGGCGGCCAACTACGGGTTCGATCTCGAAAAGGACGAGGCACCGCAATTGTTGCAGAGTTTGCATTAGAGCCCATTCTCACGTCGGCATGAAGCATTAGTCGATACGTGTCGTTGACATGAGGTTAACCAATTCGAAGGTCGTCGTACGTTCGTCCGACCAGGCTCTAGCACATACAAAGGCCCGGTGCTTTCGTCGATAAGGAGACCTGCCAATGATAACTCGCAAAAGTTGCCGCTACACCGTCGAGTATGGCGGCTCATTTGCAGGTGAGGAGATGACTGCGCAAGGTGTAATTCTTGATTTGTCATCAGAGGGCTGTCGTGCCCGGACCGCCTTAACATTCACTAAAGGTGAATATTTACGGGTCCTGATTGACGTCCCTCGTTATGAAAAACCCCTGCACGTGCCCCTCGCGGTCATCCGATGGGCAAATGGCAACGACTTTGGAGTGGAGTTTATTCAGATGGAACCGGGTGACCAGCACCGGCTCCGCGAGTTGATTCGAGTGACGGCAGCAGCCACTGCGCTATCAAGCCATAAAACTCTCGAAACCGAAAGGCACGGGACTCCGTGAGAGTCGTCTATTTCATCGCATGAACTCAGTCTGGAGTTCAGAGACCAACCGTGACCGTAAAGTGCACATCTTCCTGCGATACCCCTTGAGTAGTTAACAAAGCACAATGCCACAATTAGATGCCTTCTTTAAGATGATGGTTGAGCAAGGCGCATCAGACTTACATCTCATTTCAGGACAACTACCTGCGATGCGCATCAATGGAGAGTTGGAACGCGTCGCTGGACAGACACTATTGGAACAGAATCACCTCCAACAACTTCTCTACGAGATTGCGCCGGCTGCTAAGAAGGATCAGTTTGAATCGACCGGGGACGTTGACTTCGGCTATGAGGTAGCCGGTCTGGCGAGATTTCGCGCAAACCTGTTTAGACAGAAGTATGGGTGTGCTGCTGTATTCCGGCGAATTCCCACTAAGGTGCTTACCGCCGAAGATTTGGGGCTTCCACCAGTCCTAACTAAAGCAGCCATGCTCAAAAAGGGGCTGGTCTTGGTGACCGGACCCACAGGGAGCGGAAAATCGACCACATTAGCGGCAATTATTGATTATGCAAACACGAATCGGAAAGACCATATCCTCACTATCGAGGACCCAATTGAGTTTGTGCATCAGAGTCGAGAGTGCATCGTCAATCACCGGGAGATTGGTGTCCATACACAATCGTTCGGAACGGCCTTGCGAGGAGCGCTACGAGAGGATCCCGATATTATTCTTGTTGGCGAAATGCGTGACCTCGAGACTATTCGATTGGCCGTTGAAGCAGCTGCAACTGGGCATCTCGTCTTCGGAACCTTGCACACCGAGAACGCCTGCAAAACCGTCGATAGAGTAATCGAAGTCTTTCCTCATCAGGAGCAAGCTCAGATTCGGAACACTCTTTCAACCGCGCTACGGATTGTCGTGGCGCAAAATCTATTCAAACGTATCGACCAAAAAGGCCGCTGCGCGGCGCTGGAGATTCTTGTCTGTACTCCCGCCATCGCCAATCTGATTCGTGAGGCCAAGACATTCCAAATTGCTTCTATGATGCAGACAGGCAAATCAGTTGGAATGCAAACTCTGGACGATGCGATTCAGGAATTGTTGAACAAGAAATGGATCTCACCTGAAGAAGCCTACGAGAAGGCAATTGACAAATCACGTTTCAGCAAATTGCTTAAAACACCGCCCGATGTTCTGCAATAAGAAACACACGGAGTGACAATGAAGGCTTTGAGGGCGCTGCACAGTGCTTTTCTCATTTTTCTCTTACTGGCGCCGATATTGATCATTTGGAGCCTTGTCATTGGCCTGGGCTTCTACGTCTTCTCTGATGGTCTCGAGACCACACTTTGGATCGATAGACGCGAGACCGCACTTTGGATCTGCGGAATCGCATTAGTCGCCTCAATCGTCCTCGCCCCAATAGCGATGAAGGTCTTTTCCCATCCGGTCACCCGACCATCGTCATTTGCACATTCATCCCTGAACACAATCGCTTCGCAGACTTCGACCAGAAAGCTCAGCGGAACAGACCAGCGTAGACATCCTCGTTATTCCATCAATTGTGCAGCGACATTTTCCAATGAGCAACTCAACGGACTGGGCATGATCGGCGATGTATCCAGCAAGGGGTGTCGGCTCACAAGTCAACACCAGATGACCCCAGGCGATTCGTGGAAACTGCTGATTGATGTGCCTGGTCTAGCGGCACCACTCCAGATCGCCACTGGAGTGGTGCGATGGGCGACAGGATCAGATTGTGGAATCGAATTTATGACCATAGGAGCGGAGGAACAGAGATTCAGTCAGTGGATTATGACCCTCGCCAAGAGGATCGAGCTAACCGACCTGAAAAGGATGGCAGCAAGCTGAGTGTCCTGCTCATTTGCGACGAATACATTGTAGCCCCAGGGAATGAAATTCCAGGTCCGTGACAAATCCGTGAAACAAGCCTTGGTCGTTGACGATCATCCAATTCTCCGTAACGGTGTCAAGGATCTACTACAAGCGTTATTCCCATTTCTGACCATCAAGGCTTCGCCAGGAAGTACTGACCTCTTGGAAGTAATTTGTAGACGCCGCTGGGCATTTGTCGTGCTCGATATCAATCTTCCTGGACAAAACGGCATCGACATTATTAAACAAATCAGAGTTCGGTGCCCGTCGGTCGCAATTATCGTATTTAGCCATTATCCAGAAAAACAGTATGCCACTCGCTCGCTAAGAGCAGGAGCGAGTGCATATATTTCAAAGGAGCGTCAACCGAAGGAGTTGGTACGCGCCGTCAAATCGGTGATTAATGCATCACCAACAAGAGAATGCGACCAGCCACCACCATTGAAGCCCACTCTTTCAAATCGCGAGGTGCAAGTTCTCAGCCTTATTGTCAAAGGAATGAGCCGAAAAGAAATCTCCCAGGCGTTGTGCATCGACGGGAAGACAGTGAGCACGTACAGGTTTCGACTCTTCACCAAGCTCCAGGTCCGCAATAACATTGAGCTACTCCGGTATGCCATGGAAGAAAGGTTGTTATAGTCACAGAAGCGGATATCAGCAGAACGCCGGCGACGGCCTTTCAGTTTCCTCCTTGAAAAGCCAAGTCGTCGGCATGATGATCCATGTCATGACCGCCACCGATCTATTCCGCTGCTGCCGCCTGTAATTGCGGCGATCTTCCCTGCAAGTCTCTGTGACATAGTATCTCTTTGGGCCTTTTTGCGGCCACGGTAGAAAAGATGGTGCTGCTTGCATCCATCGCCTACCTGGAGACTAAGTTGATAAGCGTAGCGACGACGAAGCAGATGCTTCCCGTCAAGTACAAAAGATTCACTATGACGTACTGCGTCAAGAACATCTTATGACCCTCCATTCATCACTGAGGCGTTTCACTTGGACTCTTGTAGTTGTTGTGCGCGGCGTCCCATACCTGCCGCGAGCTGCAAGCTCCCATGCGGGATCTGACGTGTAGATTGACTCAGCCAGCTTTCGAAACGCGTCTCGCCGAGTCGCGCATCATTGAACGGAACACGTGTTCTCTCGCTCAGCCTCCCTCCGAAGAAGCGCGCGTGCGGGTCAGAGATAACCTCACGCGAATCGTTGAGTGCGGCGAGGTCCCATCGAAGGAGTTCATCGAGACGGAACTGATCCGGCCCCCCTATTTCAATCGTGCCATTCAGCGGTGTGCTCACCGCGATCTTAGCGGCCGCATTGGCGACATCGTCTGCAGCCATCGGCTGGATGAGGGCAGATGCCGCACGGACCGTGTTGCCTTCGGTGGCCTCTTCGGCGATTCTGCCAATGAACTCAAAGAACTGCGTTGCGCGGATGATTGAGTAGGGGATTGAGTAGGGGATCGATGAGCTCTCGATCAGCTTCTCCTGAGCGAGTTTTGCGCGGAAGGAATCCCGAGACTCATGCAGATGCGCATAACTTCTATCGGCGGTATTATCTGCCGGCCGTAAAGGAACTCGGTTTGACGGGGGTGACATGGCACACGCTGCGCCATACGTTCGCCAGCCGGCTGGCCATGGGCGGCGTTACCGAAGGGACGATTGCGAACCTTCTGCGACACAGTGGCACAGCTCTGGTCCGACGCTACGCGCATTTGAGCCCTTCATATCTGCAAGAGGCGGTCGAGAAAGTTTCGTCTTTCGGAAAGGTGGCAAAGGAGCCAGCCAAGACATCCAAGACACCGACGAAGCAGGAACCAGAATCGGGAGAACAGCAGACGGGGGGAGCAGCAGAGACCGTCTCAGCTATTCCAACCGGACCTGGAACCGGAAAATCGAGAGAGGCGGGAGAAAGCCAATGAACAGCCGACTCACAAGCTGCGGAACTGCTGAAGGTTTTTGGTGGCGGTGACCCGGATCGAACGGGTGACCCGCGGCTTATGAGTCCGCTGCTCTGCCAACTGAGCTACACCGCCACGCTGAGGAAAGAGGCTGCGAAGACGCTCATCTTACCCGAGGAGGGATCGCAGTGTCTATGGAGGATCGCCGCGAACCTAGTGGGCAGTGTCAGTTTCCGTTGGTGAGGACGGTGATGCCGGCTTGGGTTGTCGTCCCGGAATCTGTTTTTGACGAAGAAGCTTGGTAAAGTACGTGCGCTGAAGCCCCAATGTTTCGGCTGCCCGCGTCTGATTCCAGTCGTTTTTCTTCAATGCCTCCTCGAGCACCCACCGGCTATAGGCTTCCATCATGGCGTGATACCCGTTTGCGGTGCCGGGCGGGTGACTGGGCTCTGTCGGACCAAAGCCGGATCCTCCGGCAGCAGCCTGGCTGCCCGCTCCGGCCGCCGCTGAGAGAAACAAATGCTCGGGCTCGATCGTCGTTGCCGGGGTCAAGATATAGGCGCGGGTCAGCACATTTTCCAGCTCGCGGATGTTGCCTGGCCACCGGTATTGCGCAAGGGTGCGCAGCGCGGCATCGCTCAGGGTGCATTGCTTGTTGAGACCGAATTTCCCTGCGCGTTCGAGGAAGTGGCGTGCAAGGGCCGGGATGTCGTCGACGCGCTCGCGCAGCGGAGGAAGCGTCAACGAGATTACGGCGAGGCGGTAGAACAGGTCTTCTCTGAATGACCCCTGGCGGATGGCCTGTTGGAGATCCTTATTGGTGGCGGCGAGGAAGCGGACGTCTGTGTGCACTGATTGAGTGCCACCGACGCGATAAAAGGTCTGGTCTTGCAGGACGCGGAGCAAGTGACTTTGCATCGACAGCGACATGTCGCCGATCTCATCAAGAAATACCGTCCCGCCTTCAGCGATCTCGATTTTGCCCGCTTCACGCTTCACTGCCCCGGTAAAGGCGCCTTTTTCATGGCCGAACAGCTCGTTTTCCAGCAGATCCTTTGGGATGGCTGCGCAATTGACTGCCACAAACGGTTTGTCCCTGCGCGGGCTCCAGCCATGGATTGCGCGCGCGGCAACTTCTTTGCCGGTGCCGGTCTCCCCGAGGATGAGCACCGTGACGTTGGCACCGGAGGCCTGTTTGGCCAAGGCCAGCTGGGTCGTAAATTTTCCATTGGTACCCACGATGCCGCCATAGCGGTCGTCCAATTCCTGCTTGAGGACGCCGACTTGCCGGCGCAGAGCGAGAGTCTCCAGGGCCTTGTTGATGACGACGGTGATATGGTCGCCGGTGAACGGCTTGGTAATGAAATCGACGGCTCCGAGCTGCATGGCTTTCACGGCCAGTTCGATCGTGCCGAACGCGGTCAGCATCACGATCGGCGGGATCGAAGGACCGGTCGTGTCCGAAGGCGCCTGCTTTTTGCCGGCATCATGGAGTTGCTGGAGGATCTCAATGCCTGAAAACACGGGCAATTGGATATCGAGAAGCACCAGGTCGGGCTGTTCGGTTTGAATCGAGCGCAGGGCGTCTTTGCCGTCGGCCGCCGTGAGGGGTTCGTGTCCCATCCATGTGACACGGTTTTCAAGCGCCAGCACAATGTCCTGGTCGTCGTCGACAATGAGTATGCGTGCACGCATGGGAGACCCTCCTAAGCGGCGCCCGCCGTCGATCCTGGAGAGACGATTTGGGGCGACGTATGCGGGTTGTCAGGCACCGTGCAGGGTAAGGTGAAATAGAAACGAGATCCCGACCCCAGCGTACTTTCGACCCAAATGCGTCCCTTATGCATCGTGATAAAGCTTTTCGTGATGAACAATCCCAGTTGTGCTCCCTGTGAGGTGGGTATTGCGGACGGCACTTTCGAGAATTCATTGAACACCCGGTCGAGGTGATCCGGAGGGATGCCGCAGCCGGTATCTTCTACGCACGTCTGCACCTCATCATTGGGAAGGACCTCAAACCGCACGGTGATCTTGCCGCCGGCGGGGGTAAATTTCTCAGCGTTCCCGATTAGATTCCAGAGAATCTGTTCAATCTTATCGCGGTCACCATTAATCTGAGGCAGCTGTTCAGGAGCCTCGAGATCAATCGTCACGGTTTTCTTGCTGGCGACCGTTCGGAGACTTTCCACCACCAGCGTCGCGATGTCCCCGAGGCACAGCGGTTCGAGACGAAGCACTTCCTGGGTGTCTTTTTGCATTTCCCATCGGGACACAATCAGGAGTTGGTTGATAATTCTGGTGAGGCGATTCAGGTTGTGCTCAATCCGCTCGAGGTATTTCTTCTGATGCTCCGTCAACACTCCGGCCACGCCGTCAAGCATGTTGTCGGCGAAGCTGCGGATTGCCGTCATCGGGGTGCGCAATTCATGGGAGGCCACGGAGACGAACATCGTGCGGCGGCGGTCGTGGTCCTGAAGACGTTGATTGGCTGCCGACAATTCCAGGGTTCGTTCCTGAATGCGTTGTTCCAGGTGCTGGGTGAGCTGCGCCAAATTGGCATAGGTGCGCGCGTTGTCGATTGCCGTCGCCACGTGGCTGGCGATCGTCATCAAGATGTGGAGGTCCTCTTCCGAGCAGGGCAGAGTGCCCCGGTCTGCGCCAATGAAGCCTAGCGTCTGGTTATGGCTCTGCAGCGGCACGCAGACGAACGATTGCACGTCCACGCGGCGTATCAGCTCAAGCGTGGTCGGTAGGATCCGATGGGCGACGGCGGTCACGTCCCGCACCAGCACCGGTTTGGCACGCACCAGGAGGTCGGACAAGATCGTGTCGTCGTCTTTGATCGGCATGGTCAAAAACCGGGCGGCCTCCGCGATGTCGTCCGAGACTCCCGCCACCTGGGCGACGTAGCCGACGTCACGGTCCTCGTGGCGGAGCAGCAGCAGCATGCGCGAAAACCCCAGATTCGACCGCAGCAACTGGAGCACGGTATCCATCAGCGCATGCAGATCCAGCGTGCTCGTGATGGCCGCACTGGTCTGATGCACGGCCGTCAACTGAGTGATCTGTTTCCGGATCGTCTCGAGGTTGGCCGTGATGGCTTCGCTGCGTTCACGCAAGGCCTGAGTCATCGCATTGAAGGTCTGCGTCAACTGGCCGACTTCGTCGCTCGTCGTCGCAGGAATGGGGGCGGGCGATTCGCCTTCGGCGAGCTGGCGGGCCACTGAGGCTAACCGCCGCAGGGGTGTGGTAATGCGCAGTGTGAGGAAATGCGCTCCCAGGATGCCGGCACTGATCAGGAGAGTGGTCAGAATCAGGACGTTGCGAATCATCTCGAAGAGGGCGTGTTTGACGCCGGCATCGGTCATTCCAATTTGCACGACACCCTGGACCTGGTAGGCGCCTGCGCTTTTTTTCGATTGAGCCCGTTCCTCCATCTCGAGCGACAGTGGAGCGAGCGAGGGGTCGCTGGGCGGCTTGCGAAGGACGGGCAACGCAAAATCGTAGAGATTCTCCGTGAGCGACGAGAGAATCCACATCGGATTGGCCCTGCCGCTGTCGGGAACCAGAATCTTGTCGTGTGAAAGCCTGAGCGGCGTGATGTGCGGTTCCGAAGGCGGGTGGCTGTACAAGGCTTCTGCGATCGTCTCATCCGGATAGTATCGGCGCTCCTGGGTAAACGTGATGCTGCCGGATGACTCACGGACGATCTTGTTCTGCTGCGCGAGGATAATATGGTCCGCGCCGCGGATGACCACATACACGACATCCTCGACGGCCATCAAACTCTCGACGAATTCACGAAGTGTCGCCCGGTCTTCGGCGATCAGCCCTGTGTAGCGGAATTGGCCGTTGCTCACGACGCTGGTCAAGAGGATGGTGCCCAATTGATTGAGGTTTTCGGTCATGGAGACCCGTCTCACCTCGATGAAGTACCAGCTCAATGCTGAAGAGGTCAGGATGAGGATGAGGCTGAAGAAGACGACGAACTTCGTCCGGATACTCGCAAGCTTTCCGGCGGCGAGCCGCGAGGGGTCAATGCGTGCCGATTGAAGTCGCGTCGTGGGCATTAGTATGTCTCGTCGATCAGATGATTGACGTCCTTGGGAAACTCGATGCCCAGGAACCGTGCCGTCTTGAGGTTGACGGTAATCTTCAGCCGTTCGATCGGAATCGGTTTGGCCGGCAGCTTACGGTCCCCGTCAAGGATACGCTTTGCTAAGAGTCCTGTCTCGCGTCCCACTTCCCCATAGGATACCGACAGACTGATCAGCGCTCCCAACCGTGTGAATTCCGGTGAAAATCCGATGACGGGCACCCGTCTCGCCAGGGCGGTCTCGAGGATGAACCCAATGGAGTCATTGGTCAGGACGGTCGAATCGGGCACCAGCAGCAGGGCATCCGTCGAGCCCAACAGCGAACGCAATTGCACCGGGACTTCTTTTTCGCTGTCGACGGGGAATTCTTGAAGCTGGAATGAATGAGCGGCGGCTTGCGCGACGGTATCTTTGAGCTTCGTCGAATTGCCGCCGGCATTGGACAACATGCCAAGACGTCGCAAATCCGGCAGGAAGGCCCGCAAGATCTTGAACTGGCGCTCCGCCGGTATTTCCAGCAGCGTCCCGGTCATATTGGAGCCGGTCAGACTATGCTTCGACGGGTCCAATATCATCATATACACGACGGGAATGTCGACGATTTCGAGCTTGGCTGCCAGGGCTGCTTTCAAGCCCACGGCGACGACGAGGGAGGCTTCCGAGGCCCGGATCTTCCTGGCGAGTTTCCGTCCCTGTTCCAGATCCCCCTGCATATCATACTCGGGATAGCTCAGGCCCGATGGCGCCGTGGATTTGAAGCCGGTGATGGCTTGATCATAGGCACTGATGCTGGAGGATTTGAGAATGGCGATTTCCGCTGCCTGAGCCGCCGGGGTGCCGGAGAGGCCGTAGCCGGTCGTAACGGCTATCGCCAGCATACACCGCGTGGCGGTGCGATCCATGCCGGTGATGAGGCGCCCGATGACCATAAGGACATTCATACGCAGCAGACAGCCTTTTCCTTCCGACTCAACTCGTGCGAGGGTCGTCCCCTGTTGCCGCATTCGCACTGCGACCGGAGATTGCGCGAACGGTTCCCAGCACATGCACCGCCTTGCCGGCGTGATCGCGGACGATGTATCCGATCCAGATGCACGACAGCACCAGGCCGTCGGATCGCTTCACCCGATGCTGGAAGGTGATGTCCGTGCGGGTTGGTTCCAGGATCTGTCGAGCGGTGCGCGCCATCGCCTCGCGATCATCCGGATGGACCAGGGCGAGCAATCCCCGATGCGTTTTGTGACCGGAGACGGGCGGCATGCCGAGAAACGCGTCGACCTGGGGCGACCAGAACATACAGTCGTTTTCGATATCCCAGTTCCAGATCCCGAGGTCGGCTGACGTCAGCGCCAGGCGGAGCTGCTGTTCATGAGAGCGGAGCACGTTTTCCGCCTGCTTCCGTTCGCTGATGTCGGTGGAAACACCACAGAGGGCGTACGGGATTCCTGCCTGATCCCGGAGAGGAAATTTGATCGAAATGTAGGTGTGGAGACCATCGAGCTGAGGTGCCGATTCTTCATACTCCACCGTCGCGTTACGCTCCAGGACCGCGACGTCATTGTTGCGAAAGACGTCAGCGATATGACGGGGAAAGAGTTGATGATCGGTAAAGCCGATGATGTGGTCGGCCTTCAAGCCGAAGATTTCTTCGAAGCGGCGGTTGACGAGCATGTAGCGTCCGCCGGCATCTTTGACGTAAATGACGGCGGTCGTGTTGTCCGCCATCTCTTGAAGGAATTGTTGGCTGCGTCGGAGCGCGTCTTCGGCTCGCCTTCGGTCCATGACCGATTGGAGTGAGCCGGTCATCCGGGTGACGCGACCCTCGGCATCCCAAATCGCCTGGCCGCGGGCGCGCACCCAGTGATACTCGCCGGATTTGGTCAGGAGCCGGTATTCCTCGTCGTAGGGCACCCGGCGATCAAGATGGGCGTTCAGAGCGGCAAAGACGCGCTCACGGTCGTCGGGATGCAGCCTCGACGTCCAGCTTTCCAGGACGTCGGGGAATTCCTCGTCCGTATAGCCGAGCATGGTTCTGACGCGCGGCGACCACCAGATCGGTGTGTTCGGCGAGCTCCAATGTTCGTTCGGCAGCACATGCCCGTCCCAAAAGCCGTCAGTCGACCCTTGGATCACCATTTCCAAGCGCTCTTCGCTTGCCTTGAGCGCCGACTCCGCCAGCTTGCGAGCGGTAATATCGCGGAAGACTACGACCGCTCCGACGACCCGCTCCGCCTCCGTAATGGGCGTACTGACATACTCGACGGGAACGGCCGACCCATCCTTTCGCCAAAAGACCTCGTCGACCACACGATGGACCATCCCATCCTGGATCGCGGCATAGACGGGGCACGCTTCGATGGGATACACCGTGCCATCAGGGCGCGTGTGGTGCAGCAACTCGTGCATGTGACGGCCAATCAATTCCTCGACCTGATAGCCCAGCATGGCGGCCGCACTGGGGTTCACGAACGTGGTGTTGCCCTGCTCATCGACACCGTAAATCCCTTCTCCGGCCTGAGTGAGAATCAGCGTGTGCTGATGCTGCAGTTTGTGGAGCGCTTGAGCGGCCTTTTTGCGCTCGGAAATGTCGCGAATGATGCCGCTGTAGTAACTGCCGTTCGCGGTTTTCCAGGTCGCCAGTGAGAGTTCGATGGGGAACTCTTCGCCGCTTTGCCGAAGGCCGTGCAACTCGACGACCGAACCCATCAGTCGTCCCTTCCCGGTGGCTTCGATCCGCGCCAATCCACGTGTATGCGCGTCGCGATACCGTTCCGGCATGATCAGGGTCAGCGGTTGCCCGATCATCTCTTCCATCGAGTATCCAAACAGCCTCGATGCTGCACGGTTCCAGGACACGACGATCCCGCGCCCGTTGGCGACTATAATGCCGTCGCTTGCTGACTCCACGAGGGATTGGAAGCGATGCTCGCTTTCTGTCAGCGATTGTTCCGCCCGCTCGACCTTGACTGCGAGCTCTTTGACGCCGATCGCCCGGCGAAGCGTTTGTCGGAGTTCTTCGATGTTGAACGGCTTGGTGAGATAGGCGAATGCGCCCTTGCCCAGCGATCCGATCGTGCGCTCCTGGGCGATGTGCGCGGTGATGATGATCACCGGCAGCGAGGGCTCGCGACGCTGGACGTCTTTGAGGACCTCCATCCCATCGCCATCGGGAAGGCCCAAATCGAGGAGAATTGCATTGAAGCGCTGCTGCGCCACCAGTGCGATGGCAGTGGCGCACGAGCCGGCAACAGTGACCTCGTACCCGTCGTGCTCCAGCGAATCCCGTAACGCGAAGACGATATCAGCCTCGTCCTCTACGACCAGTACGGAATAGTGCCCGCCAGCAATGACCATCGTGCCCTCAATGGACGCGCAGTGCGTAGCGATGAGTGGTGAGCGTTATCTGTGTTCGTGCATATCGTGCTCGCGCGTGATAATGATTGCGCAGAGGTTCTCCATTACGCTCTTTACCTCTATCCGTCAGAATCTTACGCGGTATTCTCAAGGCTCTGCAGCAGGCCGTCAATAGCCTGGTACGCGCTCCAGTGCGATGAGAGTAAGTGTTCCTCATGAGCGTTAACACGCCTGTAACATTGGACCGGGCACTCAAAACCTCACCGTGAGCCATCCCATGACCCGGCTGCTGATGGTGTCCCCAAGCGGATGCTCTTTATGCTTGTCATCAAAGGCGTTAAAGGCAGTAATCGCCACTTCAGCCTCCCGCAAATAGCCCGCCGAGGCCTTCTGCTTCCAGAACTTGTAGGCTCCACGCAGATTCAACAGGTTGTAACTGCCTACGCGGCCGTTCGGTACGGTGATGCCTGTACCAGGGACTGCTGCAAAGGTAGAGTAGGCCGATGAGATCGGATAGGTCGCTGCACCGTAATAATGATACGCGGCTTCCCCGCTGAAGCCGTTTTCCCATTCGCCCCGCAATCCAGCGTTCCATTTGAAACGTGGAGCGCCCCTCAGCGCATCTCCGGTGAACGACTGGCCGATTTCTTGATAGGAAAAATTCGCAAAACCGCTCAGCCAACGCGTGACAATAAATTCCGTTCCAGCCTCTCCTCCATAGATATCCGCTTGACCCGGATCGTTGGTTGGAGGATTGGTCAGGGTGATCAAGTTCGAAAGATGATTAAAGAATGCATCCGCACGAAGTCTGAGCCGGTGATTGAAGAACCACCCTTGATAACCGATTTCGTAGGAGACAATTTCTTCGGGACTGAGATTGGACGATCCACGAAAGTTGATCGGGGCGGGAGAGGGAATGGGCGGCGGTAAGCTGATGATTTGAAGACTGTTGGCGTTGACCTCAAACAGCGTGGGCGGCCGGTATCCCACTGCAATGGTGCCATGGAACGTATGATTTGCGAGAGGCGTATAGAGCATGGTGAATCGCGGACTCACCGTTGGGGAGATGAATGTGTCCAGATCATAGCGAACGCCTCCAGCGACCTTGAAGCTGTCGGTAAATTTCCATTCGTCTTGAATGTAGAGGCCGAACCGGTTCTCTGTGCTGTAGCCGCTGATAAAATTACTGGAAAGCGTGTTGTACCGATAGTTGAGTCCATAACTGAGGAGATTTCCAGGCCACAATGGAATGCTGTGTTGTCCTTCGATGTTATACGTGTTGCCGCGAAACACCGCCTGGGAAACGCCATTTCTGTCAGCAATCGTGAGGAAGGGCGCTAGTATCGGGTTCGTCAACGTCTGGACCGTGTCGGCATAGTTGTTCCAAAACCCCCGAAGATAGAAATTCGGTCGTTCGTATACGATGTGCGCATAGCCGAGGGCGGGTGTTTCCGCCAAAGATGAGACGTTGCCGAGTGTGCCGTCGTATCGGTTGACATCGACAAGCCCTCCCGAGAAGCGAATCTTCGAGTCTGCGGTCGTGGCATATTCGGTCTGGACATTGAATTTGTTGTCGCGGAACGCCAGAGCGTCACTATTCCGCCACTGCTGATTCTGGTCATGCCCGACTGAAAGACGGTAGCCGAACTTCCCGACCGTGCCGGCGTGAATGGCGGCGCTTGAGATTGTCCCGTAGGACCCGCCTCCGAATTGGAGTGTGGTTCCCCTCATTTCTTCCGGTGACTTCGTAATAATGTTGATGATTCCATCAAAGGCATTGAATCCATAGGTGACGGATGCCGGTCCTCTCAGCACCTCAATGCGTTTGATTTCCGGCAGCGTGACCGGGATGGCTTTCCAATACACCTGGCCTTGAGTGTCGACATAAATAGACCGGCCATCGACCATGACGAGTAACTTGTTGGCGGTCAGTTGATTGTCTCCACGCACACTCACATTGAAATCCGCTCCCGTCACCTGCATCACCTCGATGCCGGGAATGCGACGAAGGACCGTGGGCAGATCCGTGGCGCCTGACTGCCTGATATCGTCATCGGTGATCACATAGACATTCCCTGGGGCCTGGGAGATCGGCTGATCGTAGCGGCTCGCAATGCTCACGCTTTCTTCTTCCTTTATCAGCTCAAGCTCCTGAGTCAGGGCGGCTTCCGGCAGCGCCTCGGCATCTACCGGCGCAGGAGGTTCCGCCTGCGCCATGGAGGCCAGGCCGACCGTCAGCAGGGTGGCCAACATGGGATGGCCAATTCGTGCCAATTCGCCAGCCATGAATACTCGCGCATCGCCCGTTGCGGATCTGCTATCCCGGTCACTGCTTCAGGAATGGGGAGCCAAAGCAAAACGCATGCTTAAGAGTGAGCCGGCCTGAACAGCGCGCACTGCGAATCCACAGCCCTCTCGCAGAGAGGGCTGTGTGAGCGATGAGGTGCATGGCGACAGAATTATTGGACGCGATCTATGGCGTTTGACGCCAGGGGGAGCGGCATCGGACGGGACTTCGTGCGAGGACGGCCTCGCTTCAGCGGGGCAAGCCGTGGGGGAAAGGCCTGGCCGTTGTCCTTCTCCATCTGTGTGACAGCGTTGTCCAGGGCGTCGGAAATCAGGCACGCGAGCGGACCGTGTCCCGTCCAATAGACGGCATTCCGCAGCCGCTCGAGCAACGTGAGGGGCAACGTGATGGTCACGCGTTGCTTCCGGGGCTTTGACATGCGCAACGTGGAAGGCGCCGCACCGTTCAACGGACCGTTCACTGTCTTGCCAAGGGGTGTTTCAAGCGTCGTGAGCATAGCGGCCTCGTTGTGATTGTGGCGCAGCAGCTGATTGTTCATGCGGCAACTGAATGGTGCTTGAGGGCGCCCTTGTGCGCCTCATTGCTATGGCTGGAGCCTTCCGACTCCTGAGTTTCGGCCTTCGTCTGCTTGCCTTCCCACACGGCAAGCGTCATCACCCAGACAAGACCCAGCAGACCGGAGAGTAGAACCACGAGCACGAGTTCCTGTGTCATTGGGCACCTCGTCGTATGCGTGTTGACAGTTTCAGCGTCCCTGGTGGGATGTTCAGCAATCCTTATGCCGAATGGATCGATGGTCGGGTATTCTCATTACGGTGGGAAAATGCACCCTAACTACGCAGCAGAATGCCGGTTTCCATGAATGTCCGAAGCGAGGGAAACGTCGTATAGGAAGAGCAGAACTAAAGTGATCTGCTAGAGTGAATCTAAATCGATTCGGCGGTGAATCATTTTGGATCAGCGGAAAAGATACAAGGGAGTGTCGAATACGGGGTGTGAATCACCGCGTGGAAGGTTGGAGCGAGCGAAGGTCCCATTCTGCGACACCGTTGAGTCCCACATCCTTGAGCAGGCGTGCGCGGAGCCGCCGCAGCTTCTCGTTCTTTTGATCGGCATCGATCAAGTTACACAGGCAGCCCATCGCGTCGTACCACAAACCGGCATGAGCGTTTTCCATCACGTCGGCATCGCTTGAGCACGTGAGGACCGGCTTTAACTCAATCATACAGGCGTTGAACTCGCAGCGTTCGATCACCCCGCCGGCGACCGGATTGTTGGAGTGCTGATTGGGATCCTTGATAACCGAGACGAACCAACGGTATTGGATGTTGGGTTCAAGCGAGAAGCCAAGTTCTTTGAAGTTGATCGTATAAATGCCAGGCTGTTTCGGAGAGGGAATGGTCTTCTCCTGGAATGACCGCGGAGAACGATCATCTCTCAGCGTGACGATGACTTGAAACGACGTGGACTTCGACAGGAACCAATTCACTGTAGGTGTTTCTTTAATCGTCAATCCGACATGGTCGGGGACGAGCGCCTTCACCTCCGGCTCGGTGCCGTCCGTCCCGCGCACATCGCCGCCCACCCGCGCCCGGGGCGTGACCTTCTTCGGTGGCGCATAGAGCGGTTGTTCCTCGGAGGCCTTCGGCGTGTCTGCGGCGAGCAGTGTCGCTTGCGTCAGTCCCACGACGCACAACGTCAGGAGGCCTGCGAGCCACCGCGATGCATGAAAGCGTGCAGGGGGCATCGGGGAGAACTGTAGCATAAGCACCCTACGGTTTACAGCCAGTTGTTGAGCAGCAGGAACGGCGACCAATAGGCCGGGTGGTCGTAGACCCGGTCGCCCAGAAGCTTGATTTGCGCCCGTTGAATCGCCACGGCCTTCGACACGGACTGGTTTCTCAGCTGCCGGTAGAATTCGGAAATCAATTCCGCCGAGGCTTCATCGTTAATGAACCACAGCGTCGCCAGCGCGCTGCGTGCGCCGGCCTTGATTGCGACCCCGGCCAGGCCGAGCGCCGCCCGGTCGTCTCCAACCGCCGTTTGACAGGCACTGAGCGTCAACAGCTCGAGGGGATCCTGCCGGTATCGGAACAAGCCGATCAATTTTTCCAGGTCGGTCATCGTCAGCTTCCCGTCGAACGTGAGGAGGAATGAGTCGTTCGCATCGGTCGAGAACTTCCCGTGCGTGGCAATGTGTAATATTCCATACCGGCTCTCACGCAATTCCTGTTCCAGACTGCCCGCGCGGAAGTCCTGATTGATCATTCGATCGGCGTCGAACAAGCCGCGAACCGTTTCCACCTCCTGTTCCACGTAGGGAAGCGAGGGAAAGCCTTGCACGGACTTGGTGAGCCCGGCTGCCAAAAAGCGGATTTTTGACCGGTCGAGCGGATGGGGATCGGTGAGGTACCACCCGGGCGTCATCGCGACCGCGTAATGCTGAATCAAAAATGATTTACCATCATGAAGCGCTGAAAAGGGAATGGTGCGGAGTGCACCGTCCGGGACAATGACGAGGGTTTCGATCTTGTGCCGTATCAATTCCGATTCAAGCGGACGGATCAGCCAGTCATAGAGTTGCTGCGCATGTTCGAGATATTCGAGCGTGGTGCGCTTCTCGACGGTTTTTCGGAAGGCGCGTATCTCCTCCGTCAATACGGCGGCGCTGATAGGAACCGAATACCGAATCAGGCCGCTGCTGAAGCTGACCAGCAGCTCGGTGCGTTCGGAAAAAATGATCGGATACATGACGGCCGTCGTCGGCGACACAATGTCGAGCTTCGTCAGCTTTGCCTGAAGCGCGTCGACGCATTGGTCGCGGAAGTAATCACGAAGCTCGGCGGCCTTATAGTTCTCGATCGCATCGCGCGCCTGGCGGAGGTACGTCTCGGCCACATTGGCGTCATCGGTCGACGAGGCCTTTTTGAACAACAGATCGGCTTGCTCGAAGAACAGGGGACGAATGAGTTCCTCTCCGGTCGCCGCACCGTTCATGAGCGATGCGGCCACTTCCATTCTGATAGGGCGCAACACGGTCGCGGCCTGGTCATACGCCGAAAGCGCTTCGTCGATGTGGCCGGTCGCTGCGAGCTGTCGTCCCAATTGCCAGTGCCAGCGGTAGAGTGACTCCGGGGCATTGGCCGCCTGTGCGGAGAAGATCGCCTTTCTCGTCAGGTGCAGGCCTTCATCGTAGCGGCGATCGGTTTCATACAGATGACCCAGATAGCCGTCGGCATACGACCGCATGCGGGTGTCGCCGACTTTCTCCGCCACGGTGCCGGCTTCCACGAAGACGCCGGCGGCACGCAACACCAGCGGCGCATCGGCCGACGGCATGACGGCGCGGAGCTGCTGGTAGCCCAATCCCACCTGAATCAGGCCCACCGCTTTGTCGTGCGAATCGTCCATATCTTTCAAGCTGTCGAGCGCTTGATCGAGCCAGTTGCGCGAGGCCTCCGGTTGGTTGAGCGCCAGCGTCGCACGTGCAGCATTGACTCGTGCGTTGACGATCAGCGGCCGATCGCCTGCGAGCGACGCCTTTTCCGCGGCTGTGGTAAAGGATGCCAGGGCGTCCGGCATTCGCCGCTGTGCGACCTGAGCCAAGCCCAGATTGTTGTGAATCGCGGCGATGGTCCGTGGAGAGTCCTGCGCAGTGGTCATCTCCAACGCCTGTGTCAAATGCTGTGTGGCGGCGTCGGGTTGCCTGGCCGCCAGGTAGCCGCGCCCCAGGCTGTCGAGGACGTTGATCGTCCAGACCCTGTCTTGTAGTTTCTGCGCGATGCCGT
>Ga0070664_100000404_pt1 | contig 32131 bp, 26 predicted proteins | sample KBSC73metaG_FD_65863 | JGI IMG/M metagenome (GOLD analysis project Ga0070664, IMG submission 65863) | Corn rhizosphere microbial communities from Kellogg Biological Station, Michigan, USA - KBS C7-3 metaG | ecosystem: Host-associated > Plants > Roots > Rhizosphere > Soil ... | reverse complement strand
GCGAGACGGCCAGTGCCTCGCTGGGCCAGGTCTGCTGGGCCACCGCCCTCCGGTCCGTGCGCACAAGGGCCCGAGTTGCAGGCTGGTCGGAAGACCGCAAGATTCGCCAAGTCTCCGGGACCACCGGCCGTTAGGCACCCGGCGACCCCCATGAGCGCCTTCCTCCAGGCCACCCCGCTGCTCGTCGACGATGACCTGCAGGTGCACGACGTGCGCTGCTCGGCAGGTCCAGGCGATGCGGCTCGTCCCGAGGTGCACCGCGCCTTCGTCCTCGCATACGTCCGCAGCGGAAGCTTCGGCGTGCGGACCGAGCAGACCGCGCACCAGCTGGTTCCCGGCGGCTTCATGACCGGCGCCCCGGGAGACGTCTTCGCCTGCAGCCATGAGCATGGCCAGGGTGACCAGTGCCTGTCCTTCCATCTGTCTCCGGCGCTGGTGGACACGCTCGCCAGAGAACGCACGCCGGCATGGCACACCGGAGGGCTCCCCCCCGAGCCCGAGCTGGGCATGCTCGCAGCGCTCGCGCTGGCGGCGGCCGAGGGTGGCACCGACGTCTCGCTGGAGGAGGCCGCGCTCTTCCTGGTGGAACGCTTTCTCGCGCGCGGCGGGGCGGCGCGGCCGGCCTGGGCTTCGCGGGTGGTGGACCGGCGCCGGGCGGTGGACGTCGCGCTGTGGGTCGAGGCCAACGCCGATCAACCGATGCAGCTCGCCACGCTCGCGCAGCGCGCCGGGCTCAGCCCCTTCCACTTCCTCAGGGTCTTCACCCGCGTGCTCGGAGTGACCCCCCACCAGTACCTGCTCGCGGCGCGACTCCGTCGGGCCGCGCGTCTGCTCGCCGATCCCGCGCACCCGGTGACGGACGTGGCATTCGAGGTCGGCTTCGGAGATCTGTCGCACTTCGTGCGGACCTTCCGCCGCGCCGCGGGCGTCTCTCCCGGGCGCTTCCGGCGCCTCCCCCGGGCCGAGCGCAAGTTCCTCCAAGCGCGGCTGGGCTCGACCCGGGCAGGGTGAGCCTTCACCTTCCTGGAGGACTCACCGATGTTCGATCACCTGGGACTGCGGACGACCCGGCTCGATGCCTCGATCCGCTTCTACGAGACCGCCCTCGCACCGCTGGGCTACCGGCTGGGGTCACGGGACGAGCAGAGTGCCGGCCTCGGCCCTCCTGACGCACCCGCGCTCTGGATCTACGAGGCGACCGGGCAGTCCGGCTCGAGCGTCCACCTCGCCTTCACCGCTCCCGACCGGCAGGCAGTCGATCGCTTTCATGCCGCGGGCCTGGGGGCGGGGGGGCGCGACAACGGACGGCCGGGGCCGCGAGCCGACTATGGGCCGAGGTACTACGCGGCGTTCCTCCTCGACCCCGACGGGAACAACATCGAGGCGGTCTGCCTCAAGTGAGCGCGCCCGGGTGAGCGGGTCACCGGAAGCGCGCCCTCGCCTCCGGGAGTGACGGCACCAGCGCGAGCACGCCGAGCTCGGCGGTTCTACCTGCTCGACGTCCGGCGCCGCGCTGCACCCCAGGCGAGCAGCACCAGCAGCGCGGGCAGGACCGCGGCACCGCGGGTGCTCCGGCACCCGCAGCCACCGACCACGTCGCTCCCCTGGGTGAGTGGCGCCGAGACGCGGGTGCTGGTCATCAGGACCGGCGCGGCCCTCCCCGTGCCCTCCCAGATCGCGTGGAGCTGCTCGCCCTTCCCGTCGGTCAGGTTCGCTGCGGCGAGCGCCTCGACGTACTCGCGGGTCGTGGCCTGGTGGAAGAGCCGCGCCTCCACCATCGCGCTTCCGGCCGCGAGGGCCGAGGCCGGGACGCGCACGCGGTAGGTCCACTCCACCGCACCCATCGCGCCACCGTCCGCCTCGCGAAGGAAGGTGATCCCCACCGGAGCGGTGTCCTCGTCGGGGCGGAAGCCGAGCGGCTCGATGCGGGTGTCCTTGAGGATCGTGTCGTGGAGCGCGAGGTGGTCCAGCCCGCCGTCTCTGCGCGCGTGCACCGCCTCGAACACTGCCAGCTGCGGATCGGAGACGAGCACCCCGGCGCCGCCGTCGTAGCCGCCGCTCACCACTTGGTCGTTCACCCGCAGCTCGAGGAAGACCCGGCGGCCATCCGCGTAACCAGTGGGGAGCTTGTGGCCGGTCCGGTTGAACACCCGGACCCTGAGCTGGACCTCGGTGTCCACGGGGATGGCGCCGTCGGGGAGAAGGATCTGCACATCGGCGGCTCCGGACAGGTTCTGCAGCGCGGCCGTCCGGTTGGCGGCGAAGGCCGCGTCCAGCTCGGCCAGCTCACCGGGTGGAGCGACCGCCCGGACGGCGTCCAGTCCCCACACGTTTCCGCCCACGAAGGCGTGACGGCTGGGCGTCGGGCGGGCCGGCCCGTCCTTGCCCACCCGCAGGTCCTGCGCCGCGCGCACCATGTGACAGTCCTGGCAGGTCTTCGCCCCGGGGCCCGAGGCGTACGCCGACTGCAGCCACTCGGAATAGGTGGTGTCGAGCGGGAAGGCGCGCTGGCTCCCGGCCCGCTTCAGGACCGGGTTCCGGACCTCGTGGCACTGGCCGCAGAGGCCGCTCTGGCTCACCGCCGGATCCTGCGCCCCGGTGTGCGCCGGGCTGTCCACGTTGGGGTAGGGACCGTAGACGGTGAAGCTCGGCTCGAAGGTGAGCTGCGCGTTGCCGATGAGCCCGGCGTCGGTGCGCGTACGGTGGCAGGCCTCGCAGCTGACGCCCGCGCGGTCCACCCCGTCCAGCGCGCTGCCGTCGGCAGGCAGCCCGTGCCCCCTGACGTAGGAGGTGGGCGAGTGGCACCGCAGACACCACTGGCCGATGCCGAGCACGTCCTGGTTGGCCACGCTGAGCGCCGCCTGGAATAGCGGATCGCGGATGGCGTTGGCCATCATCGTCGCCGCCCAGCCGTCCCACGGCGCGTCGCTCACACCGGCATCGATCTCCGCGGCGGAGTGACAGAGCTTGCAGGTGTCAGGGCCCTGGAAGGGTGCGCCGCCGGCGAGCCCTCCCGGTGGGGTTCCGCCGCCGAAGTCGATGGGCCCCGCGTCGAGCGGAGGACCCGCGTCGAGCGGAGGACCCGCGTCGGGGCGAGGACCTGCGTCCGGGCGACCGGCGTCGGGAGGACCAGCATCCGGAGGGCCAGCGTCCGGCGTTCCGGCGTCGACCCCCGGTTTCGGGGCGATGCGGAAGATGGTCCCGCCGAGCGCGCTGACGTAGAGCGCTCCGTCCGGACCGACCAGGAACCGGCTGACGGTTCCGAAGCCCGTCCCGAAGTCAGCCCGCGGGCTGGTGACGAACCCATCGCGGTTCCGGTTGGGAGTGAGCGTCCAGATCCTGCCGTTGGCGTTGTCCCCGAAGAAGTACCTTCCGCGGTACGGGGACGGAAAGCTCGGGCTATCCACGAAGACGCCGCCGGTGATGCTCTGACAGTCGCCGTCGTTGTCGCCGTCTGCTCCGGCGTGCTCGCAGAAGTACGCCGGCTCGACGCAGCTCGCGCCCACGCCATTCGGACCCAGGTTGATGCAGCTGGTGACCGGATGGCCGAACGCGCCCTCGCGGAAGGGCCAGCCGTAGTGCTGCCCTTTCCGGACCAGGTCGATCTCCTCGTAGCTCACCTCGCCGACGTCGCCCACCCAGAGATTCCCGGTCTGGGGGTCGAAGGAGAAGCGGAAGGGATTGCGAAAGCCCCAGGCCCAGATCTCGGTCCGTGCCCCGGCGACCAGCGTGCCGGAAGCCGGTGCACTGCCGCAGCTGCCGTTGCAGGAAGGGACGGTGGTGCCCGGGGCAGCGAGCGGGTTGTCCGCCGGGATGCTGCCGTCCAGGTTGATGCGCAGCACCTTTCCGTTCGCCGTGGTGAGGCAAGTGGCGATGTAATTGGTGATTGCCTGGCCAGGGGGGAGGCCAGAGTTGCACCCGGTGTCACCGACGCCCACGTACAGCTTTCCGTCCGGGCCAATGGCCAGCGCTCCGCCGTCGTGGTTCGCGGGACCGGCCAGGTCTTGCAGGAGCACCGTGACCCCCGCCTGGGCGGTGCTGCAGGACCCGCTGCACTGCAGGGTATTGCTCGGGTCCGGATTGAGCTGGACACGGAGGACCCGGTGCTTGTTCGCCGTGCTCGGGCCGTCCGAGGCGTAGAAGTAGAGGAAGCCGTTGGCCTGGAACTGCGGATCCACCTCGACGCCGAGCAGACCCTTCTCGCTCCCGCTGTCCACGGTGAAGCTTCCCGCGGTGACCACGGTGCCGTTGGTGCGGCGGACCTTCACCGCGCCGGTCTTCTCGGTCATCACCACGCGGCCGTCGGGAAGGAAGCGGAAGTCGGTGAGCTGGCCCTGCCCGCCGACGAAGGTCGTGAACTCGAACGTGTTCGCAGGCCCGCCCGGGGTGAGCGTCTGTGCGGCGGCCGGAAAGCAGGCCAGGAGGACGGCGGCGAGGACCCGGCGCATGCGTGGGTGCGGAGCAGAGCAAGTCGCACGCCCGAGCGAAAGCCGGACCGAGATTGCAGAATTCCGCCGCCATCACGACCGCGTGCCGGGTGCCGTCCACGGCTGCCGTGGGCTGTCCACACCGGCCGCTCCGGTGAGGTCACGGTGCCAGGTCGAGCGGGCGCACTTCTCGCCGGAGCACCGGAACCGGAGCTCCGTGGTCAGATGCCGGCGCGGGGAAGCTCGGGCTGGAGCCTCCCTGGCATGCCGATGCGCGCCCCGTCGCTCATCCGCGCCGGAGGTCCTTCAGCAAGGTCCCGGCGTCGCTCACCTCGAACTTGCCCGGGGCCTCGACGTGGAGCGACTTCACCACTCCATCCTCGAGCAGCATCGAGTAGCGCTGCGAGCGGACGCCCAGCCCCTTGGGGGTGAGGTCCTGGTCCAGCCCCAGCGCGCGGGTCCACAGCGCGCTGCCGTCGCCCATCATGCGAATCGTCCCCCCGGTCTTCTGGTCCCGCCCCCAGGCACCCATGACGAAGGCGTCGTTCACCGAGACGCACCAGATCTCGTCCACCCCCAGCGCTCTCAGGTCCTGGGCGTGGGTGAGATAGCTGGGGACGTGCTTCGCCGAGCAGGTGGGGGTGAACGCGCCGGGAAGGCCGAAGACCACGATGCGCTTGCCGGCAACCAGCTTCGAGACCTCGAAGGTGTTGGGGCCGAGCACGCACCCCGGCGTCTCCTGCTCGATGAACTCGCTGAGCGTCCCCTCGGGGACGCGCTGTCCGACCTGGATGGGCATCGTGAGCCTCCGCCTCTCGAAAAAGGAATGTCCCGCAGGCCGTAGCACGCCGCGGGAACGGAGGCGAGCGTGGCTGGCGTCAGGCCGGCGGGGAGGGCGCGACCTCGAGCGCCGCGGTGAGCAGCGGGTTGGGGACGCCGCGCAGCCAGGCGGCGTGCACCGGAAGCTCGGAGCCGGGCAAGCGGAGGCGGACTCCGCGGACCCCGGAACGGCGGGGGCCGTCGGGGTGGAGCGCCGGAACCACCGAGAAGCCGAGCCCCGCGGCGACGAAGCCGAGGAGCGAGGCGGTGGAGTCCGCGGCGAACCGCTCCTTCGCCGAGCCACCCAGCGTCTCGACCGCGCGCCGCTGGAGCGCACGGCTCGCCGGGTCTGCGGCGAAGGTGAGGAAGGGCAGCCCGGTCAGGCGACGGAGATCGACCCGCGCCTGCCGCGCCGCGGGGTGGCTCGCCGGAAGCACCAGGAATCCCCAGAGGCGGCCCACCTCGCGGACCTCCACGTCGGCGGGGATCTCCGGCAGGTGATCCACGAGCAGATCCAGCTCCCCGGACCGGAGGAGCGCCACGTCCGGGGCGCGGAGCTCGGTGAGCCTGACGTCCACCTCGGGATTGCGGCGGTGGAGCGCACGCAGCCAGGCCGGCAGGAGCTCCTGCACCAGGAGGGCGGCGGCCCCGATGCGCAGGACTCCGCCGAACGTGCCGGCCCGGAGCGCGTCCACGGTGACGCGCAGCGACTCGAGGAAGGGCGCGACGACGTCGAACAGCGCTCGACCCTGCGGCGTGAGCACCATGCGGTCCTTGGCGGCTCGCCGGAGCAGTCGCACCTCGAGCTCGGCCTCCAGCCGCCTGACCTGCTGGTGAACTCCCGGCTCGGTGATGGGGTACGGGAAGGCACGGACCGCGCGGGCGTACCCGCCGGTGCGCGCCACCCAGTAGAAGCCGGTGAGGCGGTCCAGGGAGTTCATTCACCAGAGATTATCAATCTTCGCCCCCTTAGTTCCTGGACCGAAACGACTACTCTGCGCCAGGGTTGACGGTGCGCAGGCGGCCTCTCGCCGGCGCGTCTCGAAGGAGGAATGAAGATGCCGTCCGAACCTGCCCGCAACCTGGTGCACACCATCCTGCTCGCCGTCTGGGTCGCGGTGGGGCTGGTGGTCACGCTGAGCGCCATCGCCCACCCCGCCGCCCTCCTGGGCGCCGGAGCCTTCTGGCTCTGGTTCGTGGGGTTCGCGGTGGCCAGCACCGTGCTGGTCGCCCGGGCCGGCACCCCGCTGGGAGCGCTGCTGGTTCACGGCGGCCTGCTGCTGGCCCTCGCCCTCGTGCCCCGCATCTTCCCGCTCTCGCTGCTTCGCGTGGGCCTCGACGTGCTGGGGAGGGCGTGAGCCCGTGCGTGCGCAGCCCGAGCTTCCCGCCGCGCACAGCCCGGCCTGGGTGGTGCAGTCGTGGCTCTCGTTCGCCATCTCGATCCTTGCGACTGCGCTCGGCATCTATGCCCTACCCGACGATGGCTGGGTGAAGGGCTTCCTGGCGATGGGCCTGCTCTTCACCGTCGGGTCCTCGCTGAGCCTGGCGAAGACGGTCCGTGACCTCCATGACGCACACCGGCTGACCGCCCGCATCGACGAGGCACGGGTCAGCAAGCTCATCGCCGAGCACGACCCGCTCAAGCCCGCCATCTGATGCCCGGGGAAGGGTCGGAGACCGCGCGGAGACGGAGCGGCCCGGGTACGGGCAACTGTGTGCGTGGCCGTGCCGGGGAATCGAGCAGGCGGTTCGAGCGCCGTGCCGTCCGGCCCCGCCCCGGGGCCGGATTGCGCTACCCTGAGGCGATCTTGAAACGCCTCGTCCTCGCGACCGCGCTGCTCGCCGGCTGCCTGGCGCACGCTTCCTCCATCTACCCACCGGAGATCCGCGTCCACCTGGGGCTGTCCTACACCCCCGACTGCTCGGTCTGTCACGCCAACGGCCAGACCGGCTTCGGGACCGTCACCACGCCCTTCGGGACGTCGATGCGCTCGCGGGGGCTGGTCTCGCAGAACCTCGCCAGCCTGGACACGGCGCTGGACGCGCTCGACGCCGAGAGAACCGACAGTGACCACGACGGGGTGCCGGACATCGACGAGTTCAAGGCCGGATCGGACCCGAACGTGGCGGGCGGCGGATCGATTCCGCCCCCCAGCTATGGCTGCTTCGACGTCACCGGCCAGTCGGCCTCGCCGCTGGCGCTGCTGCTGCCGGTGGCGCTCGCCTTGCTGCTCCTGCGCGCGCGCCGGGCCTGAACTACAAAAAAAATCACGGGCAAACGCCGCCCCCGGTGCTTCCGCCCGGAGAGACGACGCTGCCCGCGTTGAGCTTCGCCTGGGTCGGTTTTCTAGACCGTCCGTCCGCGCCCGAAGATCAGCGACAGCACGGCGAGGATGAGGAACAGGAAGAACAGAACCTTCGCAACGCCAGCGGCACCGGCGGCGATGCCTCCGAAGCCGAAGACGGCTGCGATGATCGCAATCACGAAGAAGACAGCAGCCCAGTACAGCATTCGTGTGACCCCCTGCTGGAGTTGTACGAGCTGCAAACTGGGGTGTTGAGCGCGGGGCGGGAAGTGGCGGTGTTCAACCGGGAACGATGCGCCGCGCAGGGCCCGTGCCATCAGCGGCCGGCTGCTGGCCCTGCGCCCTTCGGGGCGAGGGGCTGCACCCGGTCGCCATCGGACAGCTCGGCGCTGGGATTGAGCACCACCTGCTCCCCCCCCTGCAGGCCGGAGAGCACCTGGACCCGACGCCCGTCATCCTCGCCGGGCTGGATCTTGACCAGCCGGATCCGGCTGTCGGTGTCGAGCTTCGCGACGTAGAGCGAGTCGCCCCGCCAGGCGAGCGCCTCGCCGGGAACGACCGGGGTGCGCCTTCCGGGGAAGCGAATCTTCACGTTCACGTAGCTGCCCGGGTACAGCCGCACCGGCTCGTTGGGAACGACCATCTCCACCAGCATGGTGCGGGTGCGCGCGTCGATGCCCTGCGCCCTGCGGGTGACCTTTGCCTCGATGGGGTGGCCCGGGTCGTCCGGCAAGGAGATGCTCACCGGGCTGTCGGGGTGAATGTCCGTCGCGTCGTCCTGGCCGACGTAGACCTGCACGCGCACCGTCCGCATGTCCGCGAGGTCGAAGAGCGGCTGTACCGCCTGGTTCGAGGCGGTACCCGCGGCGACGAGCGCGCCGGGGTCGACGTAGCGGGCAGTGACCACCCCGTCGAAGGGCGCCCGCACCTGCTCGTAGCTCTGGAGCGCGAGGAGCTGCTGGAGCGTGGCCCGGGAAATTCGAAGACCGCTCTCGGCGTTGTCCAGGTCCTGCTGGGCAATGAAGCCCTGGGGCCGCAGCTTCCGGGCCCGCTCGGCCTGGACCGTCTTCAGCTGGACGTCCGCCCGTGCGCCGAGGACTTGCTGGTCGGTCTCGGGCGACTCGAGGCGGGCGAGGAGGTCGCCCTTCTTCACCGGGGCCCCCTTGTCCACCAGCACCTCGCGCACGTACCCGGCAACCTTCGAGTACAGGGTGGCCTGGTTCCAGGCCCGGACCTCACCGGGGAGGCCGAGCGTGCGCTCGGCGCTGGTGAGCTCCACCGTGGCCAGGCGAACCACTGGCCCGGTGTCCTGCGCCACCGCGCGCTGCTGGCGCTCCTTGGCCTCCGCCCCCCGCCGGGAGAGCGCGAGGATCAGCACGCCGACGATGGCCGCGAGCACGAGGATGATGGTCCCGATGGTGAGCGCGCGCGGACGTCTCCGGCTCGACTCGGTCGGTGGCGTCGCCTCGATCTCGCTCATGCCAGCGCTCCAGGGTGTGCGCCCTGGCTCTCCTCCAGGAAACGCTCGTCCAGCCGGTGCGCCTGGGGCTCCTTGCGCCGGAGCACCGAGTACACCACCGGGACGATGAACAGGGTGACGAAGGTGGCGACCAGCAAGCCGCCGATGACCGCCCGGCCCAGCGGAGCGTTCTGCTCGCCGCCCTCGCCCAGGGCAAGGGCCATCGGCAGCATTCCGAGGATCATCGCCAGCGCGGTCATCAGCACCGGCCTGAGCCGGACCTTCCCCGCCTCCAGCGCCGCCTCCAGCGGCGAGACGGTCCGCTGACTGCGGATCTCGTTGGCGTAGGAGACCAGGAGGATGCTGTTCGAGACCGCGATGCCCACGGACATGATCGCGCCCATGAAGGACTCGACGTTGAGCGTGGTCCCGGTGACGGCGAGCATCCAGAGGATGCCCACCAGGGCCCCCGGCACCGCGGCGAGGATGATGAACGGGTCCAGCCACGACTGGAACAGCACCACCATCAGAAGATAGACCAGCACCACCGCGAGGATGAGTCCCACTCCGAGCGAGCCGAACGAGGTGCGCATGCTCTCGATCTGCCCCCGGACGGAGATCTTCATTCCCTTCGGCACCTCCTGGAGCGAGGCGATCGCCCTGTCGATGTCACGGGCGACGGAGCCGAGATCCCGCATGCCGGCGGCGGCCTGGACGTTGATCACCCGCTGGATGGTGGAGTGGTTCACCGAGGCGAGGGTCTTGCCTGGCGTGAGCTGGGAGAAGGTGCCCAGGTACAGGCTCCCGGGGCTCGAGGCGGCATCGGTGAGCGTCCGGGTGGGGGTCTGCCGGAGAGCCTGGGAGCCGCCGGCGGTGAGCGGGGTCGCGAGCAGATCGCTGGTGGTCCGCATCGCCGGGAGCGGGGTCTGCACCGCGACGATGTAGTTCACGTTGTTCTGGGGGCTCAGCCAGAAGTTGGGGGCGACCAGCGAGCTGCTGGCCAGCGAGGTGAGGAGGTTGTTCGCGACGTCGCGCTGGGACAGTCCCACCTGCGCGGCGCGGAGCCGATCCACCTCGAGGTTGAGCGTGGGGTAGTCGAGCACCTGGGGAATGCGCACGTCGACCACGCCGGGGATGCGCCGCATCCTGGCCGCCAGCTGGCGGGCGACGGTGAATCCCTTTTCCAGATCGGTCGACTCGACGACCACGTCGATGGGCGCCGGGAGGCCGAAGTTCAGCACCTGGGTCACGATGTCCGCGGGCTGGAAGTACAGCGAGCTCCCGGGGAAGGCCTTCCCCAGCTCCTCGCGGATCCGTCTCATGTACTCGCGCGTGGGCTGGTGGCCGGGTTTCAGCGAGATGAGGATCTCCGCGTCCTGTGGGCCGATGTTGTCGGTGGAGACGAAGGCCAGGTTGTAGGAGAGCGGGATCCCGATGTTGTCGTTCAGTCCCTCCAGCTCCTGGGGAGGGATGATCTCCCGGATCCTTCTCTCGGCCTCGAGGACCAGGCGCTCGGTGTCGGTGATGCGGGTCCCCACCGGGGCACGGAAGTGAAGTCGCATCAGCCCCACGTCCACGTCGGGAAAGAAGTCGAGCCCGACCGCGAAGACCGGGAGCGTCGCCGAGATCAGGACCATCACCGCGAAGGTGCCGAGCATCCACGGCCGGTGGTGGAGGGCGACTTTCAGCATCCGGCCGTACCCGGCCTGGAAGCGCTCGAACCGGTCGTCACGCCAGCGGTTGAAGCGAGCGAACAGCCCGTTCCCTTCCCTCTCCGCGTGGGCGTGTTCGGGCTCCAGCAGCCGCGCCAGCGCCGGGACCAGGGTCCGGCTGAGGACGTAGGAGGCGAGCATGGAGAAGACCACCGCCAAGGCCAGCGGGGTGAAGAGGTAGCGCGCCGGGCCGGTGAGCAGCACCACCGGGAAGAAGACGATGCAGATGGTGAGCGTGGCCGCGAGAGCGGGAGTGGCAACCTCGTGGGCTCCGTCGAGGATGGCCACGGTGAGCCGTTTTCCGGAGTTGTGATTGCGGTGGATGGACTCGACCGCCACCGTGGCGTCGTCCACCAGCATCCCGATGGCCAGCGCCAGCCCGCCGAGGGTCATGAGGTTCAGCGTGTTGCCGGTGACGAACAGACCGGCGATGCCCACCAGGATCGCCAGGGGGATGGAGCTGGAGACGATGGCCACGCTCCGGAAGCTCCCCAGGAAGAAGAGGATCATCAGCGAGACGAGGATCGAGCTGATGACCGCCTCGTGGAGGACGTTGGTCAGCGCGGCGCGGACGAAGATCGACTGGTCGAAGTCGAGCTTGAGGGTGATGCCCTCCGGGGCGGCCGCCTGGATGGAGGGAAGGAGCGCCTTCACCCCGTCCACCACCGCCAGGGTGCCGGCGTTGGAGTGCTTGAGGAGGACGATGTAGCTGGCCCGCTTCCCGTCGATGTGAACGATGTTCTGCTGGACTGCGTATCCGTCGCGAACGTGGGCCACGTCGCGCAGGAGCACCGGAGCTCCGTTCACCACCTTCACCGGGATGGCGTTGAACTGCTCGACGGTGCTGGGACTGGAATTGAGCTTGACGCTGTACTCGGTGGAGCCGATCTGCGCCGTTCCCGCCGGGACGATGACATTGGATTGAAGCAGGGACTGCACCACGTCGGTGGGGCTGAGTCCCTTGGCGGCGGTGGCCGCCGGGTCCACGTCCACCATGATCTGTCGCTGCTTTCCGCCGTACGGGCCCGGGATGGAGGTACCGGGGATGGTGAAGAGGCGGACCCGGAGGAAGTTCAGCCCGTAGTCGAAGAGCTGCTGCTCACCCAGCGTGTTGCTGGAGACGTTGATCTGCGCCACCGGCACGTTGCCCGCGTTGAACCGCAGGACGTTGGGCGGCTGGATGCCGGGAGGCATGATCCGGCTGGCGGTGAGTGACACCGAGGTGATCTGGGCGATGGCGGCCCCCAGGTCCGCGTCGGGCTCGAAGTACAGCTTGAGCAGACCCACCCCGGCGATCGACTGGCTCTCGATGTGAGTGATGCCGTCGATCACGGTGGAATAGGCGCGCTCGCTGATCAGGACGATGCGGCGCTCCATGTCCTCCGCCGACAGGCCCGGGTAGCTCCACACCACCACCACCACCGGAATGTCGATCGAGGGGAAGATGTCGGTCCGCATCCGCGTGACCGAGAGGAGCCCGGCGATGAAGATCAGGGCCGACAACACCGCCACGGTGTAGGGCCGGCGCAGCGCCAGCCGGACGATCCACATGAGATTCCCCGAGCCTCCCGCGAGAGCCTTCGTTCTAACGGGCCCCCCGGCGCGAGCCCACCCGAGTCCTCATGGCAGGAATGCCGGACACGCACCGAGGGAATGACCCTTGCTACCACAACGTTTCGGCGGCTCGGGTGTCGGCCACGCGAAACCATGCCCTCCTCCCAGGAAAAAGGTGCGCCCCGGCCTGGACTGGAGCATGACGGGGCGGTGCTCAGACCTGCCTTCGTCTTGCTCCTCCTCGCCCTGGTTCCGGGCGTGGCCCGGGCACAGTCGGCTGCCCCCGACGCCGGCACAGCCCCGGCGGCCCCCGCTCCCCCGGCGGCATCCGACGCGCCGCGGCTTCTCCACCTGGACGAGGCGGTCCAGGCGGCTCTGCAGAACCAGCCGCAGCTGATCCAGGCCAGGGCCGCCGCCTCCGCGGCCGAGGGCCGGGTCATCCAGGCCCGCTCGCCCCTGCTTCCCCAGATCACCCCCCAGGCATCGTGGACGCGGAGCTTCCGGGCCCTGACCTCGGTCGGGACCGGAGGAACGGGGACCACGCCCAACGCCGCCCAGTGCGCGAGCAGCACCTGCAACACCTGGCGCTTCGGGGTGGCAGGCAGCCAGACCGTCTGGGACCCCTCGACCTGGGCGAGCTGGGAGTCCACCCAGCGCAGCTTCGATTCGCTGAACGCCACGGCGACCGCGACCCTGAACAACGTCATCCTGAACGTCCGGACCTCCTACTTCCTGGCGCGGGCGACCCGGGATCTGGTGTCGGTCGCGGACCAGACGCTCCAGAACCAGATCACCCACCAGAAGCAGGTGGAGGGCTTCGTACGCGTCGGAACCCGGCCGGAGATCGACCTTGCCCTGGCGAGGCTCAACGTCGCCAATGCCCGGGTGCAGCTCATCACCGCCCAGAACAACGACCGGATTGCGAAGGCCCAGCTCAATCAGGCCATGGGGTTGCCGCAGGGAACGGACTACCAGGTCGCCGGGGACGAGATGTCGCCGGTGGACGTGGAGGACCGGCCGCTTCCCTTCCTCTTCGACGAGGCCCTGGCCAAGCGACCGGAGATCGCCTCCTTCGAGTACGCCCGGCAGGCCTCGGGGAAGGCGCTGGACTCGGCGAAGTGGGGCTGGAGCCCGACCATCGATTTCGCCGGGAGCTACTTCAAGGCGGGGCCGGAGCTCAGTGCACTGGCTGACAGCTGGGCCTTCGGGTTCACCCTGACCTGGCAGCTGGTCCAGGGTGGGCTCACCGTGGGGCGAGTCCGGGAGGCCGAGCAGAACCTGATCTCGTCCAGCGCCGGGCTCACCGGGCAGCAGCTCCAGGTCCGCTTCGATGTCGAGCAGGCCGAGGCCACGCTGCTGGGCAACAAGGAGTCGCTGGTCGCAGCGCAGGACGCCGTGGACAACGCCAAGGAACAGCTCCGGCTGGCCGAGGGCCGGTACCAGGCCGGTGTGGGCACCATCATCGAGCTCTCCGATGCGCAGGTACAGCTGACCACCGCCCAGGCCCAGCTGGTCCAGGCGCAGTACAATCTCGCCACCGCGCGAGCCCGGCTGCTGGCCGCGCTCGGCCGGCAGGAGTGACCGTGCCCGAAACGCCCCCAGAGCAACCGCCGCCGCGCCCTGCCCGCAGGCGGCGGGCGTGGATCTGGATCGCGGTGGGCCTGGTGGCCGTGGTGGCCTTCGCCCTGGTTCGCCGGGGCAAGTCGTCTTCCGGCCAGCCGGGGATCAGCGCCCAGGCGCGCGTGGTTCCTGTGGGGGTCACTGCCGCCGAGCGGCGCGATGTGCCGATCTGGGTCGAGGGGCTGGGGAACGTCACCTCGCTGGCGACGGTGACGGTGCGGGCGCGAGTGAGCGGGCAGATCGTCTCCATCGCCTTCCAGGAGGGCTCGCGGGTCAAGACCGGTGAGCTGCTGGTCCAGGTGGACCCCCGGCCGTTCCGCATCGCGCTCCAGCAGGCCGAGGCCACCCTGCAGCGCGACCTCGCCACCCTGCGGAACGCCGAGCGGGACCTCGCCCGCTACAAGGACCTCATCGCGCAGAAGCTCATCGCCCAGCAGCAGTACGACCAGCAGCGGGCCACGGTCGACTCGGCGAAGGCCACGGTCTTGCTCGACCAGTCGGCGGTGAACAACGCCCGGCTGAACCTCCAGTTCTCCAGCGTCACCTCGCCGATCGACGGCATCGCCGGGGTCCGTCAGGTCGACGTGGGCAACCTGGTCAGCCCCACCGACGCGAGCGCCATCGTGGTGCTCACCCAGATGGACCCCATCGCGGTGCTGTTCACCCTCCCGCAGGACGATCTCCCGCGGGTGGCCGCGGCGTTCTCCAAGGGCCCCCTCACCGTGGAGGCCTGGGATCGCGGCGGGCTGGCGAAGCTCGGGACCGGCAAGCTCACCGTCATCGACAACCAGGTGAACCCAGGCACCGCGACCATCCGGCTCAAGGCCGAGTTCGCCAATCCGGGCCTCCGGCTGTGGCCCAGCCTGTTCGTCAAGGCGCGGATGCACCTCGAGACCCGGCAGGGCGTGGTGGTGGTCCCCACACCGGCCATCCAGCGAGGCCCCAGCGGAACGTTCGTCTACCTGGTGAACCCGGACAGCACGGTGGCGATGCGCAACGTCCAGGTGGACACCGCCCAGGGCCCGCTGGTGATCGTGGCCCAGGGCGTCCAGGCCGGAGATCGGGTGGTGGTGGACGGGCAGAACCAGCTCCGGGTCGGGGCGAAGGTCGATCCGCGCGCCGCGCCCCTGCCATCCCCGCCGGTGCCCCAGGGTGAGCCGGGCCAGCAGGCCGTCCCGGCTCCACCGCCCACGGCCGCACAGGAGCAGGCGCCGGCCGAGAGCACACCGCAGACCGGGTCGCGGGCCCAGCCACGGCAGCAACCGCAGGGGCGGACGGCGCAGCAAGGGGGCCCGCGGGAGGCGATCGCGCAGTGAGCATCAGCGAGCCGTTCATCAGGCGGCCGGTGGGGACGACGCTCCTCACCGTGGGGCTGACGCTCGCCGGGCTCGTCGCCTTCCGGCAGCTGCCCATCTCTGCGCTGCCCCAGGTGGACTACCCCACCATCGTGGTGTCGACGAGCTTTCCCGGTGCCTCGGCCCAGACGATGGTCTCCAGCGTCACCGCGCCCCTGGAGCGGCAGTTCGGACAGATCCCCTCGCTGGCGCAGATGACCAGCGTGAGCAGCGCCACCAGCTCGCAGATCACCCTGCAGTTCACGCTGGACCGGAGCATCGACGCGGCTCAGCAGGACGTGCAGGCGGCGATCAACGCGGCCTCCAGCGTGCTTCCCCCCAACCTCCCGGCGCCGCCCACCTACAGCAAGAGCAACCCCGCGGACGTTCCCATCCTCACCCTCGCCATCACCTCGGACACGCTCCCCCTGGCCCAGGTGAACGACTACGCCGACAGCATCCTCGCCCAGAAGATCAGTCAGGTGTCCGGGGTGGGACTGGTGACCCTCGGGGGGGCGCAGCGCCCCGCGGTGCGCGTGCAGGTGGACCCGGAGGCGCTCGCGGGGGCCGGGCTCACGCTGGAGGACGTCAGGGCGGCGCTGGTCGCGGCGAACATCAACGCCCCCAAGGGCACGCTGGACACGCCCCGTCAGGAGTACACGCTCCAGACCGACGACCAGCTGATGGACGCCAAGGCCTTCGCCCCGGTGGTCCTGGCCTACGTCAACGGCGCACCGCTGCGGCTCCAGGACGTGGCCCGGACCGTGGACTCGGTGGAGAACGCGCAGCTCGCTGGCTGGGCCAACGAGCAGCGGGCGATCATCCTCAACGTGCAGCGCCAGCCGGGCGCCAACGTGATCCAGGTGGCGGACCGGGTGAAAGCGCTGCTGCCGCAGCTCGAGGCCAGCCTGCCCCAGGGGCTCCACGTGAGCATCCTGAGCGACCGCACCGAGACGGTGCGGGCCAGTGTGAGGGACGTGGAGTTCACCCTGGTCCTCACCATCTTCCTGGTGGTGGCGGTCATCTACGTGTTCCTCCGGAACCTGCGCGCCACCACCATTCCGGGCATCACCGTTCCGCTGAGCCTCATCGGCACCTTCGGGATGATGTACCTGCTCGGGTACAGCCTGAACAACCTGTCCCTCATGGCGCTCACCATCTCCACCGGCTTCGTGGTGGACGACGCCATCGTGATGATCGAGAACATCAGCCGCTACATCGAGGAGGGCGAGTCTCCCTTCCAGGCGGCGATCAAGGGGGCGAAGCAGATCGGCTTCACCATCGTCTCGCTCACCGTGTCTCTGATTGCCGTGCTGGTGCCGCTGCTGTTCATGACCGGCCTCATCGGCCGGCTGTTCCGCGAGTTCGCGGTGACGCTGTCGCTCGCCATCGGGGTCTCGGCGGTGCTGTCGCTCACCCTGACTCCCATGATGTGCGCCTGGATCCTCAAGCCCGAGCCCCCGCCGGAGCAGCGCGGCCGGTTCTATGCCTGGAGCGAGCGCACCTTCGAGCGGGTGATCGCCGCCTACGGTCGGGGCGTCGACTGGGTCCTGCGCCACCAGCCGCTCACCCTGGCGATCACCATCGGGACCTTCCTCCTGACGGTGGTGCTCGCCTTGGTGATCCCCAAGGGCTTCTTCCCGGTCCAGGACACGGGCCTCATCACCGGCATCACCGAGGCAGACCCCGGGGTGAGCTTCGCCCGGATGAGCGAGTTGCAGCAGCGGGCGGTTCAGGTCCTCCGCGAGGACCCCGACGTCGTGGCGGTCGCCTCGTTCATCGGCGCCGACGGGACGAACCCCACCACCAACAGCGGGCGGGTCTCCATCACCCTCAAGCCGCGGGGCGAGCGGAACGCGAACGCCACCCAGATCATCGCCCGGCTGCAGCCCCGGCTCGCCCAGGTGGGCGGCATCGCCGTCTATCTCCAGGCGGTGCAGGACCTCCAGATCGAGACCCGGCAGAGCCGGACCCCGTACCAGTACACGCTGGAGGGCGCCGACCCTGCACAGCTCGCCGCCTGGGCCCCGAAGCTGCTGGCGAAGCTCCGTGGCCTTCCCGAGCTGAAGAGCGTCGCCACCGATCAGCTGGGCGACGGACCGGTCACTCTCCTCAACATCGACCGCGACACCGCCTCCCGGCTGGGTATCTCCACCCAGGCCATCGACGACACGCTCTACGACGCCTTCGGGCAGCGCCAGGTCTCCACCATCTTCACCCAGCTCAATCTCTACCGCGTCATCCTGGAGGTGAACCCCGATCTGGCCAGGGGTCCGCACGCCCTCGATCGCCTCTACGTCCGCAACGCCTCGGGGAGCCCGGTGCCGCTCTCGGCGGTGGTGCAGCGGGTGGAGACCACCGCGCCGCTCACGGTGAACCATCAGGGGCAGTTCCCCTCGGTCACCCTCTCCTTCGACGTGGGCCCGGGCCACTCGCTCGGAGCGGCAGTGACGGCCATCCGGCGCGCCACCGACGAGCTGGGCCTGCCGCGCGGGCTGAACGCCAGCTTCCAGGGAACGGCGCAGGAGTTCCGGGACAGCCTGGCCAACGAGCCGATCCTGGTGCTGGCCGCGCTGATCACCGTCTACATCGTGCTCGGCGTCCTCTACGAGAGCTACATCCACCCGGTCACCATCCTCTCCACGCTTCCCTCGGCCGGCGTGGGGGCGCTCCTCGCGCTGATGCTGTGCGGGATGGAGTTCGACGTCGTCGCGCTGATCGGGATCGTCCTGCTCATCGGCATCGTGAAGAAGAACGCGATCATGATGATCGACTTCGCGCTGGAAGCGGAGCGCGAGGAGAAGCTCTCGCCCATGGAGTCGATCAAGAAGGCCTGCCTTCTCCGCTTCCGGCCGATCATGATGACCAGCTTCGCCGCGCTGCTCGGTGGTCTTCCGCTGGCGCTCGAGGGAGGAACCGGGAGCGAGCTCCGCAAGCCGCTCGGAGTCAGCATCGTGGGCGGCCTGCTGATCAGCCAGGTGCTGACCCTGTACACCACTCCGGTGATCTACCTGTACATGGAGCGCCTCGGTCGGTGGGTGGCGGCGCGCCGGCGTCCGGGGAAGGCGCACGCCACTCCGGAAGGAGCTCCGGGGTGAGCGCGCCAAAGGACGGGCGCCTGGTCGGGGCTTCGGGACCGGGCGGCGCCGGGGGCACCGTCCTGACCCGCGGGGCCGCGAGCATCAGCGAGCCGTTCATCCGACGCCCGGTGGGGACCTCGCTGCTCGCCGCGGCGATCATCCTCCTCGGGGCCAGCGCCTACACCCAGCTGCCGGTCGCCCCGCTGCCCCGGGTGGACCTCCCCACCATCTCGGTCAATGCCAGCCTGCCGGGGGCCAGCCCGGAGACCATGTCCTCGGCGGTGGCCACCCCGCTCGAGCGGCGGCTGGGTCGCATCGCCGGGCTGACCGACATGACGTCCACCAGCTCGCTCGGGTCCACGTCGATCACTCTCCAGTTCGACCTGGACCGGGACCAGGACTCGGCGGGTCGCGACGTGCAGGCCGCGATCAACGCCGCCGCCGCGGACCTGCCGACCAACCTCCCCTTTCGCCCCAACTACCGGAAGGTGAACCCCACCGACACGCCGATCATGATCCTGGCGCTGACCTCGGCCACCCTGCCCCTTCCTCAAGTATTCGACGCCGCGGACACGGTGCTCGCCCAGCGGATCTCGCAGATGGAGGGCGTGGGGCAGGTGTTCGTCGGTGGGGGGCAGCAGCCCGCGGTCCGGGTGCAGGTGGATCCCGAGGCGGCGGCGGGGGTGAACCTGACGCTCGCCGACGTGCGCAACGTGCTCGCCGCCGCCTCGGTGAACCGTCCGGTGGGTGGGGTGGGCGGCGAGCTCCAGGCGACGACCCTGGCCACCAACGACCAGCTCTTCCGCGCCGACCAGTACCGGGAGCTGGTGCTCGCCCACACCCCGAACGGGGTGGTGCGGCTGGACGACGTGGCAAGGGTGGAGGACAGCGTCCAGAACAGCCGGGTCGCCGGGTGGACCAACGGCGTGCGCTCGGTGCTGATCATCGTCCGGCGTCAGCCGGGGGCAAACATCATCGAGACCGTCGAGCGCATCAAGGCGCTGCTTCCCCAGCTCGCCAGCTCGGTGTCCCCGGCGATCGACCTCCAGATCGCCTCTGACCGGACCCAGACCATCCGCGCCTCGGTCCACGACGTGGAGAGGACGCTGGTCCTCAGCGTGCTCCTGGTGCTGGCGGTGGTGTTCCTCTTCCTCCGCTCGGCACGAGCCACCGCCATTCCCACCATGGCCATGCCGCTGTCCATCCTCGGGACCTTCGCGGTGATGTGGCTCCTCGGTTACAGCCTGAACAACCTGTCGCTGATGGCGCTGACCATCTGCACCGGCTTCGTCGTCGACGACGCCATCGTGGTCACCGAGAACATTGCCCGCTACGTCGAGGCCGGGATGCGCCCGTTCGAGGCGGCGCTCCGCGGGGCTCGAGAGATCGGCTTCACCATCGTCTCGATGACCCTCTCGCTCCTGGCGGTCTTCCTTCCCGTCCTCCTCATGGGTGGGATCGTCGGGCGGATGTTTCGTGAGTTCGCGGTGACCCTGGCGGTGGCGATCACCGTCTCCGGTCTGGTCTCGCTCACCGTCACGCCCATGATGGCCTCCCGCTTCCTCCAGCCGCCCCGGGAGCGCGAGCCGGGCCGCCTCTACCGCTGGAGCGAGCGCGCCTTCGGCTGGGTGGCCCGGGGATATGACCGCTCTCTCCGGGCCGTCCTCTCCCACCAGTGGCTGATGCTCGGGCTGGTGCTCGGTGCGGTGGGCCTCACCGTGCTCCTCTTCGCTCGCATCCCCAGGGGCCTGTTCCCGCAGCAGGACAACGGGCTGCTGGTCGGCTTCAGCGAAGCCCCACAGGACGTGAGCTACCAGACCATGAAGGAGCGACAGATCCAGGTGAACGAGATCCTCGGGCAGGATCCGGACATCGACAACGTGGTCTCCTTCATCGGCGGCGGGCCGGGCGGTGGCGGCGCGAACACCGGGTCCGTGTTCGTCACCCTCAAGCCCCGCCCCCCCCGCAAGGCCACCGCCGACCAGATCATCACCCGCCTGCGGCCGAAGCTGGCCCGGCTGGTGGGCATCAACCTCTTCCTTCAGGCGCGGCAGGACGTGCAGATCGGGCGACTGACACGAACCCAGTACCAGTACACGCTCCAGGATCCGGACCTGGCCGAGCTCAACGCCTGGGCGCCCCGCGTCTTCGAGGCGCTGCGGAAGTTGCCCGAGCTCACCGACGTGGCGACCGATCAGCAGTCTGCCGGGCTCCAGCTGCACGTCTCCATCGACCGGGATAGCGCGGCGCGACTCGGGGTGAGCGTGCGGGACATCGACAACGCGCTGTACGACGCCTTCGGACAGCGACAGATCGGCGTGACCTACGGTCAGGCAAACCAGTACCGGCTGGTCATGGAAGTGGCCCCGGCATACCTCGAGGACGAGGATTCGCTGAACCACCTCTACGTCCGCTCGAAGACCGGCGGGCTGGTCCCGCTGTCGGCGCTCACCACCGTCAGCCGGGGCACGCTGCCCACCTCCATCAACCACCAGGGCCAGTTCCCCTCCGTCACCCTCTCCTTCAATCTCGCCCCCGGCAAGTCACTCAGCGACGCGGTGGCGGCCGTGCAGCGGGCCGAAGCGGGGATCCGGCTCCCGGCGAGCGTCCAGGGAGGGTTCACCGGCACGGCGCAGGCCTTCCAGCAGTCGCTGTCCAGCCAGCCGGTGCTGATCATCCTCGCGCTGCTCGCCGTCTACATCGTGCTGGGGGTGCTCTACGAGAGCTACGTACATCCCTTGACCATCCTCTCCACGCTTCCCACCGCGGGCGTGGGCGCGCTCCTGGCGCTGATGCTCACCGGGACCGACCTGACCATCGTCTCCCTCATCGGGATCATCCTTCTCATCGGCATCGTGAAGAAGAACGCCATCCTCATGGTGGACTTCGCCATCGATGCCGAGCGGACAGAGGGGCTGTCCACCCGCGAGGCGATCCTCAAGGCCTCCGAGCTGCGCTTCCGGCCCATCCTCATGACCACCCTGGCCGCGCTGTTCGGCGCGCTGCCGCTGGCCGTGGGAACCGGCCTCGGCTCGGAGCTCCGGAGGCCGCTGGGGATCAGCGTGGTGGGCGGGCTCCTCCTGAGCCAGCTCCTGACGCTCTACACCACCCCGGTGATCTACCTGTTCCTCGACCGGTTCTCGCGTCACCGCCGGCGGCTGCCCGACGGCAGCCCGGTGCCCATGGTGGCACCGGTGCCTGGATAGGACAGCTCTGGCCCACGGATGTTTCCAGGGCACCCGTCTCCCGGCGGCGAACTGGCTCCCCCAGGGGTTGCGGCCGCCGCCCCGCCCGTTAGTGTCCGCCGTCATGGCCGTCACGCCCATCGAAGTCGAGCGGCGGGAGCAGATCTTTCCCATCCTCACCGAGTCGCAGCTCCAGCGAATCTCCCGTTACGGCACGCGTCGCACGGTGAAGGACGGTGAGATCCTCTTCAGGCAGGGCGACGGCGGTACGCACTTCTTCGTCATCCTCCAGGGGGAGCTGGATGTGGTGCAGCCGCACGAGGAGGGAGAGACCCTGATCGTCCGCCATCAGGCCGGAAACTTCACCGGGGAAGCGGCGATGCTCTCCGGCCGCCGGGCGCTGGCCACCGGGCGTTTCCGGGGAGACGGGGAAGTGGTGGACATCCCTCCCTCGGGGCTGCGGAACCTGGTGGTGACCGACGCCGAGCTGAGCGAGCTGCTGATGCGGGCCTTCATCCTCCGCAGGGTGGCCCTGATCAACAATCACTTCGGCGATGCGGTGGTGGTGGGCTCGCGTCACTGCGCCCGCACGCAGGCGATCCGGGAGTTCCTCACCCGCAACGGCCACCCCTACGTGTACCTGGACGTGGAGCAGGACGAGGGCGCGCGGGTCCTGGTCGAGCGCTTCAACATCGGCCCGCACGACATCCCTGTGCTCATCTGTCGAGGCACCAAGGTCCTCCGGGCGCCGAGCAATGCCGAGGTGGCCGACTGCCTGGGCTTCAACGCCGGGATCGCCTGCAGCGCGGTCCGCGACGTGGTGGTGGTCGGCGCGGGGCCGGCGGGGCTCTCGGCCGCGGTCTACGCCGCCAGCGAGGGGCTGGACGTCCTGGTGCTGGAGACCAGCGCCCCCGGCGGGCAGGCCGGGTCGAGCGCAAAGATCGAGAACTACCTCGGCTTCCCCACCGGCATCTCCGGAGCGGCGCTGGCGGGCAGGGCATTCACCCAGGCCCAGAAGTTCGGCGCCGAGGTGGCCATCGCCCGGACCGCGGCGCGCCTGGACTGCAGCGGCAGTCCCTACGCCATCGAGCTGGAAGGCGGGCATCGCATCCGCGCCCGCACCGTGGTGATCGCCAGTGGAGCGGAATACCGCAAGCTCCGTCTGGAGAACCTGGCTCGCTTCGAGAACATGGGCGTGTTCTACGGGGCGATGTTCCTGGACAAGAAGGTGCTGGAGGGCCAGGAGGTGGTGGTCATCGGTGGAGGAAACTCCGCCGGCCAGGCCGCGGTGTACCTCTCGGGCGTCGCCCGGCAGGTGCACATGCTGGTGCGCTCCGGCGGCCTGGCGGAGTCGATGTCCCGCTACCTCATCCGACGCATCGAGGAGAGCCCGCGGATCACCCTCCGCACCCGGACGGAGATCGTCGGCCTGAGCGGAGGCACCGAGCTGGAAGCGGTGCGGTGGCGGAACGGCGCGACCGGCGAGACCGAGGACCGTCCCATCCGCCACGTCTTTTGCATGACGGGGGCCAGCCCCTGCACCACCTGGCTCGAGGGATGCGTGGCGCTGGACGACAAGGGGTTCGTGAAGACCGGCCAGGACCTCGCCCCCGAGGACCTGGCGAGCACGGGCTGGCCGCTCGCGCGCCCGCCGATGCTGCTCGAGACCTCGCGGCCCGGCATCTTCGCGGTGGGCGACGTCCGCTCCGGCAACATCAAGCGGGTCGCCTCGGCGGTGGGTGAGGGCAGCATCTCCATCCAGCTGGTCCACCGGGTGCTCGGCTCCTGACCGCCGTGCGCGCGGGCGAACAGCAGCCGATCGACTCGCTCGGTTTCGCTCGGAGGCGGCTCTAGGCTCGGGGCCGTGCGACGCGCCCGCGGGCTCACCCACTTCCTCGCCACCGCTGGGCTGTGCGCGAGCTCGCTCGCCCGGGCCCAGGATCCGTTCGAGATCCAGGTCTACGACGCCGCTGTCGCCGGGCCGCTCCAGCCGGGCATCGAGATCCACCTCAATCATTTCTTGGAGGGAACCACCCAGCCCGGGCCCGGAGGCGAGGTACCGACCGAGCACCTGACCCACCTCACCTTCGAGCCGCATCTCGGGCTGACGCCCTGGTGGGAGATCGGGGTCTATCTGCAGACCGTGCTCCGCCCCGACTGGCACTGGGACTCGGGGGGGATCAAGCTCCGGACGAAGTTCCGCTGGCCGGAAGACGTCGGCGCCTGGCGGTTCGCTCTCAACATGGAGCTGGCCCGCATCTCCAAGCGCTACGAGGCCGATGGATGGGGGACCGAGTTCCGGCCGATCATCGACGCCCGGTGGGGGCGCTGGTACCTGTCGCTCAACCCCATCATCGGCTTCCCCCTGGCGGGGGACGAGGCGTGGAAGCCCGACTTCGAGCCCGCCACCAAGGTGAGCTTCGACGTCACCGAGAGCTGGGCCATCGGCCTGGAGTCTTACTCGGCCTTCGGGCAGTTCGGGAACTTCCTCCCCTGGGACGAGCAGACCCACCGGCTGTTCGCCGTGGTCGACGCCTCCTGGCCGTGGTTCGCGCTCAACTTCGGCGTGGGGTACGGGACCGGGCCGGAGAAGTGGATCGTCAAGGCGATCTTCACCATCGATCCGCCGGAGAAGTCCCCGGAGCCTGCCGCGCAGGCGCGTCGCTAGTGCATGTGCCACCCGTGGCTGGCCACCATCAGCTGGCCGGTCAACGCCGCGCTGGGAAAGGCGGCGAGGTCGATCGCCAGCTGGGCGATGTCCTCCAGGGTGGTGAACTCGCCGTCCACCGTGCTTCCGAGCATCACCCTCTTCACCACCTCCTCCTCGCTGACGCCGAGGGTCTTCGCCTGCTCGGGTATCTGCTTCTCCACCAGCGGAGTGCGGACGAAGCCCGGGCAGATGACGTTGGTGCGTACGCCGATCTTCGCCCCTTCCTTCGCCGCGGCCCGGGCCAATCCCAGCAGGCCATGCTTCGCGGCGACGTACGCGGCCTTGAGCGGCGAGGCCTCGACGCTGTGCACGCTGCCCATGTAGAGGAGGAGCCCGCCCTTGTCCGCGGCCTGCCAGTGCCGCATCGCCGCGCGGGTGAGGAGGAAGCCTCCGTCGAGGTGGATGGACAGGACACGGCGCCAGTCGGAGAGCGTGAACTCGGTGATGGGAGCGATGTGCTGGACCCCGGCGTTGCTCACCGCGACGTCGAGGCGGCCCAGCGACCGCGCGGCGTCGGCGACCCCGCGTTCCACCTGCTCCTCGGAGGTGACGTCCATCAGCAGCGCCAGGGCGCGACCGCCCCGCTCCTCGATGCCCCGGGTCACCGCCCGAGCGGCGTCCAGGTTCACGTCGGTCACCGCCACCGCGGCGCCCTCCCGGGCGAAGCCCTCGGCCATCGCTCGTCCCAGTCCGCCGCCACCTCCCGTCACCAGCATGCCCCGTCCGGAGAGTCGCATCGCGCTGCCTCCTCCTCGCCTGCCGGCCGCAGGGGCCGGGATGGCCGCGGAGTCTGCCCGAGGCGAGGGAGCGTTGGAATCAGCTGCACTGCGGGGGCATCTCACCGGCATGGGGCTTCCGCCTCCCCCCCGGTCTGCTATGCAGCGGGACCTTTGGTTCCCGGAGGAGGTCGATGAAGCGTCCCGTGCTGCTGGTCTCGATGGTCCTGTCCGGGTTGGCGGCGGCGCAGGAGCCGGACTGGTCGAAGGTCGAGGTGAAGGTGGTCCCGGTGGCGGGCGGCGTCTCGATGCTCGTCGGCGAGGGGGGCAACATCGGGGTCACCAGCGGGAAGGACGGGATCTTCCTCATCGACGATCAGTTCGAGCCGCTCCTGCCCAAGATCCGCGCCGCGGTGAAGACCCTCGGCGACGGCCCGATCCGCTTCGTGGTCAACACGCACTTCCACGGGGATCACACCGGGAGCAACGCCAGGCTGTACGAGTCCGGCGCGGTGATCCTCGCCCAGGAGAACGTCCGCAAGCGCCTGGGCATGGAGCGGATCAGCTCCACGACCAAGGAGCGGACGCCACCGAAGCCCCCCGAGGCCTGGCCGGTGGTGACCTACACCAACGGGGTGAACCTCTACCTGAACGGGGACGAGCTGGAGGTGTTTCACGTCGCCCGGGCCCACACCGACGGCGACTCCGTCATCCGGTTCAAGAAGGCCAACGTGGTCCACATGGGGGACACCTTCTTCAACGGCAACTATCCCTTCATCGACGTCGACGCCGGAGGCTCCATCGATGGAATCGTCGCCGCGGCGGATCTGGTCCTCGACCGCATCGACGACAAGACGAAGGTCATTCCCGGGCACGGACCCCTGGCCAGCAAGGCCGACCTCCAGAACTACCGGAAGGTGATGGCCTCCATCCGCGACCGGGTGAAGGCCCTCGTGGCCCAGGGCAAGACCCTGGACCAGATCGTCGCCGCGAAGCCCACCGCCCAGTGGGACGCGACCTGGGGGAAGGGCTTCATGGGTCCTGACGTCTTCGTCAGCTTCGTGCACCGGAGCCTCACCGAATCGAAGCCCGCGGGGCCGAAGTGACCGAACCCTCCCCGGAAGGGGGAGCTCCGGGCACGCGGCGTCCGGTCTCGATCTTCCTCACCGTGGCCTGCGCCATCGCCGGCCTGGTGGATCTCCAGGCCTTCTCCTTCGCCTTCTCGCGGGAGATGCGCGCGCTGTCGGCGGGAACACCCTGGATCCGGGGCGTCGGCGCGGGCGTGGCGCTGCTGCAGATCGTCTGCCTGGTCGCGCTGTGGCGCGGGCGGAGGGTCGGCCTCTATGGCTATCTGCTGCTGGCGCTGATCTACGCCGCCGTCTTCAGCACCGCGGTCAGCCCGGCCGGCCTGCTCTCCCTCTTTCCGGCGCTGCTCGTGGGTGGTGCGGCCCTCTGGAACTGGGAGCGGCTCCGCTAGGGCTCACGTCGGCTCGACCACCACCGCGCTCCCGTAGCAGATCACCTCGGTGACCCCGGCGGAGATCTCCGTGGCGTCGTAGCGCGCACCGATGACCGCGTTGGCGCCGATCTGCCGTGCGTGAAGGGCCATCAGCTCGAAGGCCTCGCGGCGGGCCTGCTCGCACATCTCCGTCCACAGGGTGATGTTGCCGCCGAAGAGGGTCTGCAGCCCGGCGAAGAAGGTCCCCACGATGTTCCGCGAACGGACCACGATCCCTCGCACGACCCCCAGGTTGCGCACCACGCGGTGCCCGGGCAGCTCGAAGGTGGTCGTCACCCGGTCCAGCGGGAGGATGGAGAGGTTGGTCAGCGGCGCACGGCTGCTCATGGTCAGCCTCCGGACGGCGGGGAGGGCCGAGGGTAGCCGGGACCCGGGGGGCTCCCTAGCCTTTTCCCTCATGCGCGCTCTCGCCTATTTCGGCCCGGGAAACGTCCGGGTGGTGAAGAAGCCAGACCCGGCGATCGAGCATCCGCAGGACGTCGTCCTCCGGGTGACCCGGGCCGCGATCTGCGGCTCGGACCTCCATCTGCTGCACGGTCTGGTCCCCGATACCCGCGTGGGATGCACCCTCGGACACGAGTTCACCGGAGTCGTCGAGGAGGTGGGCCGTGAGGTGAAGACGCTGAAGCGCGGCGACCGCGTCGTGGTCCCCTTCAACATCTCCTGCGGCCGGTGCTTCTTCTGCGAGCGAGGCCTCTTCGGGAACTGCGAGAACACCAACCCCTCCTCCAATGACATCGCCTCGGGGGTGTACGGGTACTCGCACAGCACCGGTGGCTTCGAGGGCGGACAGGCCGAGTACGTCCGCGTGCCGTTCGCCGACGTGGGGCCCACCCGGATCCCCGAGGACATGGAGGACGAGGAGGTGCTCTTCCTCAGCGACATCCTGCCCACCGGGTACCAGGCGGCGGAGATGGGCGAGATCAAGAAGGGAGAGACGGTCATCGTCTTCGGCTCGGGACCGGTGGGGCTCTTCGCCCAGCTCTCGGCGTGGCTGATGGGGGCTGGACGGGTCATCGCCGTGGACAGGGTCCCGGAGCGCCTCCACTTCGCTCGCCAGTACAACGGGGTGGAGATCCTGAACTTCGAGGAGGTGGACGACCCGGTCATGGCCCTGCGGGAGATGACCGGTGGCCGGGGGGCGGACGTGTGCATCGACGCCGTGGGAATGGAGGCGGAGGGGAGCTCGCTGGAAAGGGCGCTGGGGATCAAGGCCAAGCTCGAGGCCGGCGTGGCCACGGCGCTCACCTGGTGCATCCAGACCGCCCGCAAGGGCGGCAACGTGTCCATCGTCGGCGTGTACGGGCCGCCCTGGAACCTGGTGCCGATCGGCACGGCGATGAACAAGGGGCTCACCCTGCGGATGAACCAGTGCAACGTGAAGCGCTACGTGCCGCATCTCCTCAAGCACATCCGCGAGAAGCGCATCGACCCGAGGCGGATCATCACCCACCGCTTCCCGCTCGCGCGCGCCCCCGAGGCGTACCAGCTGTTCGAGAAGCGGGCGCAGGGCTGCATCAAGTGCGTGCTCCTGCCCCGCGGGGAGGCCTGATGAGCACCGAGCGCCCAGGCGATGGGCTTCACACCCACCTGCCGGCGAAGGGTCCGGGGCGGGTCGACGACGTGGACCTCACCGCCCGTCCGGGCGTGCCGATGGAGCATTCACCCGAGCCCTTCCCCACCGCGCCCGAGCGGGTGGTGGTGCAGCAGCCCCGGGTGGAGGTACTCCAGATCCCCGGCCGGAAGAAGCCGGCGTGGGTGGTGAGCAACGCCCAGCCTCCGCGTGGGCTCGCGGGGCGCCTGCGCCGCCAGGCCTTCCGCATCCCCGAGCACCATCCCCAGCACTGGATGCTGCTGCTCGCCGCCGACCGGCTCGAGGCCCGCCTCACCCGGGCGAGGCGGTGGATCGGCTTCGCCGCGGGAGCGCTCGCGCTCTGGGCGGTGCTCCGCGCGATCGAGGACCGGTGATCGCCTCGGGCTGAGAAACGACCTTGCGCAGCAGCCCCGTGAGCGCCTTCCGCTCGGAGGCGCGTAGCACGGCGAGCACGGGGGTGGTCGCCTGGTCCACCAGCGGGCGGGTCTGACGGAACCAGCGGAGCCCGGCCGGAGTCAGCTCCACCCGCCGGCGGCGCCGGTCGTCGGGGTCGGTGCCCCGGGCGGTCAGCCCCTTCCGCTCCAGCTCGTTCAGCTGCCGTGACACGCCGGCAGGATGCTGTGCCGATGCGTCGGCCAGCTCGCGCTGGGTGAGCGGGCCCAGCTCGGCGAGACGGTTCACCAGGCTCCAGGCGACGATCGACTCGCCGCGCGCGGCCAGCGCTCGAGCAGCGGCGATCCACAGCCGGCGGCGCGTCTGCCCCACCAGCCTCACCAGCTCCGCCGTGGCGCGATCTGCCTCTGCGATCTTCACGCTTCTTCACGCTCGTAGCGTTCTCTCCTGGGGCTGTCCAGCTTCACGAACGGCCGGAGGGAGTTTTCCGCCATCGGGGGGCCACTTCGGCAGGCGAAGGGCGGGGGGCCGCGCTATAGCGCTGCGCCGCCGTTTCACCCTCACGACAGCGCAGGAGTCGGAACAGGTGAGTGCCCTCCGGAATCCACACCGCGTCCGCCGCGCCGCACCGCGGCTACCCTTGATGCTCGCGCTCATCGGCGCCGCGTCAGCCACCGGTCAGGATCGCTCGACCACCCCGTTGATCAGCATCGACGCGGGCTTCACCGCCCCCACGGCTCCGTCCCCGGATTCAGTCCGCGCGGTGGCCAAGAAGATCACCCTCCGCGACGCCGTCGCCCAGGCCATCGCCCGCAACGCCACCGCACGGGTCGCGGCGGCGGACATCCGTCGGGTCGGCGGCATCATGGAGGAGGTGCGCGCCGCCTCGCTGCCGACGCTCAGCGTGAACGCCACCTACACCCGGCTGAACAAGGACCGTACCGTTCCCTTCCCGGCCAGCGATGGTGGCACCGAGAACGTGATCGTGAACAAGAAGGACTCGATCAACATCACCGGCTCGCTCGCGATCCCGATCCTCGCTCCGGCCTCCTGGGCCGAGTGGACGAGGGCCGCCGACCAGCTGGACAGCGCGAAGCTTTCCGAGCGCGACGTGCAGCGGACGGTGGGCATCACCACTGCCCGCGCCTACCTGACCGTCTTCGCCCAGAGACGCCAGGTGGACGTGAACCGGCAGGCCCGGGACAACGCGCTGGCCCACATGCAGTACTCCGACTCACGCCTCCGCGGCGGGATCGGCAACCGGGTCGACTGGGCACGTGCCGGGCAGGATCTGGAGCAGAACGAGGCCCTCCTCCAGAGCAGCTACGCCAACCTGTACCGGAGCCAGGAGGCCCTGGGCATCCTCCTCGGCGAGGATGAACCGGTGGACGTGGAAGACGTGCCGCAGATTCCCGGCATGCCCACGCTGGAGGAGGCGCTGGAGGAATCGCAGGGGCGAGCCGACATCCTGCTCTTCCGGCAGCAGGAGAAGGCCGCCGACCGCTCGCTCAACATGAGCTGGACGGAATACCTGCCCAACATCACCCTCTTCGGCCAGCCGTTCTACCAGGAGCCGTCCTCGTTCTCGACGCCGCAGACCGGCTGGCAGATCCAGGCGGTCCTCACCTGGTTCCTCTACGACGGTGGCGCCCGGTACGGCCGCACCCACCAGCGGGAGGCGCAGCTCGAGCAGGCCCGCATCCAGCTCGACCTCACCCTCCGGCAGACCAACTCCGACGTCCGGACCGCCCTGGACGGCGTGCAGCGCACCACCGCCGCAGTCGAGCGGCAGCGGAACTCGGCCAGGCTGGCGGAGGACGCGATGCGCCTCGCCGACATCGCCTACCGCGCCGGGGCCAGCACAAATCTGGAATTGATCGACGCGCAGCGGCGCGCCCGCGACGCCGAGACGCTGGCCAACATCGCCGAGGACAATCAGCGCCAGGCCTACATCGACCTGCTGGCAGCCTCTGGTCGCTTCCCGAGCCAGGTGGCAGAGCCCCCGCCGTCCCAACGTTGAGCAGTCGAGGGGTCAGAAACTCTTCCATGGCCGGACGCGCCAACCCGTGTCACACTGTGGGGTACATGCTTCTCCGGTACCCTTCAGACCGGCGGACGATGGTGTGGGCTGCTGCCATGCCGGTCGTCGCGCTTCTTCCCTACCTTCGTCCCGAGCTCGCGGTCTGGCTGTGCCCCCTGAGCTGCTACCTCGCGCTTTCCGCCGGGGTCATCGCCCATAACCACAACCACACGCCCACCTTCCGCGACCGGAAGCTCAATGGCGCCTTCGGGAACTGGCTGAGCATCTTCTACGGGTATCCCACGTTCGCCTGGGTCCCCACGCACAACCTCAATCACCACAAGTTCGTGAACAAGGCGGGCGACGCGACGATCACCTGGCGTCACACCAACAAGCACAACGCGCTGGTCGCGGCGACCTACTTCTTCGTCTCCAGCTGGTACCAGTCCGAGCCCATCCGGGACTACATCCACAAGGCGAAGGAGAGGAACCCGGAGCTCTACCGCACCATCGTCGGCCAGTACGTCTTCTTCGTCGGAACCCACCTGGCGTTGTTCTCGCTGGCCATCGCGCTGCACGGCTGGCGGGTGGGATTCCTGGTGTGGAGCCTGATGTTCCTCATCCCGGCGTTCTTCGCCCTGTGGACCATCATGCTCTTCAACTACATCCAGCACGTGCACACCGATCCCTGGAGCGAGCACGACCACTCCCGGAGCTTCGTCGGAAGGGTCCTCAACTTCCTTCTGTTCAACAACGGTCTCCACTCGGCGCACCACGAGATGGCCGGCGCGCACTGGAGCACCCTGCCTGCGCTGCACGCGAAGCTGAGGCCTCTCATCGACCCGCGGCTGAACGAGCCCAGCTTCTGGATGTTCTGCCTCAAGAATTACCTGCTCGCCCCGTTCTTCCCCTCGCTGGGGACGAAGCAGCTGGGCCGCGCCCCGTTCGACGTTCCGGGGCTCGACGCCTCCGCCCCGGTCACGGCCGAGGTGGACGCGTTCGAGTCGGGCGTGAACGCCGCCCGCGCCTGAGCCAGGAGAGCCTCAGGACACGGGCCCACTCCTGGCCCTCCCTCTCGCCGAGCGCCTCCACCTCGGACAGCAGCCGCTCCAGACGCGCCGGGCCCAGCGCCGGTCCGCCGTAGGAGAGTGAGCGCACCACCCGGCAAAGCGCGTCCGCCCCGAGGGCCACGCGCTGCTCCCAGACCTCTTCCCGGGGACGACCGGGGCCGGCGGCGAGCGTGAGGAACTGCCGCGTCCGGGCTGCGGTGGAGAGGCTCCGGGCCTTCGGGTTGGCGGAGACCAGGAGCGCGCGGAGTCCGCGCATGAACGGCGTGTCCATCGGCTCGGGCGCGACGACCGCCGCCACGCCTTCGGGGGCGAGCAGCCGGTGGGCCTCGGCGCCCGCTGAATCGGGACGGACCCAGTGGATCACGTCGGCGAGGAGGACCAGGCCGGCGCCGATCTCCCCGAGCCCGGTCGACTCGGCCGGGGCGAGCACCGGTGTGACCGGGAGCCCGGCACAGACCTCGGCGCAGACCGCAAGCATTGCCTCCGCCGGTTCCACGGCCAGAACCGGGTGGCCTCGCCGCGCGAGCGGAGCGGCGAGAAGGGCGGTCCCGGCGCCGAGGTCGACGACCGTCCGGCCCTCACCGGCGAGCTCGGAGAGGCGGACCACCAGGAC
>Ga0070664_100000402_pt1 | contig 32165 bp, 37 predicted proteins | sample KBSC73metaG_FD_65863 | JGI IMG/M metagenome (GOLD analysis project Ga0070664, IMG submission 65863) | Corn rhizosphere microbial communities from Kellogg Biological Station, Michigan, USA - KBS C7-3 metaG | ecosystem: Host-associated > Plants > Roots > Rhizosphere > Soil ... | reverse complement strand
ACGAAGGTCGACAGCACGTAGCGCATGTCGTCGTTGGAGATCGCGTACCGGCCGTGCATCCGGTTGACGACGCGCAGCGCCTCCTTGCCGCGCGGCGAGTCGTACCCGTGCGCGGCGAGCTCCGCCATCAGCAGCGCGGTGTCGTCGTAGCGCCGCTGTGGCCGGTCGCGGAACTCGCCCGTCGCGGCGAGCAGCGCGGAGATGCTCGGGACGCAGTAGGTGCGGAACAGCGCCAGTTCCAGCGCCCGCTGGTAGTCCCAGGGGAACTCGTACCCGGCCGAGATGCGGTAGATCTCCTCGTGGTCGGCCACCGGGTCGAGCTCCTCGATCCGGTGCAGCCACCGCAGCCGAGCCATCAGACACCCAACGATCGCCCGATGACCTCTTTCATGATCTCCGTGGTGCCGCCGTAGATGGTGGCGATGCGCGAGTCCATGTAGGCGCGGGCCACCGGGTACTCGGTCATGTACCCGTAGCCGCCGTGCAGTTGCAGGCACCTGTCGACGACGCGCTTCTGCAACTCGGTGCACCACCACTTCGCCATCGCGGCGGTCTCGGCGGTGAGGTCGGGCTCAACGATGCACCTGTCGACGAACACGCGGCCCAGTTCCAGTTCGGTGGCCATCTCGGCGAGCACGAACCGGTTGTGCTGGAAGGATCCGATCGGCCGCCCGAACGCCTCGCGCGTCTTGCAGTACTGCAGCGTCTGCTCGAAGACGACCTCGGCGGCGGCCATCGCGGCGATCGCGATCGACAGCCGCTCGGCCGGCAGGTTGCGCATCAGGTACAGGAAGCCCTGCCCCTCCTCGCCGAGCAGGTTCGCGGCCGGCACCCGTACGTCTGCGAAGAACAGCTCGGCCGTGTCCTGCGCCTTCTGGCCGATCTTCGCGAGGTTGCGGCCGCGCTCGAAGCCGGGCATCCCGCGCTCGACGACGAGCAGGCTGATCCCCTTGTACCCGGCCGACGGGTCGGTGCGCGCCACCACGATGACGAGGTCGGCCAGGATGCCGTTGCTGATGAACGTCTTCTGTCCATTGAGGACGTAATCGTCGCCGTCACGCACGGCGGTGGTGCGGATGCCCTGCAGGTCGCTGCCGGCACCCGGTTCGGTCATCGCGATCGCGGTGATGATCTCGCCGGTGCAGAAGCCGGGCAGCCAGCGTTGCTTCTGCTCCTCGTTGGTCAGGTCGGTCAGGTACGGCCCGATGATGTCGTTGTGCAGCCCGAACGCTGGCCCGCTCGCCCCGGCGCGGGCCGCCTCCTCGGTGAACACCGCGTGGTAGCGCAGGTCGTCGACGCCGGAACCGCCGTACTTCTCGTCGACGAAGAAGCCGAGCAGCCCGGCGCGGCCGGCGGCGAGCCACACCTCCCTGTCGACGACGCCCGCGGCCTCCCACTTCTCGTGGTGCGGCACCACTTCCTTGGCGAGGAACGTGCGCGCCAGTTCGCGGAACGTCTCGTGCTCGGCCGTGTAGATCTGGCGCTTCATCGGTCCCCTTCCCGTTGAATGGCCGCACCGGCATCCAGCCAGGCGTCCACTCCCCCGACACCCCAATCGGTCAACGCTTCCCGCGTGTGCTCGCCCGGCAGCGGCGGCGGTGCCGAAGCCGCGGCGGCCGGCCGGCCGACGAAGCGCGGCGCCGCCGCCGGCTGGACGATGCCGTCGCGCTCCTCGTACGTCGCCCGCGCCAGCAGATGGGAATCGCGCGGCGCCTCGGTCACCGACAGCACCGGCGCGACGCAGGCGTCGGTGCCGGCGAACACCTTCGTCCACTCGTCGCGGCTGCGCGATGCGAACACCGCCGCGAACCGCCGCCGCATCTCGGGCCAACGCGCGATGTCGTGCTGCGCCGGCATCCCGGGATCGTCGGCCAGACCCAGCAGGCGTACCAGTTCGGCGTAGAACTGCGGCTCCAGCGCCCCGACCGACATGTGCAGGCCGTCGGCCGTCTCGTAGACGTCGTAGAACGGGGCGCCGCTGTCGAGCAGGTTCGCGCCCCGCGTGTCCGACCACAGGCCGCCCGCCAGCAGGCCGGAGAACATCGTGGTGAGGTGGGCGGCGCCGTCGACGATCGCGGCGTCGACCACCGGACCCTGCCCGGTGCGGTCGGCCTCGCGCAGCCCGGCCAGCACGCCGACCACCAGGTAAAGTGCGCCGCCGCCGAAATCGCCGACCAGGTTGAGCGGCACCTGCGGCGGACCGCCGGCCCGGCCGATCGGGTGCAGCGCACCGGCCACCGCGATGTAGTTGATGTCGTGCCCGGCCGAGTGCGACAGCGGGCCCTCCTGGCCCCAGCCGGTCATCCGGCCGTAGACCAGCTTCGGGTTGCGCGCGTGCACCCGCTCCGGCCCCACACCGAGCCGTTCGGCGACGCCGGGCCGGAAGCCCTCGACGAGCACGTCGGCCCGCTCGGCCAGCGCCAGCACGACCTCCGCCCCGTCGGGATGCTTCAGGTCGACGGCCACCGAGCGCTTGCCCCGGTTGAGCAGGTCGAGCCTGGAGTCGCGGAGCACCGGCGAGGAGCCCCGGCCGGGCCGGTCGACCCGGATCACGTCGGCGCCGAGGTCGGCGAGCAGCATGGCGGCGAACGGGCCCGGCCCGATCCCGGCCAGTTCCACCACCCGCAGCCCGCGCAGCGGCCCGGAATCCGACGTCATTGCCCGCTCCTGAGATTTGATATTTGATACCGTACTCGGCACACGCGTAGGAGGGAAGCATGAGCGGACCCATCCGCCGGCCGCAACTGGCCGACGAGGTCGCCACGCACCTGCGCGCGCTCATCATGTCCGGCCGGCTGCGGCCCGGTGAACGGGTCCGGCTCGAAGAGGTCGCCGAGCAACTCGGCGTCTCCATCACCCCGGTGCGCGAGGCGCTGCTGACGCTGCGCGGCGAAGACATGGTGGAGCTGGAGCCGCGCAAGGGCTACGTGGTCGCGCCACTGTCCAAACAGGACATCGTCGACGTGTTCACGGTGCAGGGCGACATCGCCGGCGAGCTCGCGGCCCGCGCGGCGGTGCGGCTCACCGCCGAACACCTGGCCGAGCTGTCCACAGTGGACCGGAAGCTGGCCCGGACCCGGAAGCCGGAGGACCTGGAGCCCCTCGAGTTCGAGTTCCACCGCACGATCAACCGCCTCGCCGGCGCACGCAAGCTCTCCTGGTTGCTGCACGCGGCGACGCGGTACACGCCCGGCCGCCTCCTCTCGTCGGATCCGGGCTGGCGCGCGACGATGCGCACCGACCACGCGGCGCTGCTCGCGGCGTTCGCCGCGGGCGATCCCGACGCGGCCCGGGCCGCCATGAGCCGGCACTTCTCCGACGGCGCCGACCGGCTGGTCAAGCACCTGGACGACCTCGGCATCTGGCGCGAGCCGTAGCGCGGGTCAGAGCGCCGCGAGGAACTCCCGCGTCCGCCGCCAGGCGTCGGCCCGGGCCCGTGCGGTCGAGCCCGGGTCGCCGCCGTAGTCGAACGTCACGCCCGCGATCGGCAGGACCGTCAGCGTCGTCGGCGCGTACGGCGGCGCGGCGATCAGGTGGCCCGCGCCCGGGAACACCACATGCTCGTGGGGGCGCCCGTGTGCCGCCAGCCGGTCCGCGGCGATCCGGTGGAACGCCGCGCCACCGTCCAGTTCCCCCGTCAGCAGCAGGACCGGTCCGTTGATCCGCTCGACCGGGATCGTCGCCGCGGCCACCACGTCCGGGGTCATGCCCGGCTCGAACGCGAGCCTCAGCTGTACCGGCGCACCCTCGGCGACGAGCTTCTCCAGTTCCGGGGTGACGACTGTCGGGACGTACGGCAGCGGCTCGCCGCCCAGCGTCCAGTTGGCCACGGGTGTGCGCATGATGTCGAGGAACGACCCGGTCATCACGTCCTGGCTGATGCCCGCGATCATCACTCCACTGCCGACGATGCTCACCACCCCGGTCACCGCCGGATAGGTCGCGCCGATCAGCAGCGCCGCCTCGCCGCCCTTCGACCCGCCGACCACCGCCAATCGGCCCGGGTCGACGAACGGCAGCGCGCGCAGGTGGTCGATGGCCGGGCCGGCGTACTCCAGCGGGATGTCCTGCAGGGTCGGCGGCCGCCCGGGCACACCGGCCAGGGCGAGCGCCAGCACGGCGAACCCGTGCGCGGCGAGCAGGGCAGCGTCGTCCTCGTGGATGCCGGCCTCGGCGCCGGCGAGCATGATGACGGGGGTGAGCCGCGACGCGGCGGCCGGGTGGTACATCACCCCGACCAGCCCGTCGTCGGTCACCTCGGTGCGCACCAGGCCGTCCGGGATGCGCCGGCGGCGCACGCGCGCCGTCACCGGCTCCCCGTCCGCCGCCGTGGCGGTGAGCTCCAGGTCCGTGGGCTGCCGTACGTCGACCCGACGGTCGAATGCCGGCTCGTCCTGCGTCCGCATCGACCAGATGAGGCCCATCGGGTCGACGCCGTCGTAGGAACCCTCGACAGGCGCGTCCCGCGTCAGGTCGACCGTCCCGTCCGCGCCCGCGGTGAACACGTTCGCCGACCGCCAGCGGCCGCCCCGAAGATCGCGCTGCGCGGCCTCGAGGGTGACCTGCCCGCCCGGCGGCAGGTCGACGATGCGGATGTGCAGTTCGGTGTCGAGGTTGGGATCGGCCGGCGAGATCTCGAATCGCATGTCCCGACCGTAAGAGGGAGTAACCGACCGCGCGGCGTCGGCTATTCGGAGGAATCCGCGGGCAACCGCGATCTTGGGGCCGCCGGGGCCCAGGGCGGGCGGCCGACGCCGGTGATCCGCACGCCGCCCCACGGGTCGAGCTCGCCCAGCCTCGCCTGCGCCGGCTCGCCGCCTGCCACCGCCAGCTCCGCCGTCCGCTTGCCGCCGCGCACCAGCGCCGCCACCTCGGGCGCCGGCGCGACCCGGCCACCCCAGTGGTAGCGCCCGTCGACGGGTTCGACCCGCCCGGACACCTCGACGCTCACCGCCACCTCGACCCCGGAGGAACGCAAGACCGCCGCGCCCGAATACCCCTCATCCACCTGAGCCTCCCAGTCCACCGAGTCCTCCCGGGATGTCGGCGGCCGCCGTCACGCCGGCGATGCCGCCCCACAGCAACGTCGTCACGTACTCCGTCAGCGCGTCGCGGCTCATCGGCTGCTGGTGGCGCAGCCACCAGTCGCCGACGGCGCGCAAGCACCCCACCAGGCCGTACGCCCACGGCACGGCGGGCCCCGCGTCGAGCCCGAGGTCGCGCAGCCGGTCGCCGATGACGCTGGCCAGCGCGCTGGAGATGGTGTCGGCGGTGTCGTTCACCACATCGCGCTCACCGCGCCCGCCGGGCCGGTTCGCCACGAACCTGTAGAGCTCCGGTTCGGCCTCGATGAGCCGCAGGTACACGTCGACGGCGGTCGCCACCGCGGCACGCTCGCCGCGCACCTGGGCCAGCGCCGGCCGCACCCCGTCGACCAGCCCGGCGGTCAGCCGCTGCCCGATGGCGAGGCGCAGCTGCGACCGGTCGGCGAAGTAGCGGTACAGCACCGGCTTGCTGATTCCGGCGCCGGCCGCCAGCGCGTCCATCCCGACGTCCGAGCCGAGCCGGCGGATCGCCTCGATCGCGGCGTCGACCAGTTCCTCGCGCCGCTGCTCACGGTGCTGCGCCCAGCGCGCACGGCGCCCGTCGGGCGCCAGGTTCGCCGGCGCCTCGCGCTCTTCCGATCCGACGACCGGAGCCGGCGATCCTTCGGGATTGGCCGGACCGGGTGCGGGCGGGCCTTGCACGCCCACATCGTTGCCGACGGAGCCGGATCCGAGCGCCGCCGTATTGACGGATGGCTTCTCCTGGGTCACGCTACTACAAGTACCTGTTACCCGAAGTAGCGTCAACCCGTCGCACCCCCGCGGAGGTGACCCGTGACCATCGACGAGGCCCGTGAACGCACCGCGACCAAGCTGCTCCGCGCGTCACTCGACAACTCCTACGACCCGGTCATCGAGATCGACTGGGAGGCTCCCCCGGACCCGGAGAAGCTGTACGAGCCGGCGCACCGGGTGTCGCTGTACGGGACGCCGCTGTGGGACGGCCTCGACCACGCGCAGCGCATCGAGCTGTCCAAGCACGAGGTGGCCAGCATGGCCAGCGTCGGGATCTGGTTCGAGACGATCCTGATGCAGATGCTGCTGCGGCTCTACCACAAGCAGGACCCGACGAGCACCCACGCGCAGTACGCGCTCACCGAGGTCGCCGACGAGTGCCGCCACTCCGTGATGTTCGGCCGCATGATCGCCAAGCTCGACACGCCGGTGTACCGGGTCGGCGCGCGCGACCAGTTGCTCGGCCGGTACCTGACCGCCACCGCGCGCGGCGTGCGGATGTTCTCGGCGATCCTCATCGCCGAGGAGATCCTCGACGCCTGGCAGCGCGAGGGCATGGTCGACGAGAGCGTGCAGCCGATCATGCGGGCGATCTCGCGCATCCACGTCATCGAGGAGGCGCGTCACGTCCGGTGGGCCAAGGAGGAACTGGAGCGCACGGCCCCGCGGATGGGCGCCGCCGAGCGGGCGTACTCGCAGCTGGTGATCGGGCGCGCGGCGCACACGATCGCCCGCAACCTCATCAACCCGGACGTCTACAAGGCCGTCGGCATCGACCCGGCCGAGGGCCGCCGCGCCGCCCTGGCCAACCCTCGGCACCGCGAGACGCTGAAGTGGGCGGCGACCAAGGTGGTCGCGTTCCTCGGCGAACTCGGCCTCGTCGGCGGGCCCGGGATGCCGTTCTGGCGCCGGTCCGGCCTGCTCTAACCGATCAGTTCGGTACGCAGTTCGTGGCTGCCGTCGGGCAGCGGCGCCTCGTAGTAGAGCCGGTAGCCGCCGCCGGGCAACGGCAGCACGTCGAGGTAGCGCACCGCCGCGACCGGGTCCGCGTCGACCGGCCGCAGGGCACCCTTGCCGGTCGGCACCGCCAGGCCGGTGCGCTCGGAGAAGTTCTCCGCCGCGCTGGCCCGGCCGTCGTAGGACGCCCGCCCGTCCGGGAGCACGGCGGTGAGCCGGGCACCGCGGGCGTCCCACTGTCCGGGCCGGCCGGCGAGCACCGTGCCGCGCCAGGTCCAGTCCAGGCCGTCGGGACTGGTGGCGAGCGCCGTGGTCATCCGGTCCTCGGCGTCGACGACCTCAAGCGGGTGGCAGCAGATCCAGGCGAGCCACACCCCGTCGACGAGGCGGAGCACCGGATCCTTCACGCCGACGCTCGCCGGGTCGCCGGGGAACACCGTGCGCGCCGGCGCTGTCTCGAGCCCGGCCGGATCGTCGGCCTCGAGCACGTCGATCCACCAGTGCTTGCTGCCCGGCGTGGCGCAGCACACGTAGAGCCGCCAGCGGCCGGCCGGCGTGCGGACGAGCGCCGGGCGTTCCAGCGACTCGGCCCCGAACCGGTCCTTGTCCAGCGTCGCGACGGTCGTGGGCCGCACCCCGTCGGCAAGGCGGGCGACGACGGTGGCCGCGCCCCGCGTGTCGACCATCCGCACCCGATAGGCCAGCACGACGGTGCCGTCGGCGTCGAGGGCGGCGCTCGGCGCACCCACCCAGTGGCCCTCGCCGGGAGCGGGCGCGGGAACGACGACCTCGGCGGCACCGGTGCCCGGCACGGGAAATCCGTCCATGGTCGGCACCGTACCCTCGTCAGATGAGCGAGCGAAGCGAGATCATCCGATGGCTCGGTGACGCCGATCCGCGGGCGGATCGACGTCACTGCCGCACCCCGCGGAGCGAGGTGCGGCGGTGACGTTCATCCTGATCCCGGGCGCCGGCGGCCAGGCCTGGTACTGGCACCGCGTGGTGCCCGAACTGGCCGCGCTGGGCCACGACGCGGTGGCCGTCGACCTGCCCGCGGGCGACGACTCGGCCGGCTGGGCCGAGTACACCGACGCGGTCGTCCGGGCGATCGGCGCCCGCGATTCCGGCCTGGTGCTCGTCGGCCAGTCGATGGGTGGGTTCACCGCTCCCCTGGTCTGCGCGCGGGTGCCCGTCGACCTGGTGGTGCTCGTCAACGCGATGACGCCCGCACCCGGCGAGACCGGCGGCGACTGGTGGGGCAACACCGGCCAGGCCGAGGCGGCGGCCGCGTTCGCGCGCGAGCAGGGCCGCCCCGAGGACTTCGACGTCCTGCGCGACTTCTTCCACGACGTGCCGCAGCACGTCGTGGACGACGCGATGGCCAGGGGAGAGCCGGCGCAGTCCGGCACGCCGTTCGGGCAGCCGTGGCCGGCCGGCGGCTGGCCGGACGTCCCGACCCGCTTCCTGCAGGGCCGCGACGACCGGTTGTTCCCGCTCGCGTTCCAACGCCGGGTGGCCCGCGAGCGGCTGGGCATCGACGTCGACGACATGCCCGGCGGTCACCTGATGGCGCTGAGCCAGCCGGTGGAACTCGCGCGGCGGTTGGCGGCGTATCTGAAGGCGTGACAGCGTCCCTGTCGCTGGCGCTCGCCGCCGGCCTGGTGGCGGCGGTGAACCCGTGCGGCTTCGCGCTGCTGCCGGCGTACCTGTCGGTGCTGGTTTCCGGCGGCGCCGCGCGCGCCGGAGCCGGCGCCGGCTCCGACAGCGGCGCCGGCTCCGACAGCGGCGCCGGCTCCGACAGCGGCGCCGGCTCGGCCGGCGCGGTCGGGCGGGCGCTCGCCGCGACGGGAGCGATGACGCTGGGCTTCGTCGCCGTCTTCGGCGCGTTCGGGGCGCTCGCCGCGCCGCTGGCCGGCAGCGTCGCACGCGCCGCGCCGTGGGTCGGCATCGCGACGGGGTGCGCGGTCGCCGCGCTGGGCCTGTGGCTGCTCGCCGGGCGCACCCTGCCGGCGTTCCGGCTCGGTGCCCGGCCCGGCCGCGGCGCCGGCCGCGCCGGTCGCGCCGGTGGCTTCGTCGCCTTCGGCGCGGCCTACGCGATCGCCTCGCTCGGCTGCACGGTCGGGCCGTTCCTGGTGATCGTCGTCAGCCAGTTCCGGGCCGGTTCGGCGCTCGCCGGGCTCGGGCTGTTCCTCGCGTACGCGGCCGGCATGGGCCTCGTCGTCGGGACGGCGGCAGTCGCGATCGCGCTGGCCGACGCGTCGCTCGTGCGGCGGCTGCGCCGGCTCGCCCCGCTCGTCGCCCGCGCCGGTGGCCTGCTGATGGTGCTCGCCGGCCTGTACGTCGCCTACTACGGCTGGTACGAGACGCGGGTGCTGCGCGGTGGCCGGCCCGGCGATCCCATCGTCGACGCGCTGGGCCGGCTGCAGGGACGGCTCGCTGCCGCGATCGACGGGTGGGGCCCGGTCCCCTGGCTCGTGGCGCTCGCGCTTCTCGTCGTCACCGTTGCTTGGCGAAGAAGACGCGCCGCGCATTCCCGCCCAGGAACAGCGCCGTCGCCTCCGCGTCGAGCTTCAGATCGGCCAGCCGTTCCAGGCACCGGGCCGGGCTGAGCATCGGCCAGTCGTCCCGAACATCACCCGGTTGCGGCCGCGCCCGCGCAGGAACGCCACGAGCTCGGGCGGCAGCCGGTGCACCGCGTACGCCGACGTGTCCACGTAGAGGTTCGGGTCCTTCGTGACGAGCGAGAGCACCTCGTTGATCCACGGGAACCCGACGTGCCCGCCGACGACGACCAGGTCGGGGAAGTCGAGCAACACCTCGTCCAGGTATGGGATCGGGCGGCCCGGCTCCGACGGGAACAGCGGCCCGGTGTGCCCGATCTGCGTGCAGAACGGCACGCCGAGCTCCACGCCGGACGGCGGCCACCGGGTCGGTGAGGTCGGCGGTGGCGAGGCCAGCGAACCGGTCCGGGTGCGCGATGGTCATCTCCGCGACCTCGTCGTTGGAGATCAGCGAGCCCATCGGGCTGTGCCGGGCCGACAGCAGCGCGGTGCGCACGCCGGCCTCGTCCATCGGCGATCGCGTCGATCTTGCACTTGTGGTGCCAGATTTTGCCCTACTTCGATGTCCTTTGACAGGCACCACAACTGCAAGATCGTGGCGATCATGAACGTGCGGTGGTCACCGCAGCGCCGCGTCGAGCACCTGCTCGGTCGCCGTCAGGATCCTCATCAGGTCGTCGCGGAAGGTGCCGATCGCCGTCGCCATCGCCCGTTCGGCGCTGTGCGGATCGCCGGTGCGCATCGCGGCCAGCACGTTGAGGTGTTCGTCGCGCACACGCGGGCCGCCGCCCGGCACCCCCGCGCGCAGTGCCACCGCGATCGCCCGCTCGCTCTCGTCGAGAAGCCGCTCGACGAGCGCGCGCAGCCGGCCGTTGCCCGCCGCCTCGGCGATCGTGACGTGGACGTCGCGGTTGACGGTGAGCAACTCCTCGAGCGGCGGATCGACGAGCGCGCGCACCCGATCGGCGAGCGCGTCGAGCGTCGCGGGGTCCAGCACTCCGGTAGCGGCGGCCGCGCCCGCCGGCTCGACGAGCAGCCGCAGGTCGTACACCTCGCGGACGTCGCGCAGGGTCAGCGGCGCGATCACGTGGCCGCGGCGCGGCTCGGCCAGCACGAGACCCTCCGCGCGTAGCCGGGCCAGCGCGGCCCGCACCGCCGCCCGGGACAGGCCGAACCGCTCGGCCAACGAGGCCTCCGAGACGGGGGCCGACGGCGGCAGCTGCAGCCGGACTATCGCACGGCGCAGCCGCAGGTGCGCCTCGGCACCCGACGACGGATCAGCAGGTTCGATCACAGCGTCCCATCTTATTGACATGTCAAATCGCTCATGCTGACATGTCAGTATGAGCGACGGACACCGCGAGCACCTCATCCGCTACGGCGGCGAGTTCGCCTCCGAGCTCATCGAGAGCGCGTCGGGAAGCTGGCTCACCACCGAGGGCGGCCGGCGCATCCTCGACTTCACCTCCGGCCAGATGTGCGCGACGCTCGGCCACGGCCATCCGGAGATCCTGCGCGCCCTGAACGATGCGAGCGGTCGCGTGGTGCACCTGTTCAGCGGCTTCCTCTCCCGCGACGTGGTCGACCTCGCCCGCGAGCTGATGGCCACCCTGCCCGAACCGTTGGCCCGGGCGATGTTCCTGTCGACGGGCGGCGAGTCGAACGAGGCCGCGCTGCGCCTCGCGAAACTGCACACCGGCGGATTCGAGGTGCTGGCGTTCGCCGGCTCGTGGCACGGCATGACCGCGGGCGCGGTGTCGAGCACCTACAGCGCCGGGCGGCGCGGCTACGGCCCGGCGATGCCCGGGACGATGGCGCTGCCCACCCCGAACCCGTACCGCTGCCCGATCCGGCACTGCCGCGACGCGTGCGACCTCGCCTGCCTGGACACCGGGATGGCGCTCGCCGACACGCAGTCGACGGGAGCGCCGGCCGCGGTGATCGTCGAGCCGGTTCTCAGCGTCGGCGGGATCGTGCCGCTGCCGCCGGGTTACCTGGCCCGCCTGCGCGAGCACTGCGACGAGCGCGGCATGCTGCTGATCCTCGACGAGGCGCAGACCGCCCTGGGCCGCGTCGGCGCCATGTACGCGTTCGAGGAGCACGACGTCGTCCCCGACATCCTCACGCTGAGCAAGACGCTGGGCGGCGGCCTGCCGCTGGCCGCGACCGTCACCACGAAGGCCGTCGAGGAGGACGCGGCGGCCAAGGGCTTCCTGCACTTCACGTCGCACGTCAGCGATCCGTTGCCGGCGGCGGTCGGCCGGGCGGTGCTGCGCACGGTGCTGGCCGAGGACCTTGCGGCGCGGGCCGGGAAGCTGGGCGAGCGGCTGCGCGGCGGCCTGGTGGAACTGCAACAGCGGCACGAGGCGATCGGCGACGTGCGCGGGCGGGGCCTGCTGCTCGGCGTCGACCTGGTGGCCGACCGCGATACCCGTGCCGCCGCGCCCGATTACTCGACGGCAGTCACGACGCGGGCGCTCGAACTCGGCATGAACGTCAACATTGTCAAGTTCCCCGGGTTCGGTAGCGTGCTGCGCATCGCGCCGCCGCTGACCGCGACGACCGACGAGATCGACCTGGGCCTGGAGATCCTCGATCGGGCGCTGACCGACGCGCGTCGACTCAGCTGAGCGCGGACCGCTCGACGCCCAGCGCCGCCAGGAGCCGGACCGCCGAGGTTTCACCGTCGAGGATCGCGGCGAGCACCGCGGTGGTGTCCCGTCGACCGTCCACATAGGACCGATAGCGACGCGGGTCGCGGTCCGGCGGCTGCGCCCCCGGCCCATCGCGCGCGGCGAGCGCCTCGCGGGCCGCCGCGTACGTGAGGCCGGTACCGGTCTCGGCGAGCGCGCGGGCCCCGGCGTACTTCTCGGTGACCCCCGCGATCAGGTGCGGGCGCAGAGTCGTCACCTCGTGCATCGCGAGCAGGGCGAGCACCAGGTGCGCAGTGAGCGGCTTGCGGTGGCCGAGCCGGCCGGCCTGGTCGCGCGCCTCCAGGTCGGCCCACGGCCCGGGCGTGCGGGCCAGATTGCCGCCGACGGCGAGCAGGAACCGCATCGCCATCCGGCCGCTGAACGAGCCGGCCCGGTAGGTGGAAAGCCCCAGCACGTGGTCCAGGGTCGGCCGCAGGTCGGCCGGGACGGGCGCCGGCTCCGGGGCGGGGCCGCCGGCCAACCGGTCGCGCACCTTCCGGGCGTCGACGCCGGACCGGTCGAGCGCCTCGGTGGCCCGGTTCGGTGCGGCGAGCAACGCGTCGAGCAGGTCGGCAGGGTCGAACTCGGCGCCCTCCGCGCCGCCTGCGGCGGCCGTCGCCGACGCGATCGCGCGGTGCAGGGCGGCCCGCGCGGCGCCCGTGTAGTTCATCGGCTTGCGCTGCTTCGCGCCGAACCACTCCAGGTCGCCGAGCGGGCCGGTGTCGTCGCCGGGCGCCGCCTCGTCCGTCGCGGTCCAGCCGGCCTGCCGGAGGATCTCGGCGACCGTCACCGGGGTCACGCCGAACTCCTCGAGCAACCGGCCGCCGGAACTGCGTGAGATGCCGAGCAGCAGGTGCTCGGTGCCGACCGCCCCGGTGCGCGCCGCCGCGCCGTACGCGCCCTGCAGGGCGGCGGTCACTCCGGGCGCCGGTCGCATCGAGCGATTATGACCGTTTGGCAATGTCCAGCGCGTACTCGGGCCACCACCGGCCGGCCTCGGGCTCGCCGGGGCGGCACGCGCCGTCGGACTCGCCCGGCCGCTTGACCCACAGGAACGCGTCGACGCGCGGTTCGCCGGTGTCGGACGTCGGCGCCTGGCCGAGCCTGCGGCCGGGCGGGTTGCACCAGGCCGGGCCGCCGTCGACCTCGGTGCCACTGACCGGCCCGGCACCGTTGCGGCTCGTGTCGACCACGAAACCCCGCCCGCCCAGCGCATCGGAGACCCGCGTGCCGTAGGCGACGTTGTCGGCCGTCGACACGAAGTTCGAGACGTTCAGCGAGAAGCCGTCGGCCTTCTCGACGCCCGCACGCTTGAGCGCGTTGGCGAGCCTGCGCGTGTCGCCGACCCAGTCCGGGTGGCCGGCGTCGAGGTAGACGATCGCACCCGGCGACGACTTGAGCATGGTCACCGCGTCCGTGAGCAGCCCGTACCGCGATTCCTGTCCGGAGCAGCCGTCGACCACGTCCGCCAGCGCGTCCGGCTCCACGATCACCACCGCCGGGCGGCCCTTCAGACCGGCGACGATGGTGCGCACCCAGGCGCGGTAGGCGTCCGGCGAGGCGGCGCCGCCGGCGCTGAAGCTGCCGCAGTCGCGGTTCGGGATGTTGTAGGCCACGAGCACCGCCAACTGCCCTTGCGCGGCCGCGGCGGTGACGACGGTGTCGACGGCGACCGCCTCGCTGGGGTCGCCGAGGAGCCAGTGCGCCACCGAGCGGTCTCCGATCTTGCGCAGCTCGCGCGCGTCGGTGGCCCGGTTCTGCTGGTCCCACGCCGCGGCGAGCTGGCTCGCCGGGTTGGCCGGGTCGACGTAGAAGGTCCTACCGGCCAGCGGGTTCGGTCGCTGGTTCGCGGCGCCGCGCCCGGCCTCGGGCCGCCCGCCGCCGTCGGATCCCCCACACCCGGCAAGCGCGAGCGCCGCGACGAGAACCGCCGGGATCAGCCGGCGCGCCATCTCACTCACCCGTCGGGCCGTCCTCCCGTTCGCGGAGCGGGTCCACACGCGTGTCGGAGGTGGTCATTCCGCCACGTTACTGCCGTACATCCGCAAAAAGACGTCCATCGCCGCGTCGACGCCCTCCCGGTCGCCGGTCGCCAGCAGGTCGAGCAGCAGGCCGCGGGTCACCGCGACCCCGAGCCGGGCGGCGGCCCGCGCGGTGCCCGGCGGGACGCCGTCTCGAGCCAGGTCGGCGACCGGATCCAGCCACGACTCGACGATGCCGTCGAGCAGGTCGACGGTGTGCGGCCGCCCGCGCAGCGCCTGGCTGTAGACCTCGAAGAACAGCTTCTCGTACGGCCACATCGCCGGGTCGGCCAGCCGTTCCCAGAGCCGGCGGCCCTGCTCGACGGGAGACAGCCCGCCGCCGTCGCCGAGTTCCGCGAGGAACGCGCGCTGCCGCGCCTCCACCGCCCGCACGACGGCCACCAGCAGGCCCTCCTTGGACCCGAAGTGGTACACGAGCATCCGGTGGCTCGTGCCGAGCGCGGCCGCGAACTGGCGCAGGCTCAGGTCGCCGATCCCGTGGGTGGCCGCGTACTCCACGGCGGCGTCGAGCAGCTGCTCGCGCCTGGATGTCGTCTGCGTCTCGTTCTCTTCCGTCATGGTGTACCGCATGGTACATGTACCATATGGTACAGAGAATCGAGACCTCGGCCCGGTCCACCGCCGACGCCCAGACCGTCTACGACCTGCTCGTCGACGGCGCGACCTGGCCCACCTGGTCGCCGCTGGAGTCGTTCACGCTGGTGCAGCCGTCCCCCGAGCCGCCGCCGGGCGCCTCACACGGGCGGGGCGAGGGGCTCGGCGCCGTCCGCATCTTCCGCACCGGCCGCACGAACAGCCGCGAGGAGGTCGTGGAGGTGGTGCCGGCGCGCCGGTTCAGCTACGCCCTGCTCTCCGGCCTGCCGCTGAACGGCTACCGGGCCAACATCGACCTGACCCCCGTCGAGGGTGGCACGCTGATCCACTGGCGGTCGAGCTTCCGGGCCAAGGTGCCGGGCACCGGCTGGATCTACCGGTGGGCGCTCGGAAAGTTCATCCAGCGCTGCGTCGACGGCCTGGCCGCGCACGCCGCGACGCTGGCCGGCCAGCAGACCTGACCGGCCGGCGGCGCCGTCAGGCGGCGGCGTTGATGTCGCTCGGGTCCAGGACGCGCTTCGGCGCGCCCTTCGCCGCAATGTTGATCATCGCCCGGCCGATGGTCTCCGTCGTAGTGATCGACTTCGGGAACAGCCGACGCAGCACCGGGTACAGCGGCTTCGCGACGACGTACAGCGCCCGGTACAGCCGGGTCCGCGACGTGACGCCGTGCATCGGCTGGATGTAGCCGGGCCGGAACATGTACGCGTTGGGCAGCAGCGCCAGCACGTCGTTCTCGGTCTTGCCCTTGACCCGGGCCCACATCGAACGGCCCCGCTCCGTCGAGTCGGTGCCGGCGCCGGACACGTAGACGAACGTCGCCTCCGGGTCCAGCGCCGCGAACACCCGCGCCGCGGCCATCGTGTAGTCGTAGGTGATCCGGCGGTAGGCGTCCTCGGACATGCCGGCCGACGACACGCCGAGGCAGAAGAAGCACGCGTCGGCGCCGCGCAGGTCGCCCTCGATCGCGGTCAGGTCACCGAGGTCGGCGTGGGTGACCTCGCGCAGCTTGGCGTGCTGCTTGCCGGTGGGCGCACGGCCGACGGTCAGCACCTCGGTGACCGCGGGGGCGAGCAGGCATTCCCGCAGCACGCCCTGGCCGATCATCCCCGTGGCCCCGAACAGCACGACCTTCATCGCGCCCCTCCCGTCGGCTGCGGCGAGTATGTCAGGTGCGAACCGAGCGGAGGCACGGTTGGGAGTGGGAAGCGTGGCAGCCTGGTGGCGAGCGGATCGCGCTACCCCAGGAGCGTGACCCGCCCCGTGATCACGTCGTAGTGCCCGCTCGCGACGCGCACGCCCTGCGGGCCGAACATCACCCGCAACTGGCCCGCGACCCGCCCGGTGTGCCGCCTCGTCACCACGTCGTCGACGTCCGGGCCGGCCAGCGCGCCCTCCGGGACCGCAGGCCAGATCTCCTCGACCACGTAGCCGCGGTTCCCGGGCGGCGCGACGCCGGCCCGGGCGGCCGCCACGGCGGCGCCGACCGCCGCACACCGGCTGTGCCCGAGCACCAGCAGCAGGCCGACCCCGAGCGTGCCGACGGCGAACTCGACGGACGCCAGCGTCGCCCGGTCGAGCACGTGCGCGGCCGCCCGGATGCCGACCAGCGTGCCGACGTCCTGGTCGAAGATCGCCTCGACCGGGACCCGGGCGTCCATGCACGTCAGGACCGCCGCGGACGGCAGCCGGTCGGCGGCGGCCCGGGCGGCCACCACCGAGTGCCCGTAGCGCGGCGCGCCGGAAACGAACCGCGCGTTGCCCGCGACGAGATCGGCCAGCACAGCGTCCGACCCGCCGTCGGATCCGACGTCCGATCCGACGGGTCCGAGCGCGACAACGCTCACGCCCGGCTCGTAGGGCGGCGCGGTGGGGTCCGGAACCTGAGGGAACATCGTTTCAGCATCGCCGGACCGCCCGCCCCGTGCACCCGTACCGCTCGGACCGAGGGGCAGATCACTCGTTACGAGTCCGTCGCATACCGGCGCACCAGCACCGCGATCGCCGCCGTCAGCACGAAGAACACCAGACCGGTGACGGTCAGCCCGACGGCGGCGAGGCCGGCAGCGGTCGCCGTGAACAGGACCAGCTCGACGACCAGCCGGGCCGGGTCGGGTAGCCGCCAGCGCGCCTGCGGTGCCGCCCAGCAGCCCCAGACCACCACCGCCACGAGGGGCAGCGCCACCGCCAGCAGCTCCGCCGCCATCCCGTCATGTTCGCCATACCTCGCTCGGCCATGGCCACGCCTTTCCCCGCTCGCCAGATACCGACGAGATCAGCCCGTATCATCGGGCCGCCCGGCACCGCCGGGCCACCCTGTTCGTGACGCCCGCCCTCGCCCCCGGGAGCCGCCCGTGCCGGACCGCTCGTACGTCACACCGGCCCGCCGGCCGCTCGTCGCCGCACTGGTCCTGGGACTGCTGCTGCTCCTGGCGTTCGTCGCGATCCTGGACATCCAGCCGCCCGAGCCGCGGCCGGCCTCCGCGCCGGCCGGCGTGTTCTCCGCGGGGCGGGCGTTCGAGCACGTGACGCAGATCGGCCGGGACCGGCACGTCGCGGGCAGCCCGGCCGGCGACCGGGTGCGCGAGTACATCGTCGCCACGCTGACCGGGTTCGGGCTGCGGCCGGAGGTCCAGGACGCCACCGGCGTCCTCGCCGGCAAGATCAACGATGCCGGCGTGGCGGCGCACGTCCGGAACGTGGTCGCACTGGTGCCCGGCACGGCGTCCACCGGTCGGGTGATCCTGATGGCGCACTACGACTCGGCCCAGGTGAGCTACGGCGCGAACGACGACGGTGCCGGCGTCGCGACCCTGCTGGAGACGGCCCGGGCGGTGGCCGCGGGCCCGGCGCCCCGCAACGACATCGTGTTCCTGTTCACCGACGCCGAGGAGACCGGGATGGCCGGCGCCGAGGCGTTCGCCAACCTGCACCCGCTCGGCCGCGATCCGGCCGTCGTGCTGAACTTCGAGTCGCGCGGCAGCAGCGGGCCGGTCGTGATGTTCGAGACCTCGCGCGGCAACGGCAACCTCATCGACGTGTTCGCCACGACCCCGCACCCGGTGGGCTCCAGCATCGCCGTCGAGGTGTACCGGTTGCTGCCCAACGACACCGACTTCACGCCGTTCCTCGCCCACGACCGGTTCGTCGGGCTGAACTCCGCCTACATCGACGGCTCGTACGTCTACCACACGTCGGCCGACCGGCCGGCGACGATGGATCGGGCCAGCCTGCAGCACCACGGCGACAACGCCCTCGCGCTCGCCCGCGCCCTGGACCGCACCGACCTGCGCCCGATCCTCAAGCCGGCCACCGACGCGACGTACTTCCCGCTGCCCGGTTTCCTGATGCGCTACCCCGGCTGGCTGGTCTGGCCGCTCGCCGTTCTCGCCGCGATCGCCGTCGGCGTGCTGGCCGCGCTGGCCCGCCGGCGGGGCCTGACCTCCTGGCCGCGCACGCTCGCCGCGACCGGCCTCGCGCTGCTCCCGGTGCTCGGCGCCGGCGTCCTCGCGCACCTGCTGTGGCTCACGCTCGCCGCGTTCCGGCCCGCCTACGGCGTCATGATCGAGCCGAGCCGGCCGGAACTCTTCCGGCTGTCGCTCGTCGCGCTCACGTTCACCGCGCTGCTCGCCTGGTACGGCGCGCTGCGCCGCCGGATCGGCGCGGTGCCGCTGGCGGTCGGCGCGCTCGGCCTGCTCGCGGCGCTCGGCCTGGTGTTCGCGGCGGCCGTTCCCGGCGGGTCGTACCTCGCCGCGCTGCCGGCGCTGTTCGGTGCGGGCGCGGGCATCGGCGCCCTCTACGCGCGGCCGGCGCTGGCCAAGGTCGCCGTGCTCACCGCGGGCGCGGCGATCGCGGTGCTGATCCTCGCGCCCATCCTGTTCCTGTTCTACCCGGCGCTCGGGCTCGCCTCGGCGGCCGCGTCGGCGATCCTGACGGCGCTGCTCGGCCTCGCCCTGGTTCCCGTCGTGGACCTGATCTGGCGCGGGCCCGGCGCGCCCGCCGACCGGCCGGTGCACCGGATCCTCGGTGCGGCGCCCGTCGCGGTCGCGCTGGTCGCGGCGGTACTGGCCGCCGCTGCCGGCTACGTCGTCGACCGGTGGGAGCCGGCCCGGCCGCAGCCGACGCACCTCGCCTACCTTCTCGACCACGACACGCGCACCGCGCGGTGGGTGAGCGTCGAGACGTCGCCGGGCACCTGGACGGCCCGGTTCGTCCGCGACAAGGCCGACGTGAACGCGGACTTCCCGATGCTGCCGAAGGGCAAGCTGTCGGTGGGCCCGGCCGAGCCGACGACGATCGCCCCGCCGGAGATCGCGATCCTCGCCGACTCGATCACCGGCGCCGAGCGCACCGTGCGGTTGCGGGTCACGCCGCGGCGGCCGGTGCGCATGCTCGCCGTCTACGGCGAGATCGGCAACCGCCGGGTGGTGCGGGCCAGCGCCGGCGGCCGGGACGTGCCGGCCTTCCTCGACCGGCTGGACCGGTTCGGCCTGGAGTTCCACGCCGTGCCGGCCGACGGCTTCGAACTGGCTCTCGTCATGACCGGCCCCGAGCCGTTACGGCTGCGCCTCATCGACGGCAGCGACGGGCTGGACGGGCTGCCCGGCTTCCGACCCCGTCCGGCGAGCGTCGGCGTGGCCGGCACCCACACCTCCGACCTGGTCGCCGGCGCCATCACGGCAACCGTCTAGCTGCATTTCCCCGCGATCGTGGACTCGTGTCGGTGCCAGGGCACCGGGCACGAGTCCACGATCGCGGGACCGGGGCTAGCGCGCGGGGTGGATCAGAACCTCGCTGCCGATGGGGGTGAAGCCCACGGCCAGGAACGCCCGCAGCGACCTGGCGTTGCCCGGGGACACCGCGGCGAACACGGGCGCGCCGGCGGGGACGAGGCGGAGCGCGTCGCGAAGAAGGGCGCGACCGATCCCGCGGCCCTGACCGGCGGGAGCCGCCTCGATGCTCAGTTCCGGCCGTCCGGCCAGGCCCTCACTCAGCGTCACCACGCCACGCTCGTCGCCGAACACGCGCACGCCGGTGCGGATCGCCAGCGCGTACCGCACGCGCGGGTGGTCGGCCAGGTCGGGGCGCTCGGGCAGCGGGTCGCCGCCGGAGCCGGGGCCGCCGGTGCCGCCGGTGCCGCCGGTGCCGCGGCCGACCAGCGTCGCGTCGATCACGTCGATCTTCCCGGTGGGCCCGGCCAGCCAGCGCAGGAAGTCGGGCGCGAGCGACGCACCGAAGCCGTCCGGCTTGCGGGCGAGCACCTCATCGGCGGGCAACGCGGTCGCGATGACGGCGTGGCCGGTGAACCCGACCGAGCACTCGCGGCCGGACCGCAGCGGCGGCAGCACCGTGACGCCGCCATCGACGGGCGGGAACGTCCCGTCGGCGGCGGCCAACAGGACTTTCAGCAACGGATGCACCTAATTATCCTCCGTGTCCACCCTCGAAGACACCCTCATTGCCCGCGCAGTCTTCCCACGGTCACGCGCCGTGCATAGATTGCTGCGTATCCGCCCGCCCCTCGGAAGGAGTACACAGCATGGCGTTTGGCTCACGAAGCCGAATTCTCGCCGCCACCACAGCAATGGTTCTCGTCGGTTCCGTGTTCGCGGGAAGCCCCGCCTACGCCGGAAAGCCGAAGCCGAAGCCGGACCCGGGCAACAACACCCCGGCCAAGCTCACCAAGGCGATGACCACCCTCGGCGTGCTGCGCCACTCCGCGGCCTTCCAGTTCATCGCCGACCACAACGGTGACACGCGCGCCTCGGGGACGCCGGGCTTCGACAAGAGCGCCCAGTACGTCGAGTGGACGATGCGGCTCGCCGGCTACCGGGTGTCGACGCAGGAGTTCCCGTTCGTGTTCTGTGACGAGACGAGCTCCTCGTTCGCGCAGACCGCACCGGCATCGACCCCCTACGAAGACGGCGTGACCTACGACCTCATGCAATGCTCGGGCAGCGGCGACGTGACCGCCGCCGTCGTGCCGGTGGACCTGGCTCTTGACCCGCCGCGGGCGTCGAGCTCCGGCTGCGAGGCCACCGACTTCGACGGCGTCGACGTCGCCGGGAAGATCGCGCTCATGCAGCGCGGCGCCTGCAACTTCTCCGTCAAGGCGCAGAACGCGATCGACGCCGGCGCCGTCGGCGTGATCATCTTCAACCAGGGCAACGGGACCCGCGAGGACAACCCGGACCGCTACGAGTTGTTCGGCGGCAACCTCGGCGCCGCGATCTCGGTTCCGGTGGTCTCCGTGTCGTTCGACCTCGGCGTCGAGTTCGTGAACACCGCCGGTCTGACGGTGCACCTGGCCGCGCAGACCATCTCCGAGGAGCGCACCACGCGCAACGTCATCGCGGAGACGCCCGGCGGGAATGCCGACAACGTCGTGATGATGGGCGCGCACCTGGACTCGGTGCCGGCCGGACCGGGCATCAACGACGACGGTTCCGGCAGCGCCGCGCTGCTGGAGCTCGCCTGGCAGATGCGCAAGGTGAAGCCGAAGAACAAGGTCCGCTTCGCCTGGTGGGGTGCCGAAGAGGGTGGCTCACTCGGGTCGACGCACTACATCAACGAGCTGACCGAGGAGCAGGCGGCGCAGATCAAGCTGTACCTGAACTACGACATGATCGCCTCGCCGAACTACGTGCTGGCAACCTTCGACGGCGACGACTCAGACGCCGAAGGCGCGGGCCCCGGCCCGCTCGGCTCGGCCGAGATCGAGAAGGCGTTCGAGGCGTTCTTCGCGAGCCGTCACGCACCCCTCAAGGGAACCGACTTCGACGGACGCTCGGACTACGGCGGTTTCATCGCGATCGGCATCCCCGCCGGTGGCCTGTTCACCGGCGCAGAGGATCCGAAGACGGCCGACGACGTGGCCAAGTGGGGCGGCGTGGTCGGTGCGCAGCTGGACCCGTGCTACCACCAGGCGTGCGACAGCCTCACGCCGGTGGCCGACGGTGCCGACGCTGAGCTGTACCGCCAGCTCGACCGCCAGTACCCGATGGTCGGAAACCTCAACCTGAGGGCGCTCGACATCAACATCGACGCGATGGCGACCGTTGCCATCACGTACGCGTTCGACACCTCGTCCATCCCGGACCGCACCGCCGCCACGGCGCGCACCGCGGCCCGGACGGCCGTGGGCAACGTCCCGGCGGCCCGCACCTCCTGATAGCGCACAACGTGTGGGCTCCGGTACCCGGCGGGTACCGGAGCTCACTTGTTTTCGCCGGGGCATACTGCTGATCCGTGGAGCACGCGCGGATGGTGAGGCTCAGCAAGCGGATGTCGAAGGCGCTGCGGCACGAGCCCGGCCGCGTCGGGCTCACGCTCGATCCGGCCGGCTGGGTGCCCGTCGCCGACCTGCTGGCCGCGCTCGGCGTCGACCGCGCCGACGTCGACGAGGTGGTCGCCACCAACGACAAGAGCCGCTTCGCCATCGAGCTCGGCCCGGACGGAATCGAGCGCATCCGGGCCAACCAGGGCCACTCGGTGCACGTCGAGCTGGGCCTGGCCCCGGTGCCGCCGCCGGAGCGCCTCTACCACGGCACGAGCGCGGCCGTGCTGGAGTCGATCCGGGCCACCGGGCTGAACCGGGGCGGGCGGCACCACGTCCACCTCTCGGCCGACGAGCAGACCGCGCGCCGCGTCGGTGCGCGACGCGGCGGCGCGGTCGTCATTATCACCGTCGACGCGGGCGCGATGGCCCGCGCCGGCCACGAGTTCTTCCGCAGCGACAACGGGGTGTGGCTGACCGACGAGGTGCCGCCGCAGTTCCTCACCTAGCCTTCGTCCGCGGCTTCCGCGGGCGGCACGTAGAACGCCGTGGTGTTGGCGACCGCGCGCTTCACCTCGACATCGGACGCGCCCGCCGCGGCGAGCGCCGCTCCCCACGCCTCGCTGCTCCCCGTCATGTACTCGCGGGCCTCCGGCGAGGACTCGAACTCCTCGTGGTCCGGGGGCTCCCGGCCGTCGAGGTGGATCCAGAGGCCGAGCAGCGCCAGGTCCCAGCCCACGCCGACGGCGCCCGGGCCGAACTCGCCCCACCGGTCCGGGTCGACGGTGGCGGCGTGGTCGAGTTCGAGCAGCGTCGCGTCGCCGTCACCGGTCTCGGTCAGGCGGACCTGCACCACGCTCACGTCGCCCTCGGCCTTCGGGCCGAAGAACCAGGTGACCGCGAGCAGGTGCGGCGGTTCGCAGCGCACGATCTCGCCGCCGGCGTTGCCCTCGATCTGGTAGCTGCCGCCCAGCCGCAGGTCACCGCTGACCGGCAGGAACCAGCGGACGATCCGGGCCGGATCGGTGATCGCGTCCCACACGTCGTCGATCGGGGCGTCGTAGCGCCGGCGGATCACGACGGTACGGGTGTCGGCGCCGTCGACGCGGCGGGCGCCGGTCTCGCGGCTGGTCGCGTGCAGTTGCTCAAGGATGTCCTTCATGTACCGTCCTCGTCCTGTTTCGTGTCATCCGATGGGGCCGGCGCACGGCGGGCGCGCCGGCCGCGGGCGATCTCCGTGCCCAGTGCGTCGAGCCGCTGGTTCCAGAACCGTTCGAGCCACCGGTCGGCCGCGCGCAGCGGGCCGACGTCGACGGCGTACAGCCGCCGCGTGCCCTCGGCGCGCACCGTGGTGAATCCGTTCTCCCGCAGCACCCGCAGGTGCTGGGAGACGGCGGGTTGGCTGATGCCGAACTCGCGCTGGACCACCGCGGTGATCGCGCCGGCCGGCTGTTCCCCCTCGGCGAGCAGCTCCAGGATCCGGCGCCGGACCGGATCGCCGAGGACGTCGAACGCGTGCACGCGAGCGACACTATCAGGCGCTACTTATATAAGCCAGCCCTGAAATAAGAGACGCCTTACGCTGTGCGCCATGACATCAGAGCGCGCCGACCTGGTACAGACCCTGCGCAGGCACCGGGGCTTCCTCCGGTTCACCGTCCAGAACATCACCGACGAGCAGGCGGCCCAGAGCCCCACCGCCAGCGCCCTGAGCCTCGGCGGGCTCATCAAACACGTGGCGCAGACCGAGGCGCAGTGGATGCGCTTCGCGACCGGCGGCGCCGAGGGCATGATGTCGGTCCAGCTGGACTGGGCCAACGGCCACCGCATGCTCCCCGGCGAGACGCTCGAGGGCCTGCTCGCCGAGTACGACCAGGTCGCCGCCGAGACCGACAAGCTGGTCGACACGCTCGACCTGGACGCGTCGCACCCGCTGCCGCAGGCGCCCTGGTTCGAGCCGGGCGCCGCCTGGTCGGTTCGCCGGGTGCTGCTGCACGTCATCGCCGAGACGTCGCAGCACGCCGGGCACGCCGACATCATCCGCGAGACGATCGACGGCCAGAAGACGATGGGCTGACCGCGGCGGTGCAGCGGGTCCGCCGCGGCGCCGCGGCTACTGCTGGGGCGGTTCCGGCGGGCGGTTGTGCTCGGCCAGGAACCGCTCCAGCTCGGCGCCCAACTCGTCGGCGGTGGGCAGCGCCGCGGTGTCGGCCGCGAGCAGGTTGTTGCCCTCGCGGCCGCGGCTGAACGCGTCGTACTGCTGCTCCAGCATGCGCACCAGCGCCGACGCGTCCTCGGCCGCCGCCACCTGCTTGTCGACCTCGACGCGCACCAGTTCCGCGGCGGTGTGCAGGTCGTCGGTGGGCAGCAGCAGGCCGGTCGAGCGGGACAGCCGGCTCAGCAGCTCCTCGGCCGCGGCCGGGAACGGGCTCTGCGCCAGGTAGTGCGGCACGTGGACGGCGAAGCCGATCGCGTCGTGCCCGTGCCTGCCGAGCCGGAACTCCAGCAGGTTCGCCACGCTCGCCGGCACCTGCACCTGGCGCAGCCACGGCTCGTAGCCGGCGATCAGCTCGCGCCGCGTCGCGTGCGCGGTGACCCCGATGGGACGCGTGTGCGGCACCGCCATCGGGATCGCGTTCATCCCGACGGTGATCCGCACGTCGAACCGCTCGATGAGGGCCAGCGCGGCGGCGATGAACCGCTCCCACTGCAGGTCGGGTTCGGGCCCGGCGAGCATCAGGAACGGGGTGCCCTGGTCGTCGCGCACCCGGTACAGGGCGAGCACGGGCTCGTCGTAGCTCTCCCAGTGGTCCTCGACGAAGCGCATCGTCGGGCGGCGGGAGCGGTAGTCGAGCAGCTGGTCGATGTCGAAGCGGGCCACCAGCTTCGTGTCCATTGTGGACATGATGTGCTCGCGGGCGAGCTGCACGGCGCTGCCCGCGTCGACGAAGCCGTCGAGCGCCTGCAACAGCACCGGCCGCTCCAGCGCCGGCTCGTCGCCGGCACCGTCGTCGTCGCCGGTCAGCTCGTACAAATCAACTGGATCGAGGCCCACGCCCCAACGGTATACTGGCGCGGTCCTGTTGCCGTCCACTGGAGGGGCCACGGTGCGGAGCTGAGCCTCGACACCTCCTCGGTGTCACTCGCGTCCTGTCGACTGTCTCGACTGTGCGGAGCGGCTCATGTCCCACGCTGTGGTATTCAACGACCTCTCCTTCGCCTGGCCCGATGGCCGGGTGGTGTTCGACGGAATCTCCGGCGTCATCGGCGCGGGCCGCACGGGGCTGATCGGCGTCAACGGCAGCGGCAAGTCAACGTTGCTGCGCCTGATCTCCGGTGAGTTCGCGCCGACCGGCGGCCTCGTGCGCACCGCCGGTGACGTCGGTCACCTGCGCCAGCACCTCCCGCTCGCCACCGGCCGCACCGTCGGCGGCGTGCTCGGCGACCCGCCACCACACGAGGCCGCCGCGACGCTGGGCCGGCTCGGTCTCGGCCATCTCGACCTGGACCGGCCGGTCGCCTCGGTGTCCGGCGGCGAGGCGGTGCTGCTCGGGCTGGCCGCCCAGTTCCAGCGCCGGCCGCCGATCCTGCTGCTCGACGAGCCGACGAACAACCTGGACCTGGCGGCGCGCGAACGGCTCTACGCGGCCGTCGACGCGTGGCCGGACGTGCTCGTGATGGTCAGCCACGACCGGGAGCTGCTCGACCGGGCCGACCGGATCGGGGAGCTCCGCGACGGCTCGATCCGTTGGTACGGCGGCAACCTGGACGCCTACGAGGCGGCCGTCGCCGAGGAGCAGGAGGCGGCCGAGCGCGCGCTGCGGCATGCCGGCGCCCACGTGCGGCGCCAGGAGCGGGAACTGGTCGAGGCCCGGGTGAAGCTCGCCCGGCGGGCCCGGTACGCCCAGAAGATGTGGGACAACAAGCGCGAACCGAAGCGCATCATGGGCAACCGGCGAAGCGCCGCGCAGGTGTCCGCGGGCAAGCACCGCACGATGCACGCCGGGAAGCTGGCCGAGGCGCGCGAAAGACTCGCCGTCGCGGAGTCCGCCGTCCGCGACGACAGGCACGTGCGCATCGACCTGCCGGCGACGCGGGTGCCGTCGGGCCGGCTGGTGCTGTCGCTGCGCGACGTGCGGCTGCGCTCCGGCGCGCTCGTCGACCTCGACGTGCGCGGGCCGGAACGGATCGCGGTGACCGGTGACAACGGATCGGGCAAGACGACGCTGCTGGCGACGGTGCTGGGCACGCCCGGCGCGGTCGCGGTGCCGGCCGGCTACCTGCCGCAACGGCTCGACGTGCTCGACGAAACGCTCTCGGTGTTCGACAACGTCGTCCGGTTCGCGCCGGGCGCCGCGCCGAACCGGGTGCGGGCCGGGCTGGCCCGCTTCCTGTTCCGGGGCGGGCGGGCCGAGCAGGTGGCGGGCACGCTCTCCGGTGGCGAGCTGTTCCGGGCGAGCCTCGCCGCGCTGCTGCTCGCCGATCCCGCGCCGCAGTTGCTGCTGCTCGACGAGCCGACGAACAACCTCGACCTGGCCACCGTCGGGCAGCTCACCGAGGCGCTGGCGGCCTACCGGGGCGCGCTCGTCGTGGCGAGCCACGACCAGCCGTTCCTGCGGTCGCTGGGCATCACCCGCTGGTTGCGCCTGTGATGCGGGCGATGTCCACGGTGGACAGTGTGCGCACCGCGCGCAGGAAGGCCTTTCGATCCGACGCGGGCAGCAGCGCCAGCACGCGTTCCTCGCCGGCGCGGATGCCGGCCCGGGTGCGCGTGAACACCCGGCGACCGGCCGGCGTGATCGCCAGCAGGCGCACCCGGCGGTCGTCGGGGTCCGGGTGGCGCTCGATCAGCCCGCGCTCCTGCAACTCGTCGAGCACCGGGATGATGCGCGTCTTGTCGGCCCGGGCCGCCTGCGCCAGCGCGGCCTGGGTGCGCATCGGGCCGGTGGCGAGCAGCGTGAGCACCGTGTAGCCCCACATCGACACGCCGTTGGCGGAAAGGACCGGCCCCTCGGCGTCGATGAGCGCGCGGGTCAGCGGCTGCAGCATCGCCGCGAGGTCCGGCCGCTCCCCCTCGTCACGTGACGTCACGACCCGAGATGATACCCGTTGACAGATCATGTACTCCGGTAGATGGTATGCAGATGCATACGATTGATCTGGTGGAGCACAACCGCCGGGCCGTACGGGCGAGTGTCGACGTGGTGGCGCTCGTGACTCCGGCCGACCTGCGCCGGCCCACCCCGTGCGGCGAATGGACGCTCGCCGAACTGCTCGCGCACATGACCGCGCAGCACCACGGGTTCGCGGCGGCGGCCGCCGGTCGCGGCGCCGATCCGCAGGCATGGCGCACCCGCCCCCTCGGCAACGACCCCGCCGCCACCTACGCGGCCGCCGCCGACGAGGTGATCGCCGCGTTCGCCGCCGACGGCGTGCTCGACGCGCGCTTCACGCTACCGGAGTTCAGCACCGAGGTGACGTTCAGCGGGAAGCGGGCGATCGGCTTCCACCTCGTCGACTACGTGGTGCACGCGTGGGACGTGGCGCGCGCTCTCGACGTCGGGTTGGATCTGCCCGAGGATGTGGTGCGGGCGGCGCTGCCCGTCGCGGAGGCCGTGCCCGACGGGCCGGGGCGCCTGGAGCCCGGCGCGGCGTTCGCGCCGCGCCTGCCCGAACCGCCCGGCGCCACGCCGATGGACCGCATACTCGCGCTCCTGGGACGCTCCCCCACCTGGCCGGCCTGACCATCTTCGGGACTGGGCGTGCTTTCATCGAAGGATGATGCGGCCGATCCACCGCCTGTACGCCTGGCACCTGCGCTCCCGGCTGGCCGGCGCGGCGCTGCCGCGGCACGTGGCCCTGGTGATGGACGGCAACCGCCGCTGGGCCCGGCAGGCCGGCTTCGACGATGCCGGGGTCGGCCACCGGCACGGCGGCGAGCACCTGCGCGACGTGCTGGGCTGGTGCGCGGAAGCCGGCATCGAAGACGTGACCGTGTACGTGGCGTCCGTCGACAACGTGCGCAAGCGGGCGCCCGAGGAGGTGGCCGGCCTCATGCGCCTGATCGAGGAGGCCGCCGCCGCATCGGGATCGGGCGCGTTGCGGGGTTGGCGGCTGCACCTGGCCGGCGACCTCGACGTGCTGCCGGAGTCCACGCGGTCGGCCCTGCGGCGGGCCGAGCGGGCGAGCGCGGAGCGGTCCGATACGGGGCGGCCGGCCCGGTTTCACCTGACGGTCGCCGTCGGCTACGACGGTCGTGCCGAGATCGCGGCGGCGGTGCGCGCGCTGCTCGCCGACGAGGCCCGCGCCGGCGCCAGCCTGGACGACGTCGCCGAGCGGCTCACCGTCGACGACATCGCCGCCCGCCTCTACACCGCTGGCCGGCCCGACCCCGACCTCGTCATCCGCACCAGCGGGGAGCGGCGCACGTCGGGTTTCCTGTTGTGGCAGGCGGCCAACTCGCAGCTGTACTTCTGCGACGTGTACTGGCCCGGCTTCCGGCGCATCGACTTCCTGCGTGCGCTACGGTCGTACGCGGCCCGCGCCCGTCCATAGCCTTCCTGACGAAGGGGCTCGACCCATGCCGGAACGCCTGACCCGTGCCGCGATCTCCGCCGCCGTCGGCGACCTCGGCTGGCGCTTGGTCCTCGGCGTCGTGCGCACCTCGGTGCCGGTCGACTCGCTCGCCGCCGCGGCCGCCGCGGCCGGCGTGGTGGCCGACGCCGCTGGTGCCGACGCCGGCGAGCACGTCTGGTGCGACGTGCGGGCCGACCGGCTCGTCGTCTCGGTGCAGTCGCGCGCGGTCGGCTGGGTCACCCCGTCGGATCTCGATCTGGTGCGCGGGATCACCGCGGCGCTCGCGGAGCGCGGCTTGGCGCCCGACCCCGGCGTCGGGCAGCGCGCCGTTCAAGTCGTCGAGATCGGCATCGACGCCATCGACATCCCCGCCGTGCGGCCCTTCTGGAAGGCGGTGCTCGGGTACGTCGACGAGCTGCCCACCTCCGGGCCGGAGGGGCCGCTCGTCGACCCGCACGGGCAGGGTCCGTCGGTGTGGTTCCAGCAGATGGACGCGCCGCGCCCGCAACGCAACCGGATCCACTTCGACGTGGCGGTGCCGCACGACGAGGCGGCCGACCGGATCGCGGCGACGCTGGCGGCCGGCGGCCGGCTGTTGAGCGACGAGGAGGCGCCCGCGTTCTGGGTGCTCGCCGACGCCGAGGGCAACGAGGCCTGCATCACGACGTGGCAGGGCCGGGATCCCGTTACGTGAGCGAGATGAGTCCGGCGGGCGTCGGGGCGAAGCCGCACGCGTCGAAGTAGAAGCCGCTCAGGTGCTCGTCGAAGTCGACGTGCAGCCACTCGCAGCCGGCCGCCGCGGCCTCCCGGGTCGCGACGGCCACCAGTTCCCTGCCGATGCCCTGCCGACGCACTCGCTCGTCGGTGAGCGTGTCCAGGATGAACGCATGCACGCCACCGTCCCAGGCGACGTTGACGAACCCGACGAGTTCGTGGCCGTCATCCTTGTAGGCGCAGACCCAGCCGAGGCTGTGCCGGTTCACCTGGCCCCACCAGTCGTCCTCGTCGAACACCCGGTGCCCGAAGCCCTGCGCGTGCAACGCGTTCAGCGCCGCGTTGTCGAAGGCGCCACGCCATTCATATCTGATCGCCGTTGTTGCCACGCCGGCGACGCTACGGGCCTACTCGTCGGCCGTCGCCTCGATTCCGAGTTTGGCCGCGTACCGGTCGTGCAGGTCCTGCCAGCCGTACTCCATCGCTGCCTGGCCGCGCACCGTCGGCACCGGGTCGCCGGCGAGGAGGTGCTCGGCGACGTCGAAGCAGAGGTGCCAGCCGGCCGCCACCTTGGGGACGATGCCCTCGGCCGCGACGGTGTGCCGCAGCGTCAGCCGGGTGCCGCCGCCGGTATCGACCAGCTCCCAGCGCAGCAGGTCCGTTCCCCAGTTGTACTCCAGGATTTCTGGTGGGTCGGCGCGCAGCACGGTCGCATCCATCGGGACCTCGGTCTCACCGTCCACCATGGTCAGTGTGGCCGGGCCGGTGCGGGCGAGGCTGCGGTCGGGGCGGAACGGCGACCACGCGTCGAGCTGGGCCGGATCGGTCAGCGCGGCCCAGACCTTCTCGCGCGGATGGCGGAACTCCCGCACGAACACGAGGGTCCAGCGGTCTCCGTCGGGCTCTCCCTCCACGGGTGCGAGCGGGGTCGGTTGCCGGGTCATTGCTCCTCCAGGTTGTCGAGCACGTTGTCGAGGTGGCGCTCGAGGCGGTCGAGATGCGTCGTCCACAACCGGCGGTACGGTTCGAGCCACCGGTCCAGCGCCGCGAACGGCGGGGCCTCGATGCGGTAGATGCGGTGCTGTGCGGCCACCCGCGCGGAGACGAAACCCGCCTCCCGCAACACCTTCAGGTGCTTCGAGACGGTCGGCTGGCCGACGGCGAGCGTCTGCACGAGCTCGTTGACGCTGCGGTCGCCGCCCCGCAGTTCGTCGAGGATGCGCCGGCGGGTCGGCTCGGCGAGGGCGGTGAACGCGTCCACGTCTTATATTCTCGCGTCGGTATATGCCTGTCAAGGCATGTACTCCGCGACGGGGTAAGTTGGTGCGGGTGGAGATCTCCGTCGCGCAGGCCGAATGGGCCCCCGAACCGGGCTGGTTGAACACCGCGAGCTACGGGCTGCCGCCCCGCCGCGCCTTCGACGCGCTACAGGCCCACCTGGCCGACTGGCGGGTCGGGCGCACCTCCTGGGAGGGCTGGGACGAGGCGACGCACCGGGCCCGTCAGGCGTACGCGCGGCTGATCGGCGTCGACGCCGACGACGTGTGCGTCGGCGCGCAGGTGTCGCAGGTGCTCGCCCCGGTCGCGGCGGCGCTGGCCGGCAAGCGGTTCCTCGTCCCCGACCCCGAGTTCACCTCGAACCTGTTCCCGTGGCTGGTGGCCGGGAACGTGCGCACAGCGCCGCCGTCGGCGCTCGCCGCACAGGTCGGGCCGGACACCGACGTCGTCGCGTTCAGCCTCGTGCAGTCGGCCGACGGCGCCGTCGCCGACTACGCCGCGATCGTCGCCGCGGCGCGCGCCCACGGCGCGCTCGTCATCGTCGACGCGACGCAGGGGTGCGGCTGGCTCCCGTTCGACGGCTCGCTCGCCGACGTGGTGGTCACGGGCACCTACAAGTGGCTGATGTCGCCGCGCGGCTCGGCGCTGGCGTATCTCGCGCCGGCGCTGCGCGAGCGGCTGACCCCGCACGCCGCCGGCTGGTACGCCGGCGAGGACGTGCACGGGTCGTACTACGGGCCGCCGCTGCGGCTGGCGAAGACCGCGCGCCGCTTCGACATCTCACCGTCGTGGCCGGTCTACGTCGGAACGGCGCCGGCGCTGGAACTCGTCGAGGAGATCGGCGTGTCGGCGATCCGCGACCACAACGTGGGGCTGGCCAACCGGTTCCTCGCCGGGCTGGGCCGGGAGCCGGGAAACAGCGCGATCGTCGCTGTCGACGTGCCGGGCGCCGAGCGGCGGCTGGCCCGCGCCGGCGTGCGGGCCGCGGTGCGCGCGGGACGGGTGCGCGCCTCGTTCCACGTCTACACGACGGAGTCCGATGTGGACAGTGCGTTGACCGCGCTCACCTCATAGGTGGCTGAGGACGAACGCGCACACGAACCCGGCGCAGGTGATGACCCCGGTCAACGGGCCGGTGTCCTCGAACGCCTCCGGCATCATCGTGTCGGCGAGCATGGTCAGGATCGCGCCGGCCGCGAACGCCTGCACCGCGGCGACGGTCGACTCCGGCGCGTTGCCCAGCACCGCGTAGCCCAGCGCGGCCGCGACCGCGCTCACCGCGGTGACGGCGAGCCACAGCCCGAGGATCCAGCGCACCGAGCGCCCGGCCTTGCGCAGCCCGACGGCGGCCGACATCGACTCGGGGATGTTGGACAGAAACACCGCGACCACCATCGCGACCCCGACCCCGCCGCCACCCAGCAGGGTCACGCCGATCGCGGCGGACTCCGGTATGCCGTCGAGCATCGCGCCCAACGCGATGGCCATCGCCGCGCCGCCGGCCTGCTGGCCGCCGGACCGCTTGCGGTCGCTGCCGCCGTTCCGGCTCAGGATGTAGTCACCGAGGGCGAACGCGAGCGCGCCGGCGGCCAACCCGATCAGGACGGGTGCGATGCCGGCGCGCTCGTAGCCCT
>Ga0070664_100000397_pt1 | contig 32538 bp, 29 predicted proteins | sample KBSC73metaG_FD_65863 | JGI IMG/M metagenome (GOLD analysis project Ga0070664, IMG submission 65863) | Corn rhizosphere microbial communities from Kellogg Biological Station, Michigan, USA - KBS C7-3 metaG | ecosystem: Host-associated > Plants > Roots > Rhizosphere > Soil ... | reverse complement strand
CAGCCGTCGAAAGGATGGCGGCGCCCTGGAACGTTCGCTCGGCCGATTGGTTTGCCGACGGTCGTGCGCTGCGGGCCTTGTTCGCTTCGCTGATCGGGGCACCGGCCGAATGTGTCGCTTTGGTGCCCTCAGTGAGCTATGGCATCGCGGTTGCTGCGCGCAATTTGCCGGTCGCGGCCGGCGACAACATCGTCGTCATCGATCAGGAATATCCGTCGAACTTCTATAGCTGGCGACGTCTCGCCCGCGAGCGCGGCGCGGAGATTCGTACGGCTGTGGCCCGCGGCGGCAGCATCACAGACGCAGTCGTGTCGAGCATCGATCGGCACACGGCAGTGGTTGCGGTTGCCAATTGTCATTGGACGAATGGCGCTCTCGTCGATCTCGCTCGCGTCGCGTCGGCTGCGCGGCGTCACGATGCCGCATTGGTGGTGGACGCGAGCCAGTCGCTCGGCGCCTATCCGTTCGACGTCGCGGAAATCCGCCCGGATTTTCTCGTTACGGTCGGCTACAAATGGCTGCTCGGTCCGTACGGACTTGGCTATCTGTATGTTGCCGAGCGCTGGCACGCGAAGGGCGAGCCGCTCGAAGAGCCCTGGCTCAATCGTGCGGGCAGCGAGAACTTCGCCGGCTTGGTCGATTACACGGATGAATATCAGCCGGGCGCGCAGCGCTTCAACATGGGCGAGTCGGCGCAGTTCTATCTGTTGCCGATGGCGCTCGCAGCGTTGACGCAGATTGCGCAGTGGACGCCGGCACGGATTCAGCAGCAGCTGACCGAATGGACGAGCGAGCTGACGGCGCGCACGGCGACTCTCGGTCTCGATTCGATGGGACGCGAGCAGCGCGTCGGTCACATGGTCGGACTCACTGCGCGGGGCGCGCTGCCGCCGGGTTTGTTCGACGCGCTCGCCTCACGTCAGGTATATGTAGGCGCCCGCGGTAACAACATTCGCGTCTCTCCGCATCTGCACAGCACTGCGGCAGATCTCGAGCGACTGGTCGCGGCCTTGCAGGAGCTGCTCGCATGAATGAACTTCCGGATCTGTATCCGCCGATCGAGCCGTACGAAACCGGCGTGCTCGAAGTGTCAGGTGGCCATCGCCTCGTGTACGAGCTGTGCGGCAATCCGTCCGGTCGACCGGCGGTGTTCCTGCACGGCGGCCCCGGTGCCGGCTGCAATCCGACGCATCGGCGCTTCTTCGATCCCGCGACGTACAGGATCGTGCTGTTCGATCAGCGCGGCGCCGGCCGTTCCACGCCGATCGCCAGCGTGCACGAGAACACGACGCAGCATGTCGTGAGCGACATCGAGACTTTGCGTCGCCATCTCGGCATCGATCGCTGGCTGGTGTTCGGCGGATCGTGGGGCTCGACGCTCGCGCTGGCTTACGCGGCGACTCATCCCGAAGCATGTCGTGCGCTCGTGCTGCGCGGGATCTGGCTGTGCCGCCAGATCGATCTCGACTGGTGGTTCGGTCCGATCCGCCTGATCTATCCGGAGTACTGGCAGGCGTTCGTCGACTTCCTGCCCGAAGCGGAGCGCCACGATCTGCTCGGTTCCTATCTGCGCAGGCTGCTGGATCCGGATCCGGCGGTGCACATGCCGGCAGCGATTACGTGGGATAGATATGAGACGAGTTGCGCGACGTTGCTGCCGCCGGCGAATGAGCCGTTACGCGCCAACATGCTTTCGATGCCGCGTCTCGAAGCGCACTACATGCACAACCGCTGCTTCTTGCGCGACAACGAGCTGATCGATGCCGTGCCGCGTTTTCGCCACGTGCCAGGCGTCATCGTGCACGGTCGCTATGACATGTTGTGTCCGACGGAAGGTGCGCTCGAGCTCGCGAAAGCGTGGCCGGAAGCGGCGCTGCATATCGTGCCGGACGCCGGACATGCGGCGACCGAACCGGGGATTCGACGTCAGCTCGTTGCAGCGACCGATCGGTTCCGCGATCTCAAGGACTGAAGCCGCGCTTCAGTACTCCGGCCGTAATCAGCGATTGGATCACCGGGCCGTCGTGGCCTGGCACGATGTGAATTGCCGGCTGTGCTTCGTGCAGCCGCTTCAGTGCTGCGAGCTCGCCGAATACTGCGCGCCGATCCTCCTTCAGGAACAGGCTCGTCATGAGTCGCGCACGCTCGCGTTGCAGCTCGATATTGCGCGAGTGCCAGGCGACATCGCCGATCAGTAACAGCTCGGCACCGCTCGCAGTCTGCACGTACACCATCTGGCTGCCTGGCGTGTGACCTGGCGCCTTGATCAGCACGACGCCCGGCGCGATCGCGCGATACTGGTCGTACACGAGCGGTTGATAGCCATCGAGCGCGTGCTCGGGAAACTTCGCCGGCAGACTGCGCTCGGGTTCCAGGAGCTGCTCACGTGTCAGGCGGGTCTTCGGCAACACAGCCTTGAGATTGCTGTGGGCAATCAGGCCGCCGATGTGATCCATGTGCTCGTGAGTGATCACGATCTGCGTAGCCGTGGACATCGCGCCCTGTACGCGCGCGAGCGCGGCCGGGTCGAAGCTCGACAGCTCGCTGCCGCCCATCGACTGTTCGAGCGCGGTATCCACGATGAGCGTGCTGTTGTCCGGATAGATCAGCCGATAGGAGAACACCGGCAGCGGCACGCCATTCCAGCCGTCGCCGGCGACGACGCCGGTGGCCGGGAACGTGAACACTCCGACTTGCTCGACTTCGACCGCGCTCGGTTTATCGCCAGGGACGGTATCGAGCGTGGCGCGCACCCGATCGATGTCGAGCGCATAGGACGCGTCGCTGGGAGGGTGACTGTCGACGAACAGCCAGTAGTAGGCCACGCCGAGCACTACCAGCAGCACGCCGAGAACGATGAGAATTCTGCGAGGCCAGACCGACATCGCGCGGATTCTAATCCGCGATGCGACCCCAGATCGAGCGGATCAGCTCCGGCAACTCGTTCGGCACGAACGGCACCGGGATGACTTCGGTCGCGCCCGCCGCCTGCAACCGCCGCAGCTCGGCAGGGGCGAGACCGGCGGCCACGAACACGACCGGCGTGTGATGACCCAGCTCCATTGCGCGCAGGCATTCGAGTGTCTGCACGCCGTCCATGCGCGGCATGGCCACGTCCATCACGATGAGATCCGGACGCAGCTGGCCGATGATGACCAGCGCTTCGAATCCCGAAGTGCACGTCACGACCGAGAAGTCCTCCTGGTCCGCGAGCGCCGTGCGGACCAGCTCGCGCATGGAGGCATCGTCGTCGACGTACAGGATGCGGCTGAGAGGTTTCGATACAACCATACTGCCCAAAGCTATCGGCGGGTGCTTTGACGGGCTGGAGCCTCCTTAGGCGCAGTTCAGGTACGGCCTGCTGTGAGCCTGAGGGTATGCGCGCCGCTGATGGGCCCTTAGCGGTATTTCCCAACGTGCATGGGTCACGGTTCTGCCGGCGTGCTGCACGTTTTTGTAGAATCAATCGCCGCAGCCACCCATCGCAATCGAACAAGAGGGCACTCCGATGGCAGTCACCCGCAGAACCTTTGTCGGCACTTCCTTGGCGACCGGCGCAATGCTCGCGGCTGGCAGGGCCGCCGCAGCGTCGGATCGAGCCGCGATCTACAAGCAGATCGAGCAGCGTCACGACGAAGCTGTGCAACGGCTGCAGGCGTGGATCCGTCAGCCGTCGATCGCCGCCGAGAATCGCGGCGTGACCGAAGGCTGCGACCTGACGATGCGCATGCTGCGCGATGCTGGTTTTCAGCACGTCGAGCAGCGGCCGACCGACGGCCAGCCCGGCATCTTCGCGACGCTCGACGCCGGCGCACGACGCACGTTCGGGCTCTACTTCATGTACGACGTGAAGCAGGCGAACCCGGCAGAGTGGTCGTCGCCGCCGTGGGAAGCCCAGCTCGTCGACCTGCCGAATCTCGGCAAGGTGGTGATGGGACGCGGCGCCGTGAACCAGAAGGGTCCGCAGTCGGCATTCATCGCAGCGTTGCATGCAATCCGCGCGGCCGGTCGCAAGCTTCCGGTGAACCTCGTGCTCGTCGCGGAAGGCGAAGAGGAGATCGGCTCGCCGCATTTCCCGCAGATCGTGCTGGCGTCGCCGGTGCGCGAAGCGCTGGCGAAGTGCGAAGGCATCTTCATGCCCGAGGCTGCGCAGGATCTCGACGGCAACGTGACGATCTCGCTCGGCGCGAAAGGCGTCGTGGAGCTGGAGCTCGTTTCGAGCGGCGAGAAGTGGGGGCACGGCCCGTCGAAAGACGTGCACTCCAGCAATCGCGCGCGCCTCGACAGTCCGGCGTGGCATCTCGTGCAGGCGCTGAACACGCTGATCGACGCGAACGGCGACCCGGCGATCGAGGGCTACATGGATGGCGTGCGTCCGCCGAGTGCCGCCGAGTCGAAGATGCTCGACGACGCGGCGCTGCGCATCGACGAGAACACCGCGAAGAAGTCGATGGGCGTGCAGCAGTGGGCGCGCAATTCGAGCTGGCGTCAGGCGCTGCAGGATCTCGCGATGCGGCCGACGGTGAACATCGAAGGCCTGGTCGGCGGTTACACGGGGCAGGGCGGCATGACGATCCTGCCGCATCGTGCGGCCGCGAAGCTCGATCTGCGTCTGGTGCCGGACATGACGCACAAGGGCGCGGTCGAGAAATTGAAGGCGCACCTGGCGAAGCACGGCTTCGGCGACATCGAAGTGAATGTCACGGGCGGCTACGACCCGACGACCACGTCGGTCGACGCGCGGCTGATCAAGGCCGAAGCTCAGGTTTATCGTGCTGGAGGGATCGAGCCGATCCTGTGGCCGCGCCGCGGCGGCTCATGGCCGGGCTATGTGTTCACGGGCGATCCGCTGAAGCTCGCCGCGGGACACTTCGGACTGGGTCACGGCCAGCGCGCGCACGCGCCGGACGAGTACTACCTGGTCGAATCGCAGAATCCGAAGATCGCGGGGCTGAACGGCGCGATCAAGTCGTACGTCGACTATCTGTACGCGATCGCGTGAGCGGCTAGTAGGTGCACGTCTTCGGCATCGAGTGCACGAAGTACTTGCGGTAGTTCTTGGCCTTGGAGTCCATGCAGCCTTCGAGGTCCAATAGCTCGATCTTGCGCACGTCGATCGGGTGCGACTCGCTCTGCAACGCGAGGTAGCCGCCGCTCAGCAGCTCGCCGTCGGGCTTCGCCTTCGGGTCGAAGTTCGCGACCATGCCGCCGCCGATCTGCGGCAGCGAATACTCGAGCACGTTCTCGCCGTTGACGATGTGCGTGATGTGCGCGCCGCCGATCACGATGAGCTCGATCTGCAGCCATTGATCGCCGTCATAGGTCTTGGAGGCCGAGGGCAGGCAATGCTTCGGATACAGCTCGCCCTGGTAGACGATCTCCGTGCCCGGTGAGCACATGCTCAGGGTGGGGCGCGGTTTGCCGTCGCTCAGTCCGCCGAGGAACTGCGCTTCGATCGAGATCGGAAAGTCCTGCTCCTTCGTCATCGTCTGCGGCGCCTGCGCATGGAACATGATGCCGCTGTTGCGGTTCGCCCAGCCGCCCGGCGGGTCGGCCGCCTGCTTGCCGACGAAGCGGTATTCGACGCGCAGTCGGTAATACGAGTAGGGCTTGGCGTAAAAGAGGTGACCGAACTGCGTCTTGAAGCCGTCGGGGTAATTGTCGTAGCGCACCTTCAGCAGGCCGTCCTCGACGCGGAACGTCTTGCCGTAGTTGTCGCCCAGCTCGTGATGCGTGATCTTCGGCGTCCAGCCGGTCAGATCGCGGCCGTTGAACAGCTGAATCCAGTCCTCGTCCGCGGCGCTGGCAAGCGATGAGAAGAGGGCCAGCGCGCAGCAAATGAGCAGGGTACGCATGGGTTACTCGATTGTTGTGCTTAATTCGTCGAGGCCGTCGATGCCGCCTTCGATGCGATCGCCCTTCTTGAGCGCGCCGACGCCGGCGGGCGTGCCGGTATAGATGAGATCGCCGGGCTGCAACTCGAAGAACGTCGACAGCTCCGCAATGACCTCCGGCACGCTCCAGATCAGCTCGGACAGATCCGCCTGCTGCCGCATCTGACCGTTCACCTTCAACCAGATCCGACCGCTGCGCAGATGCCCGCTCTGGGCAGCCGGCGTGATGGCGCTGAGGACGGCGGAGCGGTCGAAGCCCTTGCTCGTGTCCCACGGACGGCCGTTGTCCTTGGCTTCCGATTGCAGATCGCGGCGCGTCAGGTCGTTGCCGACCGCGTAGCCGAAGACGTGCTCGAGCGCCTGCGCCACGGCGATGTCCCGACCGCCCTTGCCGATGGCGATCACCAGCTCGATCTCGTGGTGGAAGTTTTTCGTGCGGGACGGATAGGGGATGCGTGCGTTGTTGGGAACGACCGCATCGGCTGGCTTGGCGAAGAAGATCGGCGGCTCGCGATCCGGGTTCCCGCCCATCTCCCGCACGTGGTCGGCGTAGTTGCGGCCGACGCAGTAGATGCGGTGGACCGGGAAGAGATCGGAGCGGCCTTTGATGGCAACGGCGGGGGTGGCGGGCGGGAAGAGGTACGGCATGGGGCGGAAATGTACAGGAAGGGGGAGTCAGGCTGAAGCCTGACCCACACAGAAGGGGCTTGCGGGTCAGGCTTCAGCCTGACATTTGTTTGACATCTAAATTAAGCATATCTAAAGTTCCGGCATGAGGCGTATTGTCTGTATGGGTGGGGGGCCGGCGGGGTTGTATTCGGCGATCCTGCTGAAGCAGGCGTTGCCGCGGGCGCGCATCGAGGTCCACGAGCGCAACAAGCCCGACGACACTTTCGGCTGGGGCGTCGTGTTCTCGGACCAGACGATGGCCGGATTCGCTGCTGCGGATGCGCCTTCGCATGCCGCCATCGTCGACAGCTTCTATCACTGGGACGACATCGACGTTCACATTCACGGCGCTGCGATCCGCACCGGCGGCCACGGCTTCGCCGGGATCGAGCGCAAGCGCCTGCTCAACATCCTGCAGGAGCGGGCGGCGAGCCTCGGCGTCGAGCAGACGTTTCAGCACGAGATTCGCGATGAAGCGGAGTTCGCGGATGCGGATCTGCTGATCGCTGCCGACGGCGTCAACAGTCGCGTCCGTCAGCAGTACGCACCGGCCTTCGAGCCCAGCGTCGATGTGCGCAAGTGCCGTTTCATCTGGCTGGGCACGACGCAGCGCTTTCCCGCCTTCACGTTTGCGTTCGAGAAAACCGAGCACGGCTGGTTCCAGATCCACGCGTATCAGTTCAGCACGGAGCTCTCGACGGTGATCGTCGAGACGCGCGAGGAAACCTGGCGTGCCCACGGGCTCGACCGTGCGACCACCGACGAATCGATCGAGTTCGCCGAGCGCCTGTTCGGTAAGTATCTCGGCGGCGCACGCCTGATGAGCAACGCGCGGCACCTGCGCGGCTCGGCCTGGCTCAACTTCAACCGCGTGCTGTGTCGACGCTGGTTCACTCGCAACATCGTGCTGATCGGCGATGCCGCCCACACGGCGCACTTCTCGATCGGCTCGGGCACAAAGCTTGCGATGGAAGATGCAATCGCCCTGAGCCGCGAGATCTCGCGCGGCGGCGACGTGGGCGACGCGCTGCATCGCTATCAAGAGGAGCGCGAGCTCGAAGCGTTGAAGCTGCAGAGCGCGGCGCGCAACCGCATGGAGTGGTTCGAGAACGTCGCGCGTTACACGGATCTCGAGCCGCTGCAGTTCACGTACAGCTTGCTCACCGGCAGTCAGCGCATCGGTCACGACAATCTCAAGCTGCGCGACGCTGGCTTCGTCGGCGATGTCGAGCGACGGCTCGCGCAACGCTGTGGTGTTGCCGATGGCAAATGCCCGCCGATGTTCCTGCCGTTCAAGCTGCGCGACCTGGAGCTCGTCAATCGCGTCGTGGTCTCGCCGATGGCGCAGTACTCGGCGGTCGACGGCATGCCGAACGACTGGCATCTCGTGCACTACGGCGCACGCGCGACGGGCGGAGCAGGTCTCGTCTTTACCGAAATGACCTGCGTGTCGCCGCACGGCCGCATCTCGCCGGGATGCACCGGGCTGTGGAACGAAGCGCAGCGCGACGCATGGCGTCGCATCGTCGGCTTCGTGCACGAGCATTCGGATGCGAAGATCTGCTTGCAGCTCGGGCACTCGGGCCGCAAAGGCTCGACGCAGCTCGGCTGGGAACGAGCGGACTATCCGCTGGAGTCGGACAACTGGCCGATCATCTCGGCATCGCCGCTGCCGTACATCGATGGCGTCAGCCAGGTGCCGAAGCAGGCGAGCGAGGAGGACATCGCGGCGATCACTGCCGAGTTCGTCCTGGCTGCGCGGTTGGGCTTGCAGGCCGGCTTCGACATGATCGAGCTGCACATGGCGCACGGCTATCTGCTGGCGAGCTTCCTGTCGCCGTTGACGAATCAGCGCACCGACCGCTACGGCGGTTCGATCGAGAATCGCGTGCGATTCCCGGCGGAGGTGATTCAGGCGGTGCGCGCGATCATGCCTGCAGGTATGCCGCTTTCGGTACGCATATCGGCGAGCGATTGGGCGCAGGGCGGCTTGAGCGACGATGACTTGATCGCGACGGCTCGCGCTCTGCACGAAGCCGGCGCGGACGTACTCGATGTTTCGACGGGTCAGACCGTACCGTGGCAGAAGCCGGTCTACGGCAGGATGTATCAAACACCGTTCTCGGATTTCATCCGCAACACGCTCAATGTGCCGACAATCGCAGTGGGCAACATCTACGAGCCGGATCACGTCAACTCGATCGTCGCGTCGGGGCGCGCCGATCTCTGTGCCGTCGCGCGACCGCATCTGGCCAATCCGAACTGGACGTTGCAGGCGGCCGCACAGCTCCAGCATTCCGGACAGTGGTGGCCGCAGCAGTATCTGTCGGGCAAGAGTCAGCTCGAACGCAATCTGCAGCGTGCGGCGCTTATCGCGGGTGCAGTATGAGCTCGCTGCAAGGCGAGCACGCGGTCGTGACGGGTGCGGGTCGCGGCATCGGCGCTGCAATCGCGCGCGCTCTCGCGGCGCAGGGCGCGAAGCTCACTTTGCTCGGGCGCAATCGCGAATCGCTCGACAAGCTCGCAGCTGAGCTGAATAGCAGCACCGAAACCTGTGTGGTCGTGGCCGACGTCACAGACGGCGATACGTTGCAGGAAGCATTCGCGCGCGCCAGAGAACGATTCGGCGCTGTCACGATCCTCGTCAACAACGCTGGTCAGGCACGGAGCGCGCCGCTGCTCTCGGCTCCCGATTCGCTTTGGGACGAGATGCTCGCGATCAATCTCGGCGGCGTGTATCGATGCATTCGCTGTGCGCTGCCGGACATGCTGCAAGCCGGGCGCGGGCGCATCGTCAACATCGCTAGCGTTGCAGGCCTCACGGGATACGCCTATGTCACTGCGTACTCGGCGGCCAAGCACGGCGTGATCGGCCTCACGCGTTCGCTCGCGATCGAACTGGCGCGCAAGAACATCACGGTGAACGCGGTTTGCCCCGGCTATTCGGACACCGACATGGTGCGCGACGCAGTGGCAAACATTCAGGCAAAGACAGGTCGCGACGAAGTTACTGCTCGTGCCGCTTTGACCGTGCGCAATCCGCAAGGTCGATTGATCGCGCCCGAAGAAGTCGCGCAGACCGTTCTCTGGCTCTGTAGCAGCGGCGCCAGCAGCATTACAGGGCAGAGCATCGCGGTCGCCGGCGGAGAATTGATGTGAGCGCCGATACGCGACCGATCGACGCTGAGACGCGTGCGACGAGCGACGATCATCACGCACTCCGACTGTGGCTACGCTTGTTCGCCTGCACCAGCTTGGTCGAGAGCCGCGTGCGGCGGCGTTTGCAGACACGCTTTGGCACGACGCTGCCGCGCTTCGACTTGATGGCACAGCTCGATCGCTCGCCGCAGGGCCTGCGCATGAGCGAGCTGTCGAGCCGGCTCATGGTCACGGGCGGCAACGTCACCGGCCTCACCGACTCTCTCGAAGACGAAGGCCTGGTAGTGCGCGAGTCCGATGGCGCCGACCGCCGCGCCTTGCGCGTAAAGCTCACGCGCGAAGGTCGTCGCGTGTTTCGCGCGATGGCGACCGAGCACGAGCGCTGGATCGCCGAACTGTTCGCCGGTCTCTCTGCGCGCGAAGCCCGCTCGCTCGCCGAGCGTCTGCACACGCTGAAGCAACACATCCTCGACAGTGTTCCGCTCGACGAGCGTGGAACGGAGTGAGCACGATGCAACTTGCCAACTACAGCGCGCAGCACTTCCTCTGGTCGGTCGAAGGCGCGATCGGTCGCGTCGTGCTGAACCGTCCCGAGCGCAAGAACCCGCTGACCTTCGAGTCGTATGCGGAGCTGCGCGACCTGTTCCGCAACCTGGTGGCCGACCGGTCGATCAAGACGATCGTCGTCAGCGGCGCCGGCGAGAACTTCTGCTCGGGTGGCGACGTGCACGAGATCATCGGCCCGCTGACCAAGATGGATATGACGGGCCTGCTCGGCTTCACGCGCATGACCGGCGATCTGGTCAAAGCGATGCGCGGCTGTCCGCAGACCATCGTCGCCGCAGTCGACGGTGTTTGCGCCGGCGCCGGCGCAATCATCGCAATGGTGAGCGACCTGCGCGTCGGCACCGCACGCTCGCGCATTTCATTTCTGTTCAATCGCGTCGGGCTGGCGGGCTGCGACATGGGCGCATGCGCGATCCTGCCGCGAATCATCGGTCAGGGGCGTGCAGCGGAGCTGTTGTACCTCGGGCGCAGCATGAGCGGCGACGAAGCATCGCAGTGGGGCTTCTTCAATCGTCTCGTCGCCCCCGATCAACTGTCGACCTCGGCCACGCAGCTCGCCCAGGAAATCGCGGCGGGGCCGTCGTTCGCCAACGGCATCACCAAAACGATGTTGAATCAGGAATGGAGCATGAGCCTGGAGCAGGCAATCGAAGCCGAGGCGCAGGCGCAGGCCTTGTGCATGCAGACGGAAGATTTTCGGCGCGCCTATCGCGCGTTCCTGGCCAAACAAAAACCAGTCTTCGAGGGTAACTGATGGGCAGCGAATTCCTGCAGCCGCCGGGTTGGACGGCACCGAAGGGTTACGCGAACGGCGTCAGCACGCGCGGGCGGCAGATCTATCTCGCCGGCCAGATCGGCTGGAGCGAGTCGCAGCAGCTGGTGAGCACGCGCTTCTCCGTGCAACTGCGCCAGGCGCTGCAGAACATCATGGTGCTGCTGGCGCAGGCCGGCGCGCGGCCCGAGCACCTGGTCCGCCTCACCTGGTTCGTCACGAACCTGGACGAGTACCGCGCGGAGCAGAAGGAGATCGGCGCGGCTTATCGCGACGTCATCGGTCGGCACTATCCGCCGATGTCCGTCGTGCAGGTCGTCTCGTTGGTCGAGCCGGGTGCGAAGGTCGAGATCGAAGCGACCGCTGTGATTCCCGACTGATCGCTACTGCATTTCCCTGGTCCGCACGTTCAGCGCTCGCAGCGCCGTCGTCAGCGCGTCGACGTCGTACGGCTTCGACATGAACCGGATGTGCACGTCGTTGCGCAGTGCCTGGTGATCGGGCAAGTCGCCGTAACCGCTGGCGACTATCACTGGTAGCGAAGGCAGCTGCGTGCGCAGCTCCGCGACCACGTCGATCCCGTCGCGATCCGGCAGCCCGCGGTCCACGATCGCGAGGTCGAGCTGCTGGTGATTGCGCGCGGCGCGCAGTCCTTCCGTTGCGGTCGCTGCTTCGATCACTTCGAATCCCAGATCGGTGAGCTGGTCGATGACGAACATCCGCACCAGCGCTTCGTCTTCGACCACGAGCGCAATAGGCTTGTGCGTGCGGGCGGTTGGCACGTCGAGCACGTCGCGAATGCGGGACGCGAGCTGCAGCCGCGTGAATGGCTTGGTGATGAGCTCGATGCCTCGATCGAGCCGACCCTGATGCACGATGGCGTTGCGCGCGTAACCGGTCGTGAAGAGCACTTTGATGTCAGGACGCATCGCTCGCGCAGCCGCGACCAGCTGTGCGCCGTTCATTCCCGGCAGACCGACGTCGGTGAAGATGAGTTGCACCTCCGGGCGTATCTCCAGCAGCTTCAACGCTGATGGAGCATCGTGCGCCTGGACCACCGTGAACCCAAGCTCGCGCAGGCTTTCCGTCGTGAACAGGCGCACGTCGTCGTCGTCCTCGACGACCAGCACGACTTCGTGCTTGCTGCCGGTCGGCGGCGCGGCGAAGGGCGCTTCCGGTTCCTCATCCGCCTGTCTGCTCATGCGCGGCAGATAGATCTTCACCGTCGTGCCCTGGCCGACTTCGCTGTAGAGCTTGACGTGTCCGCCGCTCTGCTTGACGAAGCCGTAGACCTGGCTCAGGCCGAGGCCCGTGCCCTGGCCGATCGGCTTGGTCGTATAGAACGGCTCGAACGCGTGGGTGATGACGTCGTCACTCATGCCGGTGCCCGTGTCCGTGACGCACACGGCGACGTATTGCCCGGCCGCCAGCTCCGGATAGTGGTCGGCGTAGCCGTCGTCGAGATGCGCGTTGGCAGTCTCGATCGTGAGCTTGCCGCCCTCGGGCATCGCGTCGCGTGCGTTGACGGCGAGATTCAGCAGCGCGCTTTCCAATTGATGCGCATCGATCTCGACGCGCCACAGGCCACCCGCCAGCACCGTCTCGACCGAAATGTTCTCGCCGATCGTGCGGCGGACCAGGTCCGACATGCCCGCGACCAGGCGGTTGATGTCGGTCGGTTTCGGGTTCAGCGGCTGACGTCGCGAGAACGCCAGCAATTGCTGGGTCAGCGTGACTGCCCGCTGCGCGCCGCGTGTGACCTGATCGATCGCACGTCGCAGCTTGCCGTCGTCGGCAGGTGCGTGGCGCCAGATCGTCTCCAGGTTACCGACGATCACCGTGAGCAGATTGTTGAAGTCGTGCGCGACGCCGCCGGTGAGCTGGCCGATCGCCTCCATCTTCTGCGACTGCCGCAGCTGATCCTCGATCAGCCGGCGCTCGGTCAGATCGCGCGTGATCTTGGCGAAGCCCACGACGGCGCCGGCATCGTTGTAGATGGCGTCGATCACGACGCTGGCCCAGAAGCGCTCACCATCCTTGCGCACGCGCCAGGCTTCGGCTTCGTACTTGCCCATCGTCGCTGCGACTGTCAGTGCGTGCCACGGCACGCGCTTCTCGCGATCCTCGGGCGTGTAGAACATGGAGAAGTGCTTGCCGATCGCTTCGCTGCGGCTGTAGCCCTTGATGCGCTCGGCGCCGGGATTCCAGTTGATGATGTTGCCCTCGACGTCCAGCATGTAGATCGCGTAGTCGACGACGCCGCTCACCAGCTCGCGGAATTGAAGCTCCGAGCGCTGCAGCTCGGCGGTGCGCTCGACGACACGCTTCTCGAGATCTGCGTTGAGCTGCTGCAGCTCTTGCTGCGTCCGCTGGCTTTCGCGAAACAGGTAGGCGTTGTCCATTGCGATGGCGGCTTGCGCCGCGATGCCGCCGACGATCAGCTCGTCGCGATGCGTGAACACACCCGGCGTGGAATGGCCGAAGAACAGGCCGCCGTGCACTTTGCCGCCGCGCGCGATGACTGGCACGGCGAGATAGCTGCGCACCGGCAGGTGCCCTTGCGGCATGCCGTGATACGGCGCGGACTTGCCGTAGTCCGGATGCGCCAGCACGTCGTCGATGCGAATGATGCCCTCACCGCGGAACGTCGGGCCGAACATCGCGGTCGCGCGCGGCATCGGAAACTTCGCGAACGACTCGCGCGGCACGCCCGACAACGAATACAGCATGTACGAGCCGCCTTCCGGCTTCTCGACGTTATAGAAGAACGCGCCGAACTCCGCGTTGGTGAGTTGCACGGCGGCGTCGGTGACGGTTTGCACGATGCGCTCGAGATCGAGATCGCTCGACAGCGTGACGCCGGTCCGGTGCAGGATCTCCCACTTCTGCGCTTCGCCGCGCAAGTGGCCTTCGACCGTCCATTGAGTCGTCACGTCGCGCATCGAGGAGCGGGTGCAGATGAACTTGCCGTCGATCATCAGCGGGTTCGAGTTGATCAGCACGTCTTTGGTCGAGCCGTCTTTGCAGCGCATCTGCACGTGCTCGTCGCGGAACGCCTCGCCGGCCTGGGCGCGCCTGAGCAGATGCGCCGCCTGTTCGCGCGGGACGACGAAGTCCGCGACCGGCCGGCCGATGTACTCGTCCGGCGCGTAGCCGAGCAGGTCGAGCTCCGCGCGGTTCGCCCACACGACCACACCGTTGGCGTCGACCTTGTGCAGGCCAACCACGGCGTTGTCGAGAAAATCCGCGAGCTCCATCTCGCGCTCAGCCAGGCTCGTTTCGAGCAGCTTGCGTCGTTGCAACTCCCGCTCCAGGCGTTGCACGCGCCGTTCCAGTCGCGCCGTCCACTGCGCTCGCTCCGTCGCGTCGCCGGTTGGCCGCGGTTCCTCCCCATCGAACGATGCTTGACCATGCACGGCGCAGATTCCGCCGAGGAGCTTGCGATCGCCATTGCGCAGCTGCGCGACGTCGTAGCCGCAGAGCAGGGTGAATGCTTGCGTGCGAGCGAGATCGTTCCACAGGCTTTCGAGCCGCAGCGCCGCGCCAGGTGCGCCGTCGCGCCAGAGCAGCCCGACCATCTCACCGAACGCACGCACCGAGCCCCAGCGCGCATGCGCCTTGTCGATCAGGCCGCCGACCTTGATGCGGAACAGGTCTGGTTGCGGCCAGCCGTTCGCGAGGATCTGCTGCAACAGAGTGCCGGCCTCGAGCGTGACGTATTGCCCGCTCTGCTTGACTGCGGCTACGTCGATGCCGCTTGCCGCCAGCTGCCGATCCAGAGCATCGAGGTGCTCACGCGTCGCAATGACGACGCCGGCGCTATCGGCGCGCAGCGCCCCGCCGATGAAGCCTTCCAGGGTCTCGACGAGCGTCTGCGAATCTTCGTAAAACTGGACCAGGTGCTCGCGGTCGCCGAGCTCCGCCCAGGGATCGACGGCTGGCGGATTTGTTCGCATTGATTGGCAGAACGCCAGGGTTGCGGCGAAGGTTCCGGGAATCGCTCTAGGCGAAGTGCCCGTCGAGCATGCCCAGCACCGACCAGAGCTGGGGCGCATCGAACGGTTTGCCGATCACGCGGACGCGGCTGTCGTCCTGGAAACGCCGGCCGAATTCCGTCTCCGAGAAGCCGGTGGCGATCACGATCGGCAGCTCGGGCAGCACGCGCGGATCGGCGCCACGAGCTGGTCGCCCGACGTGTCGGGCAGGCCCACGTCGATGATCGCAGCGCCGAGCGACGATCCCAGGCTGTCGATCAGTTGCAGCGCCCCGGCCGCGGTCGACGCCGCCGCGACCCGCAGGCCGCGCTCTTCGAACAGCGTGCGGATGAAGAAGCTGAGGACGATTTCGTCTTCGACGATCAGGACTGTGGCGGGTGGCGTCATTGTGATTGTTATACAGTTCCGCCGCGCAATCACACGCACTCGGCAGGCACCTGTCAAGTGACGACAGGCCTTACAATGTCGCCCGTCCGACAGGTTGTGACGCCGTGTCCGGGGAACAGCCACGCCGGCGGGCGCGTATAGCGGGCGAAGCTACTCAGAGGTAACTCCATGACTGGGCTCTTGAGAACGATATTGGTGCAGATTCTTGCGATCGCGTTGCTGAACGTCGGTTCGCCGCTCGTGGTGCAGGCGGAAGTCATTGGCACGCTCGCCGGGTTGGAATCGGCCCAGCGCGACACCGACCTGGCGCGCGTCAATCGAGTCCTGGCAACGGCCGAAGCTCGCGACCAGCTGCAGGCGTATGGCGTCGATCAGGCGCAGGTCGAGGCGCGGCTCGCGGGTCTGACGGATTCGGAGCTGAGCACGCTTGCAGACAAGCTCGAAAGCGCGCCTGCGGGCGGCGACGTGCTCGCCGTCATCGGTGTCGTGTTCGTGGTGCTGCTGATTCTCGAAGCCGTCGGTGTCATCGACATCTTCAAGAAGTTCCCGTAGCGCGGTTTCGATCCTGTTGGTGGCGTTGGCGGGTTGCACGCTCAACCCGCCGCGCTTCCCGGCCGAGGAGACTGCGGGTCTCCCGCCGCAGGTCGAACTGACGCAGGTCCCGTTCTTTCCCCAGAAGCAGTACCAGTGCGGGCCGGCCGCACTGGCGACCGTCCTGCGTAACTCTGGTGCCGAAGGTGCGCCCGACGAGCTTGCCAACGAGGTCTATCTCCCCGGCAGGAAGGGCAGCCTGCAAGTCGAGCTCGTCGCCGCTGCTCGAATGCGCGATCGCATGGCCTACGAAATCGCTAAAGATCTGCCATCGCTGCTGCGAGAGGTTGCTGCCGGCTCACCTGTGCTGGTGATGCAGAACCTGGGCGTACAGCCCATCCCGATCTGGCACTACGCCGTGGTCGTCGGCTACGACCTCGACGCCGGCACGCTGGTGTTGCGATCGGGAACGACCGAGCGGCGCGTGATGGGCATGCGACGGTTCATGAGTACGTGGAATCGCGCGCAGCGCTGGGGCGTGGTCGTGCTGGAGCCGGGGCAGTTGCCGGCGGGGCCACAGCTCGATCGCTACGTTGCCGCCGCCGCGGGTCTCGAAGCGGTCGGGAGATTGGAGGCCGCCGGCCAGGCTTATGCCCGGGCGCGCGAGCAGTGGCCCGAGTCGGCCTGGCCGCAGCTCGGCCTCGCCAACGTCAGCTACCGGCGCGGTGATCGGGAGGCTGCGGAGGCCGGTTACCTCGCGACGCTGGCGCTCGATCCGCGCAATGTCGTCGCCCACAACAATCTTGCGGAAATCCTCAGCGATCGCGGCTGCGTCGCGCAGGCCCGCGTCCATGTCGAGCAGGCCGCGGCGCTTGCCAAGGGGACGGCGCTCGAGGCTGCCGTCGCCGCGACAGCACAACACGTCGCAGGCGCCACGACGGCGGACACTGCGGTATCTTGTCAGCCATGACGCTCAAGGTCGGCATTCTGCAGACCGGCAATCCGCCGCCGCCGTTGGGAGACCGATTCGGTTCCTACAGCGCGATGGTGCAGGAGCTGCTCGGACCGCAGTACGAGTTCACGACGTTCGAAGTGCGCAACGGCGAGTTGCCGGCGCAGGCTGAGAGCTGTGCCGCCTATGTCATCACCGGATCGGCCTCGGGCGTGTACGACGGCGACACCTGGATCGGCACGCTGAAAGATTTCGTGCGCGACGCGAGCGGGCGCGCAGCGATGGTCGGCATCTGCTTCGGCCATCAAGTCATGGCGGAGGCGTTCGGCGGCCGCGTGATTAAGTCGCCGAAAGGGTGGGGCATCGGGCTGCATCGCTACGACGTGCACCAGCGCGCCGACTGGATGGACGAGGCGCACTCGATTGCTGTGCCGGCCTCGCACCAGGATCAGATCGTGAAGTTGCCCGCCGACGCGCGTGTGCTGGGCGGCAGCGAGTTCACGGAGTACGGCATCGTCGACTATCCGCAGCGTCGCGCGATGTCGCTGCAATCGCATCCGGAGTTCTCGCCCGAGTACGCCGCGGCGCTGATCGAGTTGCGTCGCAGCTCGAAGTACACCAACGAGCAGGCGGAACGAGCGCTGCAGACGCTGCGCCAGCCGAACGATCGCGCGCGTATCGGTATCTGGCTGGCAAATTTCCTGCGCTCCAACGTTCGTGGTTGATGGCGGAGCCGTTGCTCATCGAGCTCTTCGACGTCGCGGTTCGTGCCGCGCGCGGCGAAGACCTGTTGATCGCGCAATCCGAGATGGCACCCAACGCGTGGCGCTATTTCGGCCCGGCCGGAGCGGTCGAAGTGCCGTTGCCGCAGTCAGGGCGGGGCAGAGTGCTCGTGACTGGAGCGGGCAAGGCCGCCGCATCGCTCGCTCGCGGTCTCGAGGCTGTGCTCGGCGATCGCATCGACTCCGGCGCCGTGCTCGTGAAGCACGGTCATGGTCAGGATCTGCGGCGTATCGCTGTGCTCGAAGGTGGCCACCCGGTGCCGGATGCCGGCGGGCTCGCGGGCACGCGGCAGATCATGCAGCTCGTCGAGGCCGCATCCGCGAACGACACGATGTTCTTCGTGCTGACCGGCGGCGCCTCGGCGTTGCTGGTGGAGCCCGCGCCAGGACTGTCGTTCGCCGACGTGCAGGCTGCAAACCGACTGCTCGTGAACGGCGGCGCGCAGATCGACGAGATCAACGCCGTTCGCAAACATCTCTCGGCAGTGACTGGCGGGCGTCTGCGTCAGCGTGCGCAGTGTGCAGCTTTCTGTACGCTCGCGATCTCCGATGTGATCGGCGATGCGCCGACTGCGATTGGCTCCGGCCCGACCGTTGCCGATCCTTCAACGTTTCAGGAATGCGTCGCGATCGTCGAGCGATATGGATTGCGCGCAGCGTTGCCACGCGCCGTGGTCGAGTACCTGGAGCGCGGCGTTGCGGGCGTCATCGCTGAGACGCCGAAGGAGACGTCGCCGATTTTCCGCGACTCGCACTATCGCATCGTTGCAAGCAATCGCATCTCGATCGATGCGGCAGCTCGCGCTGCACGCGAGCGCGGATGCACAGTCGAGATTCTCACGACTGAAATGCAGGGACACACACACGAAGCCGCGCGTCGCTTCGCCGCTGCACTCCGGCAAGCAGCGAGCACTAGCAGCGATGCGCCCATCGTGATTCTCGCCGGAGGCGAAACGACGCTGCCGGTCCACGGCACCGGCCTTGGCGGGCGCAATCAGGAGTTCGCGCTGGTCGCGGCGCTCGAGCTGCAAGGACTCGAAGGCGTCAGCATCCTGAGCGCCGGCACCGACGGTACAGACGGGCCGACAGATGCAGCTGGCGCATGCGTCGACGGCTCCACCGTCGCACGCGCTTCGGCACGCGGACTCGACGCCAACGACTTTCTCCGACGTCAAGACAGCTACCCATTTCTGGACGCACTCGGCGATCTGCACCGGACCGGTCCGACTGGGACGAACGTGATGGACCTTGCCATTGGCCTGTGCTATCAATGCCGCCCATGACGGTTCGACGCTATTGGTTCTGGTACTACTACGACCCAGCCCAGCTGCTGGCGGAACCGTTGCGCTCGAACTGAAGCAAACCCTCACGAGACACGAAGAACCGCCACAACCTGGCGGTTTTTTTATTTATGACCATTCGTACCGACGACCTGCGCATCCGCGACATTCGCGAGCTGAGCACGCCCGAAGAGCTCATGCGCGAGTACCCGCTCGGCGAGCATGCCTCGGCGACCGTGAGCGCAGCGCGCCGCGGACTGCAGCGAATTCTGCACGCGAGCGACGATCGTCTCGCGGTCGTGATCGGCCCCTGCTCGATTCACGATACCAAGGCGGCGCTGGAGTACGCGGGTCGGTTGCGCGAACAGCGCGAGCGCCACAAGAGCACGCTCGAGATCATCATGCGCGTGTACTTCGAGAAGCCGCGCACGACCGTGGGCTGGAAGGGCTTGATCAACGATCCCGATCTGGACGGGAGCTTTCACATCAACAAAGGCCTGCGGCTCGCGCGCGGCCTGCTGCGCGATATCAACCAGCTCGGCCTGCCTGCCGGCTGCGAGTTCCTCGACATGATCACGCCGCAGTTCATCGGCGACCTGGTGGCGTGGGGCGCGATCGGTGCGCGGACGACGGAGAGCCAGGTGCATCGCGAGCTCGTGTCGGGATTGTCGTGCCCGGTCGGATTCAAGAACGGCACGGACGGTAACGTGAAGATCGCGATCGACGCCGTGCAGGCGGCGGCGCATCCCCATCACTTTCTGGCGGTGACCAAGCAGGGTCGCAGCGCCATCGCGACGACGGCCGGCAATGACGACTGCCACATCATTCTGCGCGGCGGTAAGGCACCGAACTTCGACGCGGCCAGCATCGCCAGCGTCTGCACCACGATCGTCGGCGCCGGCCTGCGGCCGCAGGTGATGATCGATGTCAGTCACGGCAACAGCAGCAAGCGGCCGGAGAACCAGCCGGGCGTCGTGGACGACATCGCGCGGCAGATCGAAGGCGGGGAGCGCCGCATCGTGGGCGTGATGGTGGAGAGTCACCTGGTCGGCGGCAGGCAGGACCTGACGCCGGGAAAACCGCTGATGTATGGGCAGAGCATCACGGATGGATGTATCGATTGGGCGTCGTCGGTCGCTGTCCTGGAGCGTTTGGCAGGCGCAGTAGAGAAGAGAAGGAAGTCGGGCTAAAGCCCGACCTGCAGCGTGCTACGAAGGGTTGTGGTTGGGCTGTAGGTCGGGCTTCGGCCCGACTCTCTGCTAGAGTGCCACTCAGCAACGGGGTACTCGCGATGCTGACCCAGGCCATCGACTATCGCGACGAGTGCGACGCTCTCTACGCGTTGCTCGCCGACGTCGATCCGGTGCGCTGGTCGCAGCCGACCCAATTCAAGCGCTGGACCCTCGACGACGTGCTCGGCCACCTGCACATGTTCGATTACGCAGCGCGCCTCACGCTCGAAGGGTCGAACGCCTTCCCCGGGTTCTGGGACAGCGTTGTCAATTCGCTCGCCGCTGGCCACTCGATGGCCGACTACGCGCGCATCTGGTTGCGTGGATGCACGGGCCGCGAGCTGCTGCAGCGCTGGCATGAGTTCGCGCATCAGGTCGCTGACGACTACGCAGGCCTCGATCCTTCGCGGCGAGTGAAGTGGGCGGGCCCCGAGATGAGCGTGCGTTCCTGCATCAGCGCGCGCCAGATGGAAACGTGGTCGCACGGTCAGGCAGCGTTCGACATGCTCGGGCGCGTGCGCGTCGAGCACGACCGGATCCGCAATATCGCGATCATGGGCGTCAACACTTTCGGTTGGACGTTCGCGAATCGCGGTCGCGCGGTGCCGACGATCAAGCCGCACGTTCGTCTGCGCAGTCCGTCCGGCGAATGGTGGACGTGGCACGAGCCCGATGCGCGCAACTTCGTCGAAGGCGCGGCGGTAGAGTTCTGCCAGGTCGTTGCTCAGACGCGCAACATCGCTGACACCAAGCTACGAGTGAGCGGCGAAGTCGCCCACGAATGGATGTCGATGGCGCAGTGTTTCGCCGGTCCGCCGGAAACACCGCCCGCGCCGGGCACTCGATTCGTACAGCTCGAGCCGCGTCCGTCATGATGCGCAAGCAGACTCCGGTCATCATCGGTGTCGGTCAATACACGGATCGTCTGGACTCGCCTCAGTACCGCGGACTTTCGAGCGTCGAACTTGCCGTGGAAGCTGCGAGCTCTGCTTGTCGTGACGCGCACAACGATGCGCGGCTGGTCGCGCAGATCGACGGCATCGGCGCACTGCGCACGTTCGAAGATTCGATCCCGCGTTATTCGACGCCGTTCGGCAAGTCCGACAACTTTCCGCATTCGATCGCGCGCCGGCTCGGCGCGACTGCGCGCACGGCCGTGTGGGCCAAGGTCGGCGGCGACACGCCGCAGACGCTCGTCAGCGAATTCTGCGAGCGCGTTGCAACGGGCGAAATGCGGCTCGCGCTGATCGTCGGCTCGGAAGCGATCTCCACTTCGAAACATCTGATGGCGAACGGCCTCGCTGCCGACTGGGCGGAATCGATCGACGCGCCGGTCGACGATCGCGGTCTGGGCCTGGAGGACCTGAGCACCGCGTACACGCGGCAGCACGGTCTCGTACAGGCATCAATCTCGTACGCTGTTTTCGAGCATGCGCGCCGCGCTCGGTTGGGATTGTCGCGCGAGGACTATGCGCGCGAGATGGGCCGACTGTTCGCGCCGTTCAGTGCGGTCGCGGCGAAGAATCCGTATTCGACCGCGCCTGTCGCGTACACGCCGGAAGTGCTGGTCGCGGTGACCGAGCGCAATCGCCTGATTGCAGATCCGTACACGCGCTTGCTCGTCGCGCGCGATCAAGTGAATCAGGCGGCCGCCGTGTTGATCGCATCGACCGAGGCTGCGGAAGAACTGGGGATCGATCGGAGCAAGTGGGTCTATCTCCACGGTTACTCGTGCGTGAAGGAGCGCGAGATCATGAGTCGCGAAGACCTCGGCGCATCGCCCGCCGCGCGGCTCGCGGCTCGCGAAGCTCTCAGCGCGGCGCGCGTCACGGTCGATGACATCGCGTTGTTCGATCTCTACAGCTGTTTCCCGATCGCGGTGTTCAACATCTGCGACGGCTTGGGAATATCGACCCAAGATCCGCGTGGCCTCACTGTCACCGGCGGGCTGCCGTACTTCGGCGGACCCGGCAACAGCTATTCGACGCATGCGATCGCATCGATGGTGGAGAAGCTGCGCGAGCGCGACGGCGCGTTCGGTTTCATCGGGGCAAACGGCGGACACATGTCGAAGTACGCGGTCGGCATCTATTCGACCCGGCCGACCGAGTTCGTCCGCTGCGACAGCACCGCCTTGCAGTCGCAAGTGGATTCGTGGGCGACGCCGACTGTTGCGGGAGAAGCCGATGGTCCGGCGACGATCGAGAGCTACACGGTCGCGTACGGCAAGGAGGGCCCGGCGCATGCGGTCGTGGTCGGCCGGCTCGACGGGACCGGCGAGCGCTTCCTGGCGAATACGCACGACGAGGACGATCGCACGCTGCACGCGATGATCGAGGACGATCCGCTCGGCGCGGCCGTCCACGTGCGATCGTTCGAGTACGGGAACCGGTTTGTGTTCGCGAAGCCGGGAAGATAGGCGCCGCGCCTATTTCGTCAGCTCGCTCATCTCAGCCGCTGCCTCGGCAAACTCTTCCATGAACTCGAGCACGACGGCCCGTGACGTCTTCACCTGATCCAGCAGGCCGACGCCCTGGCCGACGTAATACGTCACCAGATCCTCTGCCTTGCGATTACCGCGACTGGCTTCGTGCTCGGCGCGACGCAGGGCCGGCTCGCTGAGGAACAGCTGCAACGGCATCGGCAGCGGGCCTGGGCTTTCCGGCGCGCTCCACGCATCGGTCCACGCAGAGCGCAGCTGACGCGTGTACTTGCCGGTGCGACTCTTCGAGCGCACGGTGTCGCGCGATGTGGCGGCTGCGAATTTCTGCTGGATCAGCGGCGAGGCTTCCGATTCGCTCGTCATCAGCCACACGGTGCCGGTCCAGGCACCTGCGGCGCCCAACGCCATCATCGCGGCCATCTGGCGGCCGGTGACGATGCCGCCCGCCGCGAGCACCGGCACGGGGCGGATCGGCTGAATGGCGCGAATGACTTCGGGCACGAGGACGAGCGTCGAGACTTCGCCGGTGTGGCCGCCGGCTTCCGCACCTTCGGCGACGATGATGTCGACACCGGCCCGGACTTGCCGGATCGCGTGTTCCTTCGCCCCGACCAGTGCTGCGACGGGCACTGCTTGTGCGCGCGCTCGATCGATCATCGACTGCGGCGGCACGCCGAGTGCGTTGGCGATGAGCTTGATCGGATGTGAGAACGCCACGTCCATCAAGCGCGCCGACACGGCGGGCAGCAAGGGCATCTCGCGCTTGGCAACGCGCGGATCGTCGAGGTCGAGCGTCACGCCGTAGCGGGCGAGCAGCGCCTGCACGAACTCCTTATGTCGCTCCGGCACGCGCGCACGCAACGTCTCGATGTCGACGCTGCCGTCGCGCCCGACCATGTTCTCCGGAATCAGGATGTCGACGCCGTACGGCCGGCCGTGCACGTGCTCGTCGATCCACTTTAGTTCCAGTTCCAGCTCTTCGGGCGTGTGGCGGCTGGCACCGAGCACGCCGAAGCCGCCGGCGTTGGTCACGGCTGCGACCACGTCACGGCAGTGACTGAAGGCGAACAGGGGAAACTCGATACCTAGCAGTTCGCACAGTGGCGTTTTCATAACAACAAGTACAATAGCACCCCATGGGACCCCTGGCCGGAATCAAGATTGTCGAGATCGCTGCGATCGGGCCGGCGCCGTTCTGCTCGATGATGCTCGCCGACCTCGGTGCGCAGATCGTGCGGATCGAGCGCGCCTCGGCGCGGCCGAACGAGTCACCGCCGCCCGATCCGCTGCTGCGGAATCGGCGCTCGATCGCGCTGGATCTGAAGAACGCGGCGGGCGTCGAGGTCGTGCTCAAGCTCCTGGAGCAATCGGAGGTGCTCATCGAAGGCTTCCGGCCCGGCGTGCTCGAGCGGCTCGGTCTGGGGCCGGAGGTCTGTCTCGCGCGTAATCCCCGTCTGGTATACGGCCGCATGACGGGCTGGGGTCAGGACGGTCCGCTCGCGCCGGCCGCCGGCCACGACATCAACTACATCGCGCTCGCTGGGGTGCTGCACTTGATCGGCACGCCGGGCGGCAAGCCCGTGCCGCCGCTCAACCTCGTCGGCGACTTCGGCGGCGGCGGCATGCTGCTCGCATTCGGCGTGCTCGCGGCGCTGCTCGAGTCCCGCCAGTCGGGACGCGGCCAGATCGTCGATGCGGCGATGGTCGATGGCTCGACGGCGCTGCTCGCGATGTTCTACGGCATGCGTGCGCGCGGCATGTTCCAGGATGCGACCGGCATGAACTTCCTTGCGGGCGCCGCGCCCTACTACGACACGTACAAGACCAAGGATCACAAGTACGTCGCCATCGGCGCGCTGGAACCGCAGTTCTTCGCGCAGCTGCTCGACAAGCTCGGGCTCGATTGGCAGCGGTATAAGCGTGTCGGCTTTCCGGTCGTCGATCCGGGAACGCGGGAGTGGGCCGAGTTGCGCTCGGCGATCACCTCCGCGGTGGCCTCGCGAACGCGCGATGAGTGGTGCCGGATCATGGAAGGCACCGACGCTTGCTTCGCCCCGGTCCTGACTGTGGAGGAGGCCGCGCGCCATCCGCACAACGTGGCTCGCGGCTCGTTCGTCAGCGTCAACGGCGTCGAGCAGAACGCGCCCGCGCCGCGTTTCAGCCGCACCCCCGCCACAACCCCCGACGCCCCCCGCCGCGCCGGCGAAGACACCGACGCCGTCCTCACCGAAGCCGGCTTCACCCGCCAGCAAATCGAAGACCTCCGCACCGCCGGCGCCCTGACCTGAAGACGGTGCCGGGGGAAGAAAGCGGCCTATAACTCAGCGGCGCAGCATTGGTGCAGCGCTGAGTTATGAGCTCTTTTTTTCCCCCGGCACCGTCGGGTTTCAGGCCGGATTAACGATATCGGAGGTAATGCCGGCCCATGAAGACGCTCAGCTGATGCTACGGTTCCAGCGCGATGGCGATTGGACAGCGCTGGAGCGCTTGTTCGAGCGCAATCGGGGCGCGCTGCTGCGCTTCCTCACGCGGCTGAGCCGCAATCGCACGGTCGCGGAAGACGTCGCGCAGCAGACCTGGCTCAAGGTGATCGACGTGGCCAACCAAGGCGCCTTCGCGGCCGCGTCGGGCGTCGCTTTCCGGACGTGGCTGTGCACGCTCGCCCGCAATCACTTCATCGACGAGTATCGGCGCAAGTTCGCCGCCGCCCGCAGTGTGCCGCTGCCGGCCGACCTGGGTGCGACGTTGGCGGAGACGCATAGAGTTGCGCCGGATCCTGCGGAGCCGCTCGACGAGCGACAGCGCAACGCCCGTCTGCATCGGGCGCTGCAACGGCTGCCGTTGGAGCAGCGAAGGGTGGTTGCGCTGTGGGCCGATGGAGTGCGGATCGGTGCCATCGCAGCGCTGACTCAAGCGCCGCGCGACACCGTTCTCAGTCGCAAGAAGTACGCGCTAGCGAAGCTGCGCGCGATGCTCCACGACCGAGGAGCTCATGAACCCGCAATTACGGCGAGCTCGGCGCTCCGATAACGCCGCAAGCGACGCGCTTACCGGAATTGCCGGACGGCTGAGTCGTGTAATCGTCGGGGCCCTCGTGCACGACGATGGCCTTGCCCATGATGTCGGTCGGCGGATTGCCGTGCAGCGTCGTGCCGGCGGCGGTCGTGTCGACTTGCGCCACGCCTTCGCCGTTCGACTTGATGTTCAGCATGTCGCCGGCGTGGTGGTGCGTGCCACTGGTCGGATTGCCGTGCTCGGCCGACGTGGGATTGAAATGACCGCCGGCGCTGCTGCCGTCCGGAGCGCTGCAGTCACCTTTCTCGTGGACGTGGAAGCCGAATTCCGCATTGGGTTTCAGGCCCTGCACGGTGCCGGTGATGTGCACACCCTCCGACGAGGTGCTCAACGCTACTGACCCGGTGACCGTATTGCCCTGGGTCGGCGCAATTTGCGCAGCGCCTTCCGCTGCCGGTTCTGCGGGAGTCGCTTTCCCGGCCGGAGCGGCCGCGGTCGCCTCGCGCTCACTCGGCGCGCCTGCAGGTTGTTCCTTCGAACAGGCAGCCAGCAACACCGTTGCCGCAATCGCCAGACCGAGAATCGTCGCCTTCATGTCGGTAGCTCCGCGTTCCAAGGAGGCTGGCGAGTCTAGCATCGTGGGAACGCAAGCCGAATCCCACACGTTGAGCGTCAACGATGACGCTCCAGCAGATACTGGCCTTCGCGGTCATTGCCGGCACGATGGCTTTGTTCGTGTGGGGCCGGCTGCGCTATGACCTGGTCGCGGGCATCGCGCTGCTGGTCGCGGTCTTGATCGGGGTGGTGCCGGCGGACAAGGCGTTCAGCGGCTTCAGCGACGAGATCGTGATCATCGTCGCGAGCGCCTTGATCGTCAGCGCGGCAGTCGCACGCTCCGGCATCATCGAGATCGCGATCCAGCCGATCGCTCACCGCATCACCTCCGCGGCCTTGCAGGTCGCAGTGCTCGCGGGCTCGGTGGCACTGCTGTCCGCGTTCGTGAAGAACATCGGCGCGCTCGCCATGATGATTCCGATCGCGATGCAGATGGCCAAGCGCTCCAAGCGCTCGCCCTCGATCCTGCTGATGCCGATGGCATTCGGCTCGCTGCTCGGCGGTACGATGACGCTGATCGGCACGTCACCGAACATCATCGTGTCGCGGCTGCGCGGCGAGCTGCTCGGCGAGCCCTTCGGCATGTTCGACTTCACCCCGGTCGGTCTCGGGTTGACGGCAGCCGGACTGCTGTTCCTGGTGCTCGGCTATCGCTTGCTGCCGCAGGACCGCCGGGGAGCGCCGGCGCTGGGCGAGGCGATCGACATCAAGGACTACGTTACCGAGGCGCGCGTCAAGGAGGATTCTGCGATCGCCGGCCAGACGGTCAGCGAACTGCGGAAGCACACGGACCAGGAAGTGATGGTCACTGCGGTGGTGCGCGATGAGCAGACCGCCGCACCGCTGCCGGACATGGTGCTGCAGCCCAACGACATCGTGCTGTTGCAAGGCGAGCCGGCTGCACTGGAGCGTGCGGTGGCAGGCTCGGATCTCGAGCTGGAAGGCGAGAACCGCACCAGTCGCACCGAGGAGATCATCAAGGAAGAGATCGGCACGGTCGAAGCTGTGATCGGGCCGAGCTCATTGTTGATCGGCCAGGCCGCCGGCCGCCTGTTCCTGCACGACCGTTTCAGAGTGAATCTGCTGGCCGTCAGTCGCAGCGGTCAGCGCTTCACGGAGCGCTTGCGCGATATCGAGTTGCGCGCCGGCGATGTGATCGTGCTGCAGGGTGTCCTCTCCCACATGCCCGCGCAATTGCGCGAGCTGGGTTGCCTGCCCCTCGCTGCGCGACATCTGCGTCTAGGCAGCGTGCGCCGCGGCTTGATTCCCATCGCGGTGCTGCTGGTCGCCATGGTGCTCGCGAGCACGGGCACACTATCGGTCGGAGTTGCCTTCTTCGGCGCTGCGCTGCTGACGATCCTGCTCGGCTCGCTGCCGCTGCGCGAGGCGTACGAGGCGGTCGAGTGGCCGATCCTCATCATGCTCGGTGCGCTGATTCCAGTGAGCGAAGCGATTCGCACGACCGGCGGCACCGATTTGATCGCCTCGGCGCTGTCCATGGCAGCGCAGTCGCTACCCGGGTACGGAGCCGTCGCGTTGATGATGCTCGCGGCGATGATGATCACGCCGTTCCTCAACAATGCCGCGACAGTGCTGGTGATGGCGCCGATCGCCGCGAGCTTCGCGCAGAAGCTCGGGCTGCGGCCGGATGCATTCCTGATGGCGGTGGCGCTTGGCGCGGCGTGTGACTTCCTGACGCCGATCGGGCATCAGTGCAACACTCTGGTGATGGGGCCGGGCGGCTATCGCTTCGGCGATTACGCGCGGCTGGGCGCGCCGCTGTCGCTGCTGATCCTGTTGCTCGGCGTGCCGCTGATCATGATCGTGTGGCCGTTGTCCTGACTTTCGGCCGCTTCAAACGCACCGGCGGGCGCTCGGATTTCGCGGCTTCCGTGTCGTCGACGGTCACGGCCACGGGCTCGTCCGAGTGCAGGCTCATCAGCGACTGCATCAGCCCGTCGTCGGCGCTCGAGCAAATGCCGATCACCGTCGCTTCCGCGCAGCCTTCCGCCGCGACGTAGGCGTGACCCATGTTCGAATCGATGTAGATCGACTCGCCCGCTTCGAGCGTGATCGGATCGTAGAACTCGGTGTGGATCTCGACGCGCCCTTCGATGACGTAGATGTATTCCTCGCCCGAGTGGTGCACGAGCTCGCCGAATTCCGCGACGCTGCGCGCGCGGATGCGAGTGAGCACCGGGATCATGCGCTTGCGACGCAGCTCCGGGCACAGGTAGTAGTAGTCGTAGTTCTTGGTGTTGACGCGAATCGCGCGGTCGATGCGCCCGACACTGCGCCGCGCGGTCACCGGTGCGTCCGGCATGATGTCGCCTTCGGCGAACAGCTCCGACATGCGGATGTTGAGCCGGTGGCTGAGCTGCTGGAGCTTGTCGTAGGTGAGCGTGAGGCGGTCGTGCTCGACCTTGGAGAGCGTCGAGACCGGAATGCCGGTGCGCTCGCTCATTTCCTTGAGCGTCCAGTCGTTGCGGGCCCTGAGCTTACGGAGCAGCGTGCCGAGCGTCGGCTGTTTCGATTTCATGGCGCATAGGATAGCTCAGTACTGCAAGTGGATCGCCAAGAAGTGGAAAGCCACCGCCACGTAGGCCCAGACCAGGCAGCTGGCTGCCAGCAGCGACCTGCCGATCGACAGCGAAAGCTTCCGGGTCGGTGCACGCCACGTATCGACGGCGGCGATCACGGAGATCACGGCGCCGATGACGGCACCCAGTGCCGACAACTGCAGCAGACGCACGAACCAGCTGGCTTCCGACGAAATCACCCAGAACGACGCGCTGGAGAACATCAGCAGCACCGTCACCGCCAGGGCGATGAACGCGAAGCACAGCAGAATCGCTGTGAGGGTGCGGCCGCGGTTCGCATCGGCGACAGGCGCCGGAATCGCGGTGGCCGAGCGCGAGAAACGGCGGCGCAGGGAACCGATCACCCGGATCAGCAGAGCCAGCACGACCACGGCCCCACCGACGACGATTGCCGGCTGCAGCCAGCGCTTGTCACGCCACGCCGGCGGGCGCTGGAAGATGATGATCGGTCCATAGCCATCCGGCACGAGGCTGGTTACGTTACCCTGTTCGTCGTGCGTGGCCGCGAGGCGCATCTCGCTGCCGACTTCGCGCCACAGCCACGGTGCGACTTCGCGGAATTTCTTCTCCTGGTCGTTCAGCCCGGTCAGGCCGCCGACCTGGATCGTGCCGTCGGCATTGGCGGTCGCCGCCGACTGGCCGAACATGTAGAAGAAACTGAAGAGGCTCTTTTCCGCGCGGCGGCTGCCTTCGTAGGGACCGGCAACTGCAGCAGCGTGGATCTTCGGATCTGCCGGCGGTGCATCCTGCGGCGGCGCCTCGCGCGGGAAGTATCGGTCCATGAAGGCTTCGTACAGCGCGGTCCGGATCTTGTAGACGGAAGCGCCCTTGCCGCTGCTGTTGAACGAGACGAACAGCCCGACCTTCGCCGACGGGACCAGCACGAGCTCGCTGTGGAATGCCGTGAGATCGCCGCCGTGCGCGATCGCGCGCACGCCATTACGTGACTGCTCGTAGAAGCCGAGCGCCATCGCATCGACGCCGGCACCGGGGCGGTTCGCCGCGCTGTGCATCAGCTCCGTCGTCTCAGGCTTCAGGATGCGGTTCGAATCGTCGCCGCCCGGCAGCAAGCCGCCGTTCAAGTGCGCCATCATGAATTGCGCCATGTCCGGCGCCCGCGACGACAGTGCGCCGGCCGGCGAGTCCGAGCCGAGCTCGAACGGCACCGGCTTGCCCGACGATGCAAAGGAGTAGCTGTTCGACAGATGCTCGCGCAGCGCTTCCGGCACGGGCTGACGGAACGTCGAGTGCTCCATCCGCAGCGGCTTGAAAATGTGCTCCTCGATATATTGCTCGAACGGCACGCCCGACACGCGCGAGACGATGTAGCCGCCGAGCGATGCGCCGTAGTTCGAATACGCTGGCACCGTGCCCGGCGGATAGATTCGCGCGGGAATGCTGTCCTTCAGGGCCTCGCCGAGCGGCTTCAGCTTGTTGATGTCCGTCACCAGCAGGTCGAGCAACGACTCTTCGAAGCCCGCCGTGTGCGTCATCAGGTGACGCAGCTTGATCGGCTGGCCGCCGTAGCCTTCGATCTTGAAATCCAGGTATTCGTTGATGTCGTGATCGAGATCGAGCTTGCCGGCCTCGACCTGCTGCATCACTGCGGTCCAGGTGAACAGCTTCGAGATCGAAGCAGGGCGGAACAGCGTCTGCTGCGGATCCACCGCAATCCGCTTCTCGACGTCTGCAAAGCCGTAGCCGCGGGTGAGCAGCAACGCATCGTCTTTGACGATCGCGACGGTCGCGCCGGCGACGTCGCCGATCGCCATGGAGGAGGGCAGCAGACCGTCGAGGAACGCGGCAGCATCGGCAGCGGTAAGTGGTACGGGAGTCCCGTGCGCCGCAGGCTCTGCAACCGGCGGTGCTACCGGCGCGGCCTTGGTTGGACTCGTTTGCGGGATGTCCGCGAGCGCGACGGAAGTAGCCAGGGCGGCGAAGACGAGCGACAGGAAGCGAGTGCTCATGGAGAACCCTCATTGAGTTCGGCGCGATGCGTGGGCCGATTGAACGCCAGCAGCAACGCGCCCGATAGCGCGGCGATGGCCGCCGTCGCTGCGAAGAATTGCGGCGGCGTCATGCTGCTCCACAGGGTGCCGAATGCGCCGGCCAGCAGATTGCCGAAGAACGCCGCAAGAAACCACAGCGCGATGCTCGTGGCGCTGAATCCTGCCGGCGCCAGCCGCCCGAACAGGCCGAGGCCGATCGGCAGGATGTACAGCTCGCCCGCGGTCATCACCACGAAGAAGATGGCGAGCCAGATCCAGCCTTCCGCCACGACTCCGCCATTGCTGAACATCGCGACTGCTGCGAGCAGAAGATAGGAGAGGGCGACGCCGCCCGCTCCGATCGCCATCTTGCGAATCGACGTGAGCTCGTGCCCTTCGCGCGCGTGCCGCACCCAACGTGCGACGAACCACGGCGTCAGCGTGAACACCAGCAGCGGGTTCAGCGACTGAAACCACGTCATCGGAATCTGGAAGCTGCCGATCGAGCGATCGACGTGCTCGATCCACAGCGGCAGCGTGTTGCCGATTTGCTCGTACGCACCGCGGAAGACGATGACGACGCCGGAAATGCCGGCGAGCAACGCGAATCGTTGCGCCATGCTGGCCTCGTACCACTGCTGTCGAACGACCGGCTGCACCGGCGCGACGCGCGGCGGCTCGGGCGGCAGATAACGGCTGCCGAAGATATAGATCAGCAGGCCGCTCACCATGCCGATGCCCGCGAGCGTGAAGCCCCAGTGCCAGCCGTACAGCTCGCCGACGGTGCCGCAGCCGAGCGGCGCGAGGAAGCCGCCGACATTCACGCCGAGGTAGTAATAGTTGTACGCGGTCGTGCGCCGCGGATCGTCGTGGCGATACAGGCCGGGAATCTGGCTCGGCAAGCTCGGCAGGAACAGGCCGTTGCCGAGACCGATGGTCGCGAGCGCCAGGAAGAACAGCGGCTCGAACGCCATCATGAAATGGCCGATCGCCATGATCGAGCCGCCGATCAGCACCGAGTTGCGCCGCCCGAGCCAGCGGTCGCAGACGATGCCGCCGACGATCGGTGTGAAGTAGACGAACGCCGTGTACATGCCGTACACGAGCGATGCGTTCTGCTGCGTCATGGCCAGCTGCTTGACCATGTAGTAGACCAGCAGCGTCCGCATCCCGTAGTAGGAGAACATCTCCCACATTTCCGTCAGGAACAGGATCGTGAGGCCGCGCGGCTGACCGAACCAATCCTTGTGCTGGCGCTGCGCGCCAGCGGCGACTTCGCTACTCACTGCATGCATGATTAACGGGGGCGGGCTCCGCCGCCCCACACTTCGGGCGGCGCCCAGAACGTGCCGCCTTCGTAGACGGCGGCGGGCGAGCGGTCATTGCGCAGGAAGATCGGGCCGTCGAGATCGACGACGCGGCACAACTGGCCGACGAGCGCCGAGGGCGCCATCGCCAGCACGGTGCCGGTCATGTTGCCGACCATGACGTCGAGGCCGAGCGAGCGCGCCTGTCGCGCCATCGCCAGTCCTTCGGTGAGTCCGCCGCTCTTGTCGAGCTTGATGTTCACGACGTTGAAGCGGCCGACCAGGCCGGCGACGTCTTTCAGATCCTGCACGCTTTCGTCGGCGGCGATGGGAATCGGCGAGCGCAGACC
>Ga0070664_100000395_pt1 | contig 32584 bp, 31 predicted proteins | sample KBSC73metaG_FD_65863 | JGI IMG/M metagenome (GOLD analysis project Ga0070664, IMG submission 65863) | Corn rhizosphere microbial communities from Kellogg Biological Station, Michigan, USA - KBS C7-3 metaG | ecosystem: Host-associated > Plants > Roots > Rhizosphere > Soil ... | reverse complement strand
TGACACCGGCCGCGCTGACGCCGGCCGCGCTCGACCAGGGCCGCCAGCGGCCCGACCCGCTCCGCCCGGACCGGCTGCGCCCCGAATCCGGCCGGCCCGACCGGCTGCGCCCGGATCCGCTGCGCCCCGACGCCCGTCCGGAGTCGTCGCGGCCCGCCGCCGACAAGCCCGATCCGATGCTCCCGGCGGCGCTGCGCCCGGAGGCCCCGGCCCGCCAGGACCCGATCCGCTCGGGACGCGACGCGCTGCTCGCCTCGCTGGAGCGTCCCCTGGGTGCGCCCCGGGAAGCGACGAACGAGACGCCGGCCGGCGGCCCCGAGCCCCGCCGGGCCCGCGGGGCGGCCGCGCTGATCGGCGCACCGGTGGCCACCACGTCTCCGTTCGACGACGAGTTGGAGCCGGAGACGCCGGCCGTACCGTCGCTTGCGGTGCTCCGGCCGCGGCTCAAGTCCCAGCCCGAGGGGCCGGCGAGTGCCGTCGACAAGCCTCGCAAGCGGCTGCCGAGCTGGGACGACGTGCTCTTCGGCGGCGCGCCCGCGCGGGAGTCCTCCGGCAGCTAGCCCGAGAGGGTCCGCACGTCGAGGACCCGGTCGACGCGGACTGCGTCGGCCAGCCGGCGGTCGTGGGTCACGATGATCAAGGTGCCGGGGTAGTCGGCCAGGGCCGACTCCAGCTGCTCGATCGCTTCCAGGTCCAGGTGGTTGGTGGGCTCGTCGAGCACCAGGCAGTTGACGCCGCGCGCCTGCAGCAGGGCCAGCGCGGCCCGGGTCCGCTCGCCGGGCGACAACCGTGCCGCCGGGCGCAGAGCCGCGTCGCCCGCGAGCCGGAACTTCGCCAGCAGCGTCCGCGCGTCGGCGGCCTCCATGCCCGGGACGGCCGCGCGGACCACGTCGACGACCGGCTCGTCGGTGGCGAAGGACCGGCGGCTCTGGTCGAGCTCGCCGAACACCACTGACGGGCCGGCGTACCGGACACCGGCGCGCAGCGGTTCCCGGCCCAGCAGCGCGTCGACGAGCGTGGTCTTGCCGCTGCCGTTCGGCCCGGCCAGCCGGATCCGCTCGGCCCACCCCACGGTCAGGTCGAACGGGCCGAGCGTGACGCTGCCGCGGGCCACCACCGCGTCGCGCAGTTCCACCACGACGGCGCCCGCGCGCGGCGCCGTCGCAAGAGTGAGCCGCAGCCGCCACGGCTCGCGCACGTCGTCGGGGGCATCGGCGTCCAGGCGCTCGATCGCGCGGTCGAGCTTCGCCGCCGCCGAGCCGAGCCGCTGGGCGCCCTCGATGCGCCCGTGCCTGATGTTCTTGTCGTTGTCGGGCGCGTAACGCGGGTTGGCCGCACGCGCCGCGCCGGACCGCGCCCACTCGCGCTTGCGTCGGGCGCCCTCGACCAGCTTGGCGCGGTCGTTCTCGTACCCGGCCCGCGCGTCCAGTGCGCGCTGCCGGGCGGCCTCGCGCTCCTCGACGTAGGCGTCGTAACCGCCGCCGAACTCGCTGACCCGACCGGTGAACTCGTCGATCTCCAGCACGGAGTCGACGGTGGCGGCCAGGAATGCTCTGTCGTGCGACACCACGACGATCCCCGACGGCACGGCCAGCACGCGCTCCTCGAGCCGGCGCAGGCCGTCGTCGTCGAGGTCGTTGGTGGGCTCGTCGAGCAGCAGCAGGTCGGGCTGGGCGAGCAGCACCGCCGCGAGGGCCAGCCGGGCCTTCTGCCCGCCGGAGAGCGCCCGCGCGCCCCGGTGCAGCAGATCCTCCGGCAGCCCGAGGTCGGCGATCACCGCGGCGGCCCGCTCGTCGAAGTCGGCTCCGCCGAGAGCCAGCCACTGCTCCAGGGCGGCGGCGTAGTCGGGCCCCTCGCGACCCTCGGCCAGCGCCGACGCAGCGGCATCCAACAACGCCTGCGCCTGCGCCACCCCGGTGCGCCAGGCCAGATGATCGCGCAGCGATTCGACGTCGTCGATCGTCGGCTCCTGCGCCAGGCGGAGGACGGAGGCCGACGCCGGCGCGCGGACCACGACCCCCGACTCGGGGGCCAGCTCCCCCGCGATCACCCGCAGCAGCGTGGACTTCCCGACGCCGTTCGGCGCCACCACGCCGTGCCGGTCGCCCGCGGCGACGGTGAGGTCGACATCGGTGAGTACGCGGCGGGCGCCGAAGCCGACCGAGACGCTACGCAGACTGATCTGGCCGGACATATGGGCCAGTCTTGTCCGCGCGGCCGGACGGCCGCGAGCGAATTAGGGTTGGGTCATGGAGTACACAAACCTCGGCCGCACCGGGCTGCGCGTCTCGCGCCTGTGTCTCGGCACGATGAACTTCGGCCCGAAGACCACCGAGCCGGACAGCTTCCAGATCATGGATCGGGCGCTCGACCTCGGCATCCAGTTCTACGACACGGCCAACGTGTACGGCTGGAAGCTCGGCGAAGGCATCACCGAGCAGATCGTCGGGCGGTGGTTCGCGCAGGGCGGGGGTCGGCGCGAATCGGTGGTGATCGCGACGAAGGTGTACGGCCGGATGGGCGAGGGCCCCAACGACCAGGGTTTGTCCGCGCGCCACATCATCCAGGCCTGTAACGAGTCGCTGCGCCGGCTGCAGACCGACTGGATCGACCTGTACCAGATGCACCACGTCTCCCGCTCGACGCCGTGGGAGGAGATCTGGCAGGCCATGGACGTCCTGGTCAACCAGGGCAAGGTGCGCTACGTCGGGTCGTCGAACTTCGCCGGATGGCACCTGGCCGCGGCGCAGGAGTCGGCCGCGCGCCGGCACTCCCTGGGGCTGGTCTCCGAGCAGTGCATCTACAACCTGCTCACCCGGCACGTCGAACTCGAGGTGCTGCCGGCGGCGGAGCACTACGGCATCGGGATCATCCCGTGGTCGCCCCTGCACGGCGGCCTGCTCGGCGGCGCGATCAGGAAGATCGCCGACGGGACGGCGTCGCGCTCCACGGAGGGCCGGTCCTCGGACACGCTGGCGACGCACCGGCCGGCCATCGAGGGCTACGAGAAGCTGTGCGCCGAACTCGGCCACGACCCGGCCGACGTGGCGTTGGCGTGGCTGCTGGCCCAGCCGGCGGTGACCGCCCCGATCGTGGGGCCGCGCACGAACGAGCAGTTGGAGAACTCGCTCCGCGCGTTGGAAATCAAACTCGACGACGAGACGCTGGCCAAGCTCGACGAGCTGTTCCCGCCGGTGGGCAACGGTGGGCCCGGCCCGGAGGCGTGGGCCTGGTGAGTATCCGCGATCGTGGACGTTTGCCACTGCCCTGGCAGTAGCAAACGTCCACGATCGCCGCACCTGGGGGCGGGCGGGCGGCTCAGGGGTGGAGGGTGAAGGCGGCCAGGCGGTCGTAGGTGATGTTCGGGCCCTGGTGGCTCTCCACCAGGTCGATCGACGCCACCGGCCAGTCCGGGCCCTGGTAGTCGCACAGCGCCTTGAGATCGGTGGCGAGATCCTCGTCCGGCAGCCGGTCGCCGGGGCGGGCCAGCGTCACGTGCGGCCGGAACGCCTTGGCGTCGAAGGGCAGCTTCGCGGCGCGCAGTTCCCGGCGCAGGTCGGCCACCAGGTCACCCAGCACGGCGAGGTCGCCACGCACGCCCGCCCACAGCGTCGTGAACCGGCCGCGGCCGAACCGCCCCCCGCCGCCGATGCGGATGCACGGCAGCCTGGCCCGCCGGTCGTGCGCGGCGATCCACCGCGCGACCGAACCGGCGACGGCCGCCTTGGCCGCCGGCAGCTTCGCCTCCGGGACGTCGCCGAGAAACACAAGCGTGAGATGGAGCCGCTCCGGCGGCACCAGGCGCACCGACCGGCCGGGTTCGCGCGGCTGGCCCACGGCGAGCGCGGACACGTGCGACACGAGGTGGTCGAGCACCTCCGGGGGCGGGTAGGCCGCGATGAAGAGCCGCACTCAACCCACTGTAATGATCATGGCCGTGAGCGCCTCGCTCCGCGAGGCGCTTACGTCCGTTGCCAATAGTTCGCTCGCTCCGCTCGCTCAAGGAGCGGCCGCCTCGTATCCGTGCAGCGTGAGGCCGGCGGCCTCCAGCTCACCCTCCAGCCGCACCCGCTCGATCTCCCTGTCGACGCCGGTCAGCTCGGGCAGGTGCGCGGCGATCTCCAGGCGTTTGCAGGCCAGCATGACCCGGTCGTCGTAGGCGTCTTCCACCGCGGTCCGCCACACCGTGGAGCGCTGGGCGATGCCGGCGCGCTGCCGGCGCAGCCGGCGGATGTCGGCGGCGAGCTTCTCGATCGGCAGCGGATCGGGTGTCGCCGCGGGCGGCTCCTGGGGCTCGAAGCACCGGTCGAGGCGAGCCAGGCCACGGCGTTCCCGCCGGGTCAACGTCCGATCTGCGATGCGCCCCCGACGGCAACGGCGCACGACCGCCTTGATCAGGCGAACGGTGCGGGAAGGGCCACCACCACCAGCGATGACGAGGGTCAGCAGGCACGGCAGAGTGGCCAGCGCGGCGACCGCCGCGAGGATGATGAGTGCGCGGAGCACGGCCACCCTTCGAGGCTATGCCCGCGCACCGATCGGCGCTAGCGGATGGGCAGATGCGGCCTACTGCGTAGCGGTAACAAGTAGGCGACGCAGCCGGGCGACGAGCTCCGCATCGCCCTCCACCGCGACGCCCTCGCCGCCGCGGCCCCACAACCAGCGCAACATCGCCTCCGGCTCGGCCCGGATCGTCGCGGCCGCCGGCACCGGACCCGAACCGACCCCGGCCTCCACCGACACACCGTCGGCGCCGGCGTGCACCAGCCAGCCGGCACCGCCCGTGGACACGAGCACGGGACGCCCGTCGGCCGTGGCCAGATCGTCGCCGAAATCCTCACACCAGAGCCTGGACGCGTACTCGAGGAACACCACGAGCACCTCGTCGACCCCGTCTACGGCGAGCTCGGCCGGCACCGGCGCGACCGTGCTGGCCAGGGCCAGCTCCGCATCGATGCGGTGGATCACGGTCTCCTGCGCCATCCGGCGCACCCAGAAGCCGACTGTCTGATCCGGCTCGTACCAGGTGTAGGTGGACGCCGCCGGGGCCCGGCCGGCGAACTCGGCCGCGAGTTGGCCCCACGCCTCGTCGAGCAGGACGAGCGGCTCGGCACCGTCCATGCCCTCCGGCGGCCACGGCTCGGGCGCCCGGCCCTGCCGCATCGCCTCCACTTTGTGCAGGTAGACCGCGCCGAGGTGACGCACCAGATCGGACACGAGCCAGCCCGGACAGCTCGGCACCGGGGCCGACAGATCCTTGGCGGCGACCTCGCGCAGGCGCTCGAAATCGGCGGTCATGAACCGCAGCAACCGCGTGCACTCCATGCGGCATAACTAACCACATGGGTGTGACAACTAGCGCACAGCGGGTCGCAGTTCCGGCATTCGCAGCTCGACCGGCGGCACGCCGTCGCCGCCCGGCTCGGTGACGTGCAGGTGCGGCCGCGGCCGGAGATGCACCAGCACCCGGGCCCGCGAACGGCGCATCTGCACCACGCCGACGGCCAGCGCGGCGGCCAGCGACACCAGCCCGCCCAGCCAGATCGACGCGCGGGCGCCGTAGTGCTCGGCGACCCACCCGACGAGCGGCGCGCCCACCGGGGTGGTGCCGAAGAACAGCAGCACGTGCAGGGCCATCACCCGGCCCCGGAACGCCGGGTCGACGCCCAGCTGGATCCGCTGGTTCGCCGACTGCGCGAAGTAGATCATGAAGAAGCCGGTGGGCACGGTCAGTGCCACCGCCGTCCAGAACGTCGGCGCGAGGCCGAGCAGCGACTCGAACCCGGCGAACAGGATCGCGGCCAGCAGCACCGCGTACACCGACGGGCGGTGCCGCCGCAGCCCGGCGATCAGCGCACCCACCAGGGCACCGGCCGCCAGACCCGAGGTGAGCAGCCCGAACGACCTGGCACCGGTGTGGAACACGGTCTTGGACAGCACGGCGAGGGTCAGTTGGAAGTTGAACGCGGCCAGGCCGAGCACCATGACGAGCGTCATGACCATGATCAGGTCGGGCCGGCGGCCGACGTAGCGCAGGCCGTCGATGATGCGGGCGTCGCGGGCGGCGACACTGCCCGGCTCGGCCCGGTGCAGCTCGGCGGGGCTGATCCGCAGCTGCAGCACCACCGGCGCCACGCACATCGCGACGGTGATCAGGATGACGACCCCGGTGCCCCACAGCGCGATCGCGACACCCGCGATGGCCGGGCCGACCAGCCGGGCCACGTTGAACGTCGCCGAGCCCAGGGACAGCGCGTTGGGCAGCAGTTCCGGGCCCACCAGCTCCGACCAGAACGCCTGCCGCGTCGGTGTCTCGATCGCGGAGATCACGCCCATGCCGGCCGCGAACGCGAACACGTGCCACAGCTGCACCGCGTGCGAGGCGACGAGCAGGCCCAGCGCGAGGGCCAGCACCGCGAAGACGACGTTGCAGGCGACCAGCAGCTTCTGCTTGTCAAACCGGTCGGCGAGCTGGCCGCCGTACAGGGTCAGCAACAGGACGGGCGTGAACTGCAACGCCGTGACCAGGCCGAGCGCCGTACCGGAGTTGCCGGTGAGCTCGAGGACCAGCCAGTCCTGGGCGATGAACAACATCCAGACGCCGATCAACTTGGTGAGCTGACCGGCGACGAACAGCCGCATGTTCCTGACCCGCAGCGAGCGGAATAGCGTGGCCCGCACTCGTGATGCGCCTCCTCAGCGTTGGTTTCCCTTTGCGATGCGTTCGAGCAGCTCAGCGGCGCGGCGCAGCGTCTCGCGGTCGTCCGGCGGCAGTTCGGCCAACGCCTTGGCCAGCCAGGCGTCGCCGGCGCGCCGTTGGTCGGCGACGGCCGCGCGGCCCGCTTCGGTGGCGTGCAGGACCACCTGCCGCCCGTCGGTCGGGTGCGGGGTGCGCTGGACCAGGCCGCGGTCCTCGAGCTTGGCGATGATCTTGGTCATCGTGGGCGGCTGCACCCGCTCGTGCTCCGCGAGCTCGCGCGGGGTGAGCGCGCCGGCCAGGCCGAGGCTCGTGAGCGCGGAGATCTGGGTCAGCGTCAGGTCGCCCAGGGGCCGGGCCTGCCGCATCCGGCGGTTCAGCCGCATGATCGCGTCGCGCAGCATGCCGGCGAGCGGCGCCGCTGCCGGGCCCCGCCGGGTCGCCTGCTTGATCATCACTTAGTTAGCCTACCTAATAAGCAAAGCTAACGACCTGTGAATGCGATCACGGAAGCGTGAGATCGCACCTGACGGCGCTAGGCTGACGACCGTGCCGGGCGTCGGTCAGTCGCAGCCAGGCCCGGCGCCGGGCGCCGGGCCGGCACCGGGCGGCGGGCCGGGTGCGGGAGCCCGCCAGCAACCCGCGCTCAGGCCGCTCGATCCCCCGATGGTGCCGTTCGCGATCGGCGGCATGGCGGCGTGGCTCGTCGCGCTGATCGTGGTGCTGCCGTTCCGCGACGCGCACGAGGACTGGTTCTGGATCTGCGTCGCCGGATTCCTGTGGGGCATCCCCGGCCTGCTCACGATGATCCGCTACGACGCGCGGAGGCGCCGCCGCCGCGCCGCCTAGCCCCGCAGGCGCTCAGCCGTGGCCGTACGACTCTTCCTCGTCGGCCGAGGCGTCGGCGTCGACCGAGCCCTCCGGCTTCGGCACCGTCACCTGGTCGACCTCGCTGTCGTCGTACACGGTCGGCAGCTCGGTCACAACGGCCACCGGCTCCACCAGGATCTCCGAGTGCGCGCCGCAGCCGTGATCCGCGCTCACCACCGAGCCGTCGTCGGGCGCGAACGCGTTGGCGCACGCCCCGAACAGCAGCCGCATCGAGCCGGCCAGCGGCAGGTAGAACCCGCACGACCCGCACCGGGCCGACGCCGGAGCCGCCGACGAGATCGGCGAAAGCGGCCCCTGGTCGCCCTCGTACCAGCGCATGGCGGCGTCCGTGCGCCCCTCGCGGCTGAGCACCCGGGCGCGCCCCAGGCCGAGTTCCCAGGCCACGTCTTCGACCGCCGGGTCGTCGGAGAGCACGTAGCCGGGGGCGAGGCGGTCGTCGTCGGGCGCGGTGGGCAGGATGTCGCCGACCCCGAGGTCGCCCGGCTGCAACCGGTCCTGCCAGGGCACCCACGGCGGCGCGGCGAGCGCATCGGGGCCGGGCAGCAGCGCGGTCTCACACACGGTGACGTGCCGGCTGCGGGCGATCCGGGCGACGGTGACGGCCCACCGCCAGCCGCGGTAGCCGGGCTGCAGGCACTCGAACAGGTGCGTCACCACCCGCTCCGCCTCGGCCAGCGCCTCCAGGTGCTCGCCGACGTGCCCCGGATCGATGCCGTCGATCCCGCCCCGGGCCACCCCGACGGCGTCGGCGCAGACCTGGTCCAGCTTCGGGGCGCGGCCGGCACCCCGACCGGACCGAACGCCGGAAACCGCACTCGCTGTCACTTCGCCCCCCTCGTCAGGAATCCCATTGTTCCCTACCGTTGGACGAACATTGGAGAGGATGCACCGCATGGCGCTGCTCGAGGTCCTGGCCGGCATTCTCCGCGTGCTCGGTCAGCTCGCGCGGGGGATCCTGCTCGGTGCCGCCGCGCTGGTTCGCGGCCTCGGCAAGGGCGTCGGCCTGGCCCGCGCCCGGGGCGGCGCCGGCGAGGCCGGCATGATCCGCCTCCTCGACCTGCACGCCGCCTCGATCGCCGGTGACACCCTGATCGCGGTGGGCCTGGCCGGCACCATCTTCTTTGCGGTGCCGGCCGGCGAGGCGCGCGGCCGGGTGGCGCTGTACCTGCTGGTGACGATGCTGCCGTTCGCCCTGCTGGCACCGGTGGTGGGCCCGGTGCTCGACAGGTTCCGGCACGGCCGGCGCTACGCCCTGGCCACCACGTTCCTCGGCCGCGCCTTCCTCGCCTACCTGATCTCGGAGAACCTGAACGACATCGCCCTGTACCCGGCGGCGTTCGGCATCCTGGTGCTCTCCCGCGCCTACGGGGTGGCCCGCAGCGCCGCCGTGCCCCGGCTGCTCCCGCCTGGCCTGGCGCTGAGCGCGGCGAACGCCCGGGCCAGCCTGTTCGGCACCGTCGCGGGAGCGACCGTCGCCCCGATCGGCATCGTCGCCGCCGCCCAGTTCGGCCAGTCCTGGCCGCTGCGCATCGCCACTGTCGTCTTCCTCTACGGCATGGTCACCAGCCTGCGGCTGCCGCCGAAGGCCGACTCCGAGGAGCCCGAGAAGGTGCCCCGCGCGCTGCAGCGCAAGGGTCACAAGGGCGCCAAGGTCCTCTCCGCGCCGCTGATCGTGACGTCGATCGTCGGCACCGCCACCCTGCGCGCGCTCTACGGCTTCCTCGCCCTCTACCTGGCCTTCGCCGTGCGCGAGGGCCACCTCGATCTCGACGTCCTGGGCACCGAGGTCAAGGAGACCGCCGCGATCGCGATGCTGGCCGTGGCGCTGGGCGCCGGGACGTTCCTGTCCACGGGCGTCGGCTCGGTGCTGCACATCCGCCGCCCGGCGCTGGTGCAGGCCACCGGAATCGTGCTGGCCACCCTGGCGGCCGCCGTCGCCGCCTGGTGGTTCACGCTGCCGTGGGTCGCGCTGTTGTGCCTGGTCACGGCGCTGGCCAGCGGTCTTGCCAAGCTCTCCGTCGACGCGGTCGTGCAGGAGCGCACCGACGACCGCACCCGGGCGAGCGCGTTCGCCCACACCGAGACGCTGCTGATGGTCGCCTGGGTCGTGGGCGGTGGGCTGGGCCTGATCCCGCTCAACGGTCGCCTCGGCCTGGCCGCGATGCTCGCGCTGCTCGCCCTCGCGTCGGGCCGCGCGGTCTGGTCGGCGGTCAAGCTTCGCAGGGACCAGCTGACGGGGACGCCGGAAGCGCCGGCCGTCGATCCGACGACCGAAGTGCTGGCGACACCGGAGGTGCCCACCCAGCGCGAACCCGATCCGGTGCCGGACTCCGAGCCGACGACGCACGCGTTGCCGCACCGCGAGCCAGGCCGCACGAAGACGCTGCCGATGCCCGTCGACATCGACGCGGCACTCGACGACGACGATGACGACGGCGACGAACCGCCCGGTTTCCACCTGTACCGCCCGTCGGGCCGCTCGTGATCCTCGTCGTCACCGCCGTGGCGGCGGAGGCCGACGCCGTGCGCCGCGGCGTGCCCGCCGGCGCACGGGTGACAGTGGTCGCCGCCGGGGTCGGGGTCGGCGCCGCCGCGGCCGAGACGGCGTGGCTGCTGGCCAGCCACCCGACGCGCTACAGCACCGTCGTGAGCGCGGGGATCGCCGGTGGATTCGTCGGCCGGATCGACGTCGGGGCGACTGCGGTCGCGGCCCGCAGCGTCGCCGCGGACCTCGGCGCCGACGGACCCGACGGCTTCCTGCCGCTCGACGAACTCGGCTTCGGCGCGACCGGCCTGCCCGCGACGGCGCTGGCCCTCCCCGGCGCGATCGCCGGAGCGATCCTGACGGTCTCCACGGTGACCGGAACGGCGGCGCGCGCCGCGGACCTGGCGGCCCGCCACCCGGACGCGGTGGCCGAGGGCATGGAAGGCTTCGGCGTGGCGACGGCGTGCGCGCGGGCCGGGGTGGCGTTCGCCGAGGTGCGGACGGTGTCGAACGCGGTGGGGCCGCGCGACCGCGGCTCGTGGCGGATCCGGGAGGCGCTCGAGGCGCTGGCGCCCGTCGGGGAATTCCTGGCTACGTTGGAGGCGTGAACCTCACGATCTCCCCCTGCCCCAACGACACCTTCGTGTTTCACGCGCTGGTGCACGGCCTGGTGCCGGGCGCGCCGCCGATCGAGGTGCGCTACGCCGACGTGGACGTGACGAACACACTGGCGCTGTCCTCGGATCTGGATCTTGTGAAGGTGTCCTACGCCGCGCTGCCGTGGCTGCTGGACCGGTACGCGCTGCTGCCCTGCGGCGGGGCACTGGGCCGCGGGTGCGGGCCGCTGCTGCTGTCGTCCGGCCCGCGCGACTCGGTGGACGGACTGCGGGTGGCCGTGCCCGGCGACCGGACCACGGCGTACCTGCTCATGCGGCTGTGGATGGGTCCGGCCGCGCCCGCGGTGATCGACGTGGTGCCGTTCGCGGAGATCATGCCCGCGGTCGCCGAGGGCCGGTACGACGCCGGGCTGGTGATCCACGAGGCCCGGTTCGTGTACCCGCGGTACGGGCTGACCGCGGTGGTCGACCTCGGCGAGTGGTGGGAGTCGACGACCGGGCTGCCGATCCCGTTGGGCGCGATCCTGGCCCGGCGCGGCGCGGTCCCGTTCGCCGACGCCACGTCGTGGATCCGGGAGTCGGTGTCGGCCGCGTGGGCGGCACCGGAGGCGTCGCGGGACTATGTGCTGTCACTGGCCCAGGAGATGGAGCCGGCGGTGGTGGAGCAGCACATCAAGCTGTACGTGAACGAGTTCACGCATTCGTTGGGCCAGGAAGGCTACGCGGCCGTTCGCGAGCTGCTGGGCCGGGCGGAGGCGGCGGGCCTGGTGCCGGCCGTCAACCCCGCGATCGTGGAAATTTAGGGCTCGTTTCCGAGCCCTGAATTCCAAGATCCCTAGACTTCCAGTTCCTTGGCCACCGCGTGGACCAGCTTGGCCACCATCTGGGCGCTCTTGCGGTCGGGAAACCGGCCGCGCCGCAGTTCCGGCTGCACCTTCGCCTCAAGCACCTTGATCATGTCTTCGATCAGGCCATGCAGTTCCTCGGCCGGGCGCCGGTTGGCCCTGGCCAGCGTCGGCAGCGCCTCCAGCACCTTGAGCTGAAGCGCCTGGTTGCCCTTGCTGCCCTCGACGATCCCGAACTCGACCCGCTGGCCCTTCTTGAGGTCGGCCACCCCGGCCGGCAGAGCGGCCTTGTGGACGAAGACGTCGCCGCCGTCGTCCTGGGTGAGAAAGCCGAAGCCCTTCTCGGTGTCGTACCACTTGACGCGACCCGTAGGCACAGTGAATCCCTGCTTTTCGTAACGGCGATGGCGGCGCCCGCCATGTTGAAAAACAGGCTATCCATCCGGACCGGTCGACTCCAACCGAGATCTCAGCCGTGCCGATACGTCAGTGCCCCGGCGGGCAGCGGGAACTGGAGGTCGTCACCGAACGGCGACGCGGCGCCGGCCCGGTGGAACAGCAACTCGCTGACCGGCAGCCGGCTGCCCACCTCGTGGCTGTCGACAAGCGACGCGACGGCCGACGGCTCCGGCGCCGGGTCGAGCGCGCCCGGGACGCGGGCCCGTCCGCGAGCCGTTCCGGACGTCGGCCGGGGCTTGGGCCGAGGAGCAGAAGACGACGGATTAGACATGCCGGAAGTTTCGCACAATCAGGGCGGTGGATCGGGCGTGCCGCGCGGAACGTCACCCGTGCAGCGCGCGATCCGGCCGGCGGCGAGGCGCGCCCCCTGGAACAGGCCGTACCTCGTCACGACCGCCACACCGTAGTGGGAGCAGGTCGGCGTGTGCGGGCAACACGTCGGGAGCCGGTGCGAGAGCCACCTCTGGTAGCCCCGGATGGCGGCGAGGCCGGCCCGGCCGGGGAGGCTGATCCGCGGTCGGGGTGCCCGGGTCGGCGCCGTGAGCAGGAACACGCGCAGAACCGAGAGGTGGAACAGGTCGCAGGCGTCGCACCCGTCACACGAGCGCAGCGGCCGGCCGCACGACTTGCAGGACGGCAGGCTGTCGAGGATGCCGGGCCCGTCGGGGAGGTCGCCGTCCTGTTGCTGCCGGCGGCGGCGGCGGTTGGCGCGCCGGCGGGCGTGCGGGTCGTTCTGTTGACTCACGCGAACATCATCTCCGTCCGGCGCGGGCGCTACCTTTGAGGGTCAGGATGCAGACTCTTGTTGATCACTTGCGCGGTCTCAGCGACGACGAGCTGGCCGCGCTCGTTCGGCTGCGCCCCGATCTGGTGGTGCCGATCCCGTCCGACCTCGGCGCGCTCGCCGGACGGGTGCAGTCGATTCCCTCCGTGCGGCGGGCTCTCGACGGGCTGGACACATTCTCGCTGGAGATCCTCGACGCCGTCCGGTTCCTCGACCCGCCGGTAGCCGTCGACGCCGTCCTCGCGCTGGCTGCCCGGTGCGGCGCCGAGCCGGCCGTCACCCAGGTCGCGCTGCGGGGCCTGCGCGACCGGGCGCTGGTCTTCGGGCCCGACCACGACCTGGCCGTGGTGGCCGCCGTTGCCACGGCGAGCCCGTACCCGGCCGGGCTGGGGCGTCCCGCCGCCGATCTCGGGCCGGACGCGGCGACCCTCGCCGCCGACCCGGCCGGGCTGCGCCGGGCCGTGCTGAGTGCCCCGCCGCCGGCCCGCGCCGCGCTGGACCGGCTGGCCGCCGGGCCGCCGCTCGGGGCGATCGCGAAGCCGCTGCCCGCCGACTCGGCGATCCGCTGGCTGCTCGACCACCACCTGCTCGTCCAGATCGCCGACGACACCGTGGAGCTGCCCCGCGAGGTCGCACTGCTCCTGCGCCGCGACGCGGGGCCGCTCGGCCGGCTGCACCCGGCGCCGCCGGCCATCACCGCACCGACGCCCGCCGGGGTCGACCGGGCCGGCGCCGGGCAGGCGCTGGAAGCGGTCCGGCAGGCCGAGGCCGTGCTGGAGGCGCTCGCCGCCGAGCCGGCCGCGGTGCTGCGCTCGGGCGGCCTCGGCGTGCGCGACCTGCGCCGGGTGGCCCGCTCGGCCGGGGTCGCCGAGTCCGAGGCGGCGCTGCTGCTGGAGATCGCGTACGCGGCCGGCCTGCTCGGCGACGACGAACCGGGCTTCCTGCCGGCCGGTGCCTACGACGGCTGGCAGGTCTCCCCACTGGCACACCGCTGGCGGGTGCTCGCCGCCGCCTGGCTGACGATGCCGCGCAGCCCGGCGCTGGTCGGTCAGCGTGACGAGAAGGACCGGCCGATCGCGGCGCTGTCCGCCGAGGTGGAGCGGGCGGTCGCCCCGACGGCCCGGCGCGCCGTCCTCGACGTGCTGCTCGACCTGCCGCCCGGCACCGCGCCCGACGCGTCCCAGGTCGCCGACGTCCTGGCGTGGCGGGCGCCCCGGCGGAGCGGCCAGCGGGCGCAGCGAAGCGAAGCCCGCGGTCAAGCCGCTTCGGCAGGCAACCAGCAGGGTCGCGCCGGGCGCAACCCGCTGGACCCGACGGCCGGGGTGCTCACCGAGGCGGCCGTGCTGGGCCTGACCGGGCTCGGCGCACTCACCGGATACGGCCGGCTGCTGCTGGCCGAGTCCGACGGGCGCACCGACGAGGACGACCCGCTCGGCGTCCGCGACCCCGGCCGGCGCGACGCGGCAGCCGCGCTGGCCACCCTGCTCCCCGCGCCCGTGGAGCACGTGGTGGTGCAGGCCGACCTGTCGGTCATCGTCCCCGGGCCGCCGGAGCCGACGCTGGCCGCCGAGCTCGCGCTGGCCACCGAGGCGGAGTCGGCCGCGGTGCTGCGGGTGACGCCGTCGTCGGTGCGGCGGGCGCTGGACACCGGCTACTCGGCCGGCGACCTGCACGCGCTGTTCGCCCGCCGCTCGCGCACCGCCGTCCCGCAGGCACTCACGTACCTCATCGACGACGTCGCCCGCCGCCACGGCGGCCTGCGCGCCGGCACGGCCGGGGCGTACCTGCGCAGCGACGACGAGACGCTCGTCGCCGAGGCCTACGCCGACCGGCGGCTGGCCCCGTTGTCGTTCCGGCGGCTCGCGCCCACGGTGCTGGTCACCGCGGCCTCGCCCGGGCGGCTGCTGGAGGTCCTGCGCGGGGCCGGTTACGCGCCGGTGCGCGAAGACGCGACGGGGGCCGCGGTGCTCTCCCGGCCGCGGGCCCGGCGGGCGCCGAACCGGCCGGTGGTGGTGTCCCGGCCGCGGGCGATCGTCGACCTGCGACCGGCGCAGGCGGCCGGCATCGTCGAGCAGATCCGGCGCGGCGACGCGGCCGCCCGGGCGCAACGGCGGGCGCCCGACAGCGTGCGCGGCGCGCCGCCGGCGAGCGCGGCCAGCAACGGGGCGCACGCGTCGGCCATGGTGGTGCTGCAGCAGGCGCTGCGCGAGAAGATGCTGGTCTGGGTCGGATACGTCGACGCGCACGGCTCGCCGACGTCGCGGCTGCTGCGTCCGGTGTCGATGGCCGAGGGCTTCCTACGCGCCGAAGACGAGCGCACCGAGACCCTGCACACGTTCGCCCTGTACCGGATAACGGCGGCCGAGCTGGCGACTCCGTAGGCCCTTTCCGCGCCTCAGGTGCCGGGGCGTCGCCCGAAGGTCTTGACCGTGGTGTTGTAGCCGATCAGGTTCCACAGGTCCTTGGCGTCGTTGTGGAGCAGGTTGACGCACCCGTGCGATCCGTTGCCCATGTTGTGCAGGTACGTGGTGGTCTCGTGGAAGCCCATCCCACTGGTGAAATGCTGCCAGTACGGCAGCCACACCTTGTACTTGATCGACCACTCGCGCGTGGTGCGCTCGTTGATCTTGTAGGTGCCGGCCGGGGTGGCGTAGCCGCGGAAGCCGGTGCGCACCACCGTCGGGCCGAACGCCACCGAGCCGTCGGCCCGGATCACCCAGACCGTCTGCAGGGTGAGGTCGACGCAGGCGGTCAGCGCGCTCGCGCCGGGCGTGCACTTCGCCCGCTCCGCTGCCTGCAGGCTGCCCAGGATGCGCCGGGCGACGTCGGCGGTGGTCGGGCCGGCCCTGCCGTTGGCCGGGCTGATCCCGAAGCGCTTCTGGAACTTGACGATCGTCGCGCAGTCCGCGGGCGTCTGCGCGCCGTCCACCACGATCGGGCCGTACGAGCCGATCGCGGCCAGCGCGACCTCGACGTCGTGATGCTTGTCGCCCACCGGGCAGCCGGGTCCGGCTGCGGGCGGCGCAGCCGGCGGCGCGGCCGGCGGTGCGCTCGTCGGGGGCGCGCTCGCCGGTGGCGCGGCCGGAACCGCCGCGACCGGCTCGGCCACGACGGGCGCCGCTTCCGGCGTCTGCCAGGACGCCGAAACCGGATCGGGGCCGGCGCCGTCGCTGCCGGGTCCCGCCACGGCCGACGCCGTACCACTCGACAGGACCGCCACGACCACGGCGACACCAAGGATCCAACGACGCATCGACGACCTCCTTACCGGTAAGACGCTACCGGCACGGGTCACGGTTGCCGGTCCCGCCGATGCGGCACACTTGTGCGGTGAGCGAGCGCAGTGAGCGAACCATCAACATCCGACGTGATCGTCTCGCGGAGCGAGGCGGTCCCGTCACAGGCCGGACCTCGCGGAGCGAGGTCCGGCCGTGACCGACGGCCCCCTGATCGTTCAGTCCGACAAATCGCTCCTCCTCGAGGTCGACCACCCGGACGCGCTCGCCTGCCGGATGGCCATCGCGCCGTTCGCCGAGCTCGAGCGCTCCCCCGAGCACATCCACACCTACCGGCTCACCCCGCTCGGGCTGTGGAACGCGCGCGCCGCCGGCCACGACGCGGAGAGCGTCGTCGACGCGCTGCTGCGTTACTCGCGGTACCCGGTGCCGCATGCGCTGCTCGTCGATGTCGCCGAGACCATGGACCGGTACGGGCGGCTGCAGCTCATGAACCACCCGTCGCACGGCCTGGTGCTCAAGGCGCTCGACCGCGCGGTGCTGGTGGAGGTCGCCAAGAGCAAGAAGCTCGCCGGGATGCTCGGCGCGCTCGTCGACGAGGACACGATCGCCGTTCACCCGTCCGAGCGGGGGCGGCTCAAGCAGGGGCTGCTCAAGCTGGGCTGGCCGGCCGAGGACCTGGCCGGGTACGTCGACGGCGAGGCGCACCAGATCGACCTGTTCGAAGAGGGCTGGACGCTGCGGGCGTACCAGCAGGAGGCGGTCGACGGGTTCTGGGCCGGCGGGTCCGGCGTCGTCGTGCTGCCGTGCGGCGCCGGCAAGACGCTCGTCGGCGCGGCCGCGATGGCCACCGCGAAGGCGACCACGCTGATCCTGGTGACCAACACCGTCGCCGGGCGGCAGTGGAAGCGCGAACTGGTCGCCAGGACGTCGCTCACCGAGGACGAGATCGGCGAGTACTCCGGCGAGCGCAAGGAGATCCGGCCGGTCACGATCGCCACCTACCAGGTGCTCACCACCCGGCGCGCCGGCGTGTTCACCCACCTCGACCTCTTCGGCGCCCGCGACTGGGGCCTGATCATCTACGACGAGGTGCACCTGCTGCCCGCGCCGATCTTCCGGTTCACCGCCGACCTGCAGGCCCGCCGCCGCCTCGGCCTCACCGCGACGCTCGTGCGCGAGGACGGCCGCGAAGGCGACGTGTTCTCGCTCATCGGCCCCAAGCGGTACGACGCGCCGTGGAAGGACATCGAGTCGCAGGGTTGGATCGCGCCGGCCGAGTGCATCGAGGTGCGGGCGACCCTCACCGACGAGGAGCGGATGGCCTACGCGGTCAGCGAGAACGAGGACAAGTACCGGATGGCCGCGACCGCGCGGACCAAGCTGCCGGTGGTCAAGGCGCTCGTCGACAGGCACAAGAACGACCAGATCCTGGTGATCGGCGCCTACCTCGACCAGCTGCACGAGATCGGCGAGTACCTGCAGGCGCCGATCATCCAGGGCGCCACCACCAACAAGGAGCGCGAACGGCTCTTCGACGCGTTCCGCTCGGGCGAACTGCCGACGCTGGTGATCTCCCGGGTGGGCAACTTCTCCATCGATCTGCCGGAGGCGGCTGTCGCGATCCAGGTCTCGGGGACGTTCGGGTCGCGGCAGGAGGAGGCGCAGCGGCTCGGCCGGGTGCTGCGGCCCAAGGCCGACGGCCGGCAGGCGCACTTCTACACGGTGGTGTCCCGGGACACGATCGACACGGAGTACGCCGCGCACCGGCAGCGCTTCCTGGCCGAGCAGGGCTACGCGTACACGATCGTCGACGCCGACGACGTGCTCTCGCCGTGAATCTTGGACTCCTGCCGGGGCCGGGGCCCCGGCAGGAGTCCAAGATCGCAGGAACAGGCCCGCTACAGGTACAGGCCGGCCGCCGGCTCGGGCGCGGCCGCGGTGATCGGGTCGGTGCCATTGCGCAACGCGTACAACTGGGCCAGGGTCGCGCCGTTCGGACCGATGCCGTCGGCCTTGCCGAGCCAGTTCCGCGCCTGCGCGAAGGGCAGCGGGCCCAGTTCCACCCGCGCGAGGCAGCGGCCCGGGCGAACCACGGCCGGGTGCAGCCGGGACACGTCCTCGTTGGTGGTGATCGCGACGAGCACGTCGCGACCCTGGCCGAGCATCCCGTCGGTCAGGTTCAACAGGCGCGACAGCGCCTGCCCGGACACGTAGCGCGCGCCGCCGCCGATCAGCTCGTCGCAATCCTCCAACAGGAGCAGGCGCCAACGGCGTTTGTCGCCGTCGGTGCCCATGGCGACCTCGACGAGGTAGCCGGGGTCGGCGAACAGCCGCTCCGGGTCGAGCACGCAGTCGACCTGGCACCACTTGCGCCAGTGCGCCGCCAGCGTGCGCAGCACGGTTGTCTTGCCGGTGCCCGGCGGGCCGTAGAGCAGCAGCAACCGCCCGTTGACGCCGTCGGCGGTCAGCTTCATCAGGCGGTCCAGCGCGGCGACGGCGCCCGGCGCGTAGTTGCCGCGCACCTCGCGCCACGGCTGCGACGTGATCAGCCGCTCCCGCCGGATCGGGTGCCCGGCCGGCTTGTGCCAGAAGCCGACGGGTACGGCGTCGGACTTGGGCGGCGCCGGCCGGATCGCGCCGTCGACCGACTGATCGAGCACCCGGTCGGCCGTGGCCGCGTCGACGGCCGTCACCGCGAGGTCGGCGGAGCCGTCGTTCCAGCGGCGCACCCGCAGGGTCCAGCCGTCGCCCGCAAAGAGCTGCGCGTGGTGGCGGCCCCACCGCACGGTGCGCAGCGGCCGCGAGCCCGGCGGGCACAGAGCGGCCTTGGCCTTGGGTCGGGAGACGGTCCGGTGCCTGGCGTGCGGTTGCACGCCGCGGGCGAACGCGTCGAGGAACAGCAGGTCGACGACGTCCGACGGAGAGTTCTCGTCGTCGAGGTTCAGCACGGGCGGGGTCAGCGCGACGGCTGCCCCGTTCGCGCTGGCACCGGCCGCGTTCTTGCGCGCGGTCAGGTCGACGATGGTCACCGATCGAGGATCGGCGCTCGACGCGCGGCCGGCGACCCATTTTCCGCGATCTTGGACTGCGGTCGGGGCCAGGGTCCCGACCGCAGTCCAAGATTCAGGACAGCTCCGCCGCCAGCAGCTCGGCGATCTGCGCGGTGTTCAGCGCCGCGCCCTTGCGCAGGTTGTCGCCGGTGACGAAGAAGTCGAGCGCCCGCGGGTCGTCCAGCGAGCGCCGGATGCGGCCCACCCAGGACGGGTCGGTGCCCACCGCGTCGATCGGCATCGGGAACTCGCCCGACCCCGGATCGTCGACGAGGATCACGCCGGGCGCGTGCCGGAGCACCTCGCGGGCGCCCTCGGCGTCGACCTCCGCGCCGAACACCGCGTGCACGGCGACCGAGTGACCGGTGACCACCGGCACCCGTACGCAGGTCGCCGACACCTTCAGGTCCGGCAGCCCGAGGATCTTGCGGGTCTCGTTGCGCAGCTTCAGCTCCTCCGACGACCAGCCGGCGTCGCGCAGGCCGCCCGCCCAGGGCACCACGTTGAGCGCCATCGGCGCCGGGAACGGGCCCAGGTCGTCGCCGACCGCGCGCCGCACGTTGCCCGACCGCGACCCGAGCGACCGGTCGCCGCCCACCCTGTCGAGCTGGTCGAGCAGCGCGTCGACGCCGGCCTTGCCGACGCCGGACACCGACTGGTAGCTCGCCAGCACCAGCTCGCGCAGCCCGTACTCGTAGTGCAGCGGCGCGATCGCCACGATCATCGCGACGGTGGTGCAGTTGGCGCTGGCGATGATCCCGCGCGACCGGTTGCGCACCTGCTCCGGGTTGATCTCCGGGACGACGAGCGGGACGTCGCGGTCGAGCCGGAACGCGGTCGAGTTGTCGACGGCCACCGCGCCGTGCTTGACGGCGATGGGCGCCCAGTCGGCGGCCACCTCGTCGGGGACGTCGAACATCGCGACGTCGATGCCGTCGAAGACCCCGGGCGAGAGCTCCTGGACCTCGAGCTCCTCACCGCGCACCATGATCCGGCGACCGGCCGACCGCCGCGACGCGACCAGCCGCACCTCGCCCCACACGTTGCGCCGCGACGAGAGCAGTTCGCACAGCACCGTGCCGACCGCGCCTGTCGCGCCGACGACCGCCAGCGACGGCAGGCGACTCATGCAATCGCCTCGCTTCGCTCGGCGATGCATTCGCAGAACGCTGAGCTGATGATTCGCTCGCTCATCTTCCCGTCCCCGCGTAGACGACCGCTTCCTCGTCACCGCCCAGATCGAACGCGTCGTGCACGGCGCGCACGGCGGCGTCCAGGTCGGTGTCCCGGCAGATGACCGAGACCCGGATCTCGGACGTCGAGATCATCTCGATGTTGAGCCCGGCCTGCCCGAGGGCGGCGAAGAACTTCGCGGCGACGCCCGGGTGCGAGCGCATCCCGGCACCGATCAGCGAGACCTTGCCGATGTGGTCGTCGTACAGCAGCGTCTTGAACTTGATCTGGTCGGCGATCTTGTTCAGCGCTGCCATCGCGGCCGGGCCGTCGGCCTTGGGCAGGGTGAACGAGATGTCGGTGCGGCCGGTGCCTTCGGTCGACACGTTCTGGACGATCATGTCGATATTGATCTCGGCGTTGGCGACGGTGCCGAAGATCTGCGCGGCGATGCCGGGCTCGTCGGGAACGCCGACGATCGTGATCTTCGCCTCGTCACGCTCGTGCGCCACGCCGGTGATGAGTGCCTGCTCCAACGGAAGATCCTCCATCGCTCCGGTGACCATGGTGCCGTCCCTGTAGGTGTATGACGAGCGCACGTGGATCGGCATCGAAAATCGGCGAGCGTACTCGACACACCGCAGCATGAGCACCTTGGCACCGCACGCGGCCATTTCCAGCATTTCCTCGTAGGTGACCCGCCTGATGTGCGCCGCGCTCGGCACGATCCGCGGGTCGGCGGTGAACACGCCGTCGACGTCGGTGTAGATCTCGCAGACGTCGGCGTGCAGCGCCGCGGCCAGCGCGACGGCGGTGGTGTCCGACCCGCCCCGGCCCAGCGTCGTGATGTCCTTGGTGTCCTGGGCCACGCCCTGGAAGCCGGCGACGATCGCGATGGCGCCCTCGTCGAGCGCGTTGCGCAGCCGGCCGGGGGTGACGTCGATGATCCGGGCCCGGCCGTGCGTCGAGGTGGTGAGCACGCCGGCCTGCGAGCCGGTGTACGAGCGGGCCTCGTAGCCGAGGTTGTGGATCGCGATCGCCAGCAGCGCCATCGAGATGCGTTCGCCGGCGGTGAGCAGCATGTCCAGCTCGCGGCCGGGCGGCACGGGGCTCACCTGGGACGCGAGATCGAGCAGTTCATCGGTGGTGTCGCCCATGGCCGAGACGACCACCACCACCTCGTGTCCGGCCTTGCGTGCGGTGACGATGCGCTCGGCGACCCGCTTGATGCGTTCTGCATCGGAGACGGAGGATCCGCCGTATTTCTGCACGATAAGCGCCATGTCACCCCTTGGGCTTCCCGGATTTCGGCACCGAGCGTACCGGCGCGTGAGACGCGGAGGGAGTGGCGGTCCCACGATCCGGCCGAGTGGTGCCCGACAATGGCCCGGTGCGCGCCCGGAAAGCCTTGCCGTTCGCCCGGACCGTCGCGGCGGTCGCGGCGGTCACGGCCGTAGCCGGATGTGGTTCCGACGCGACGCAGCAGGCCGCGACGCCGCCGAGCGCGCCCCCAGCGGGGACGGCGGCCGGAGCGGCCGTCGAGCCGCGCGCCGACCTGGCCCGACGGGTGGCCGCCGCCAAGGACCGCCGGTTCGTCGCCGCCTACGCGTGGACGGGTTCCGGCGCACCCCGCACGGTGACGGTCACCCTGGCCGCCGACGGCACGTGGCGGGTCGACATTCCGGGCGGTGCCGAGGGCGGCCGGTCCGGGGTGTCGCTGGTGGGCCGGGCCGAGGGCGTGTACCAGTGCTCGACGAGCGGGTGCGTGCGGGTGGCCCGGGCGGCGGGCACGGTGCCGGCCGGCGTCGACCCGAAGGTGCACCACCCGTTCACCGACTGGCCGGCCGTGCTCGCCGATCCGCACGCCGCGCTCTCGGTGACGGCGGCCGCGACACTGCCCGGCGTCAGCGGAACCTGCTTCTCGGTGGAGCCGACGACGGTGTCCATCGCCCCGCCGATCGACCCTGGCATCTTCTGCTACGGCGACGACGGGATGCCCACCGGCGTCCGGACGAGGTTCGGCACGCTGGCACTGTCCGGCCCGCCCGCGCCGGCACCCGCGACGGCCGAGTTGGCCGGCCCGGTGAGCAACGGCCAGCCGTTGAGCACGAGCGCTCCGCCCGCCCAGCCGTCCCCCTCAAGATCGCGTTGATCTTGCACCTGTGGTGCCAGAGTTTGCCCGAGACGGCGCTGGTTTGTCACCCACCACAACTGCAAGATCGTCGCGATCATGGATCCGTCCCACTGACCGGGACCGGGTTGGTCGCGCACTCGTGATCACGTAGCGTCCCAGGGGTCATGTGGACGGCGCTGCTTCTTGGCTGCCGCGGCGAGGCCCCATCCGGCCGGCACCTCGTCGCGGAGTCGATGCGCGCCGCCTGACCGCAGTCCCGGGTCGCTCGCGCATCCGCCGGTCAATCTCCTGATCTTCACTTCCCAGCGTAGGAGCTTGGCCCACCATGTCCGATATGTCAGCCGTAACCGCGGATCCGATCGCCCGCCAGAACCCCAGCCGGATGCCGATATCCCGGTACCGGCCCTACTCGTCGCAGTTCGTCACCGCGCTGCCGGACCGGCAATGGCCGAGCCGCACCATCGAGAAGGCGCCCCGCTGGTGCGCTGTCGACCTCCGCGACGGCAACCAGGCGCTCATCGACCCGATGTCGATCGAGCGCAAGCGGCGCATGTTCGCCCTCCTCGTGCAGATGGGCTACAAGGAGATCGAGGTCGGCTTCCCCAGCGCCAGCCAGACCGACTTCGACTTCGTCCGCTCGCTGATCGAGCAGGACATGATCCCCGACGACGTCACCATCCAGGTGCTGACCCAGTGCCGCGACCACCTGATCGAGCGCACCTACGAGTCGCTGCGCGGCGCCGACCGGGCGATCGTCCACTTCTACAACTCGACCTCGGTGCTGCAGCGTCGGGTCGTCTTCGGCCTGGACCGCGACGGCATCACCGACATCGCGACCAGCGCGGCCCGGCTGTGCCTCAAGTTCGCCGAGGCGATCACACCCGACACCAAGATCTTCTACGAGTACTCCCCCGAGTCGTACACCGGCACCGAGCTGGACTACGCCCTGGAGATCACCTCGGCCGTCATCGACGTCGTGGACCCGACGCCGGACCGGCCGCTGATCGTGAACCTGCCCTCGACCGTGGAGATGGCGACGCCGAACGTGTACGCCGACTCGATCGAGTGGATGCACCGCAACCTGCCCCGGCGCCCGTCAGTGGTGCTGAGCCTGCACCCGCACAACGACCGCGGCACCGGCGTGGCCGCCGCCGAACTGGGCCTGATGGCCGGCGCCGACCGCGTCGAGGGATGCCTGTTCGGCAACGGCGAGCGCACCGGCAACGTCGACCTGGTGACGCTGGGCCTGAACCTGTTCAGCCAGGGCGTCGACCCGCAGATCGACTTCTACGACATCGACGAGATCAAGCGGACCGTCGAGTACTGCAACCAACTGCCCGTGCACGAGCGGCACCCGTACGCCGGGGACCTCGTCTACACCTCCTTCTCGGGCTCCCACCAGGACGCCATCAAGAAGGGCTTCGACGCGCTGGAGCGCGACGCCGCGGCGGCCGGCACCCCGGTCGACCAGTTCGAATGGGGCGTGCCGTACCTGCCGATCGACCCGAAGGACGTCGGGCGATCCTACGAGGCCGTGATCCGGGTCAACTCGCAGTCCGGCAAGGGCGGCGTGGCCTACATCATGAAGGCCGAGCACCAGCTCGACCTGCCGCGGCGGCTGCAGATCGAGTTCTCGGCGGTCGTCCAGCGGCACACCGACGACGAGGGCGGCGAGGTCTCGCCCGCCGAGATGTGGGACATCTTCGCCAACGAGTACCTCACCGACCGGCGGCTGGCGCTTCGCGGCTACACCGCGTCGACCGGGCCGTCGGGCGTGACGCTCGCCGTCGAGATCACCGTCGACGGCGTCGAGAAGTCGTTGACCGGCACCGGAAACGGCCCCATCGACGCGTTCGTCCGGGCACTGTCCGCTGTGGACATCGACGTGCGCGTCCTCGACTACGCCGAGCACGCCCTCACCGCGGGCGAGAACGCGCGGGCGGCGGCGTACGTCGAGTGCGTGGTCGGCGGCGAGACGCGGTGGGGCGTGGGGATCGACGAGAACATCGTCACCGCGTCGCTACGGGGGATCGCGAGCGCCGTCAACCGCTGACGTGGGGTAACCGCACGACGGCGCGCCGTGAGTGAACGGCGCGCCGTCTGGGTATCGACGCCGGTGTGAACCATTGTGGACGGATGCGGTTCGCGCTCCCCGTGGTCCTCGCTGCCGCCGTCCTGTTGGGCGGCTGCGAACCCATCGTCGGCGGCCCGCAGGCGTCCGCGCCCGCGCCGGCGGCCAGCGCGGCGGCCGCGCAACTCGACGCGCTGACGGTGGCGAGCCCGCACTCGATGAGCGGCTACTCCCGGGACCGCTTCCCGCACTGGCGCCGGGTCGACGAGAACTGCGACACGCGCGACGCGGTGCTCAAGCGGGACGGCACCGACGTCCAGGCCACGAAGACCTGCAAGATCACGAAGGGCTCCTGGTACAGCGCGTACGACGGCAAGACGTACACCGACCCGGACCTGATCGACATCGACCACATGGTTCCGCTCGCCGACGCCTGGCGCTCCGGCGCGGACACCTGGACCGACGACCAGCGCACGGAGTTCGCCAACGACCTGACGCGGCCGCAGTTGCTGGCGGTTTCGCGGGCGACGAACCGGGCAAAGGGCGACCAGGACCCGTCGCAGTGGAAGCCGGCGAACCGCGACTACTGGTGCGAGTACGCGACCCGGTGGATCGCCGTCAAGTCCTACTGGAAGCTGACCGTGACCTCATCCGAGAAGAGCTCACTACGGGAGATGCTGGGACGATGCCGGGCGCAAAGCAGCGGACCACCGACATAACCGCCGGACCCGGCGGGATCATGACCGACGAGGTCGGCGTGGTCACCGGGGACCTGACGCTCCGCAGCGAGCTTCGCGGTGGCGCGTACGTGCTGATGGTGCAGTACAAGGGCGCGGCCGAGTGGTACCACGTCACCGGAACGAAGATCCAATCGGCCGACGGCCTGGACGCGATGCACGCCCAGGCCGTCGCCCTGTTGAACCGCCCCGAGAGCTGAGCCGCGATCCGCGGCCGCGGCGGCCGCGGTCACGGCGGCCGGGGCCACTCCCGCGGCGGCCGCGGTCTCAGCGGCCGGGACCGCGCCCGTGGCCGCCCGGGCCGCCGGGGCCGCCGTCGGGAAGGACGCCGTTCTCGGCGGCCTTGTAGATCGCGTCGGCCTCGGCCTGAGTGAGCTTGCCGTCCTTGACGGCCTGGTCCAGCCGCTGCTTCAGCGCGGCGAGCCGGTCGGCCTTCGCCTGCGCCTGCTGCTCGGACGAGATCTTGTCGAGCGCCGCCTGGACCTTCGCCTGGTCGACGCCCAGCTCCTTGGCGAGCTTCGCGGCGAGGTCGGCCTGCTGCTGGGCGCGCTTGGCCTCCCTGTCGGCCTTGCCGCCGGGCGCCGCCGACGACGACGCGGACGGCGAGGGTGTCGGGTCGGCCTGCGCGAGGCTCGCGCCGCCGAGCGCTACAGCGAGTACGGCCCCAGTCGCCGCGACTCCGATCGCGACCTTGCGCCGAACGTTCATGTCTCCTCCAACAGGGTGGGTCGACCACGCACTATCCGGCCCCAACCTGTCGGGAGGCTGTGGAGAGGTTAGGAAATCTTGGTGTCAGAAGCCCGGGCCGGGCATTTCGTCCATCCCGATCGCGTCGGGTACGGCGACCGCGCCCGCCTGCGGCTGCGTCAGCGTCGTCTCGACCTCGTGCGGCTGCAACCGGCCGCTCGCGATGTCTTCGGCCCAGTGGCACGCCACGCGCTGGTTCGGCCCACCCTCGGCGATCGTGCGCAGCACCGGACGCTCCTCGACGCAGCGGGTCGGCTGCGCCCACGGGCAGCGGGTGTGGAACCGGCAGCCCTTCGGCGGGTTGGCCGGCGAGGGCAGGTCGCCGGCCAGCAGGATCCGCTCGCGCCGGTCCTCCACCTCGGGATCGGGCACCGGCACCGCCGACATCAGCGCCCGGGTGTACGGGTGCAGCGGCGTGACGTACAGTTCGTCGCTCGTCGCCTCCTCGACCAGCGCGCCCAGGTACATCACGCCGACCACGTCGGCGATGTGGCGCACCACGGCGAGGTCGTGCGCGATCACCAGGTAGGTCAGGGAGAGCCGGTCCTGCAGGTCCTCCAGCAGGTTGATCACCTGAGCCTGGATCGAGACGTCCAGCGCCGACACCGGCTCGTCGGCCACGATCAGGTCCGGCCCGAGGACGAGCGCCCGGGCGATGCCGATGCGCTGTCGCTGGCCGCCGGAGAACTCGTGCGGGTAGCGGGAGAGCGCCCAGCGCGGCAGGCCCACCGCGTCGAGCGTCTCCGAGACGCGATCACGCCGGTCGGACCGGTTGTCGCCGATGCCGTGCGCCTGCAGCCCCTCCACCAGGATCGATTCGATGTTCTGCCGCGGGTCCAGGCTGGAGAGCGGATCCTGGAAGATCATCTGCATCCGGCGACGGATCTTGCGCAGCGGTTCCGGCCCGAGCGTGGTCAGCTCGACCCCGTCGAACGAGACCGACCCGCTGGTCGGCGGCGTCAGTTGCAGGATCGCGCGGCCGAGCGTCGACTTGCCGCAGCCGGACTCGCCGACCAACCCGTACGTGCGCCCGCGCGGAATCGCCAGGTCGACGCCGTCGACGGCCTTCACGTGCCCGATCACCTTGTCGAAGATCACGCCGCGGGTGATCGGGAAGTGCACCTTGAGATCGGTGACGGACACCAGCGGGGTGGCGTCACCGATCGACGGCTCGGGCGCGGCCTCCTTGGACAGGTTGGTCACGGCCGCACCTCGCTCCGCGAGGTGTGGCCATGCCGCCGATCCGCAAGCGGATCGGCTTTGCTGCGCCTGATGATGATCTCGCTCCGCTCGATCATTTCGCCGCTACCTCGCGGTCGAGCACCGGGTTCACACAGCGGTACGCGTGCTGGCTGGTTGTCCATTCCAGGTTGGGCGGGCTGCCCACGCACCGGTCGATCCGGTTGAAGCAGCGCGGCGTGAACGCGCAGCCCTCGGGCCAGGGCAGCACGTCGCGCACCGACCCGGTGATCGGGGTCAACCTCTCGCCGCGCGGCGCGTCCAGCCGCGGGATCGACCCGAGCAACCCGACCGTGTAGGGGTGCCGGTGCCGGCTGAACAGCACCCGGCGCGGCGCGCTCTCCACCACCCGGCCGGAGTAGAGCACGTTGATCGTCTCGCACATGCCGGCCACGACGCCGAGATCGTGAGTGATCATCAGAAGCGCGGTACCGGAGTCGCGCACCAGTTCCTTCAAGAGCTCCAGGATCTGGGCCTGAATCGTGACGTCGAGCGCGGTCGTCGGCTCGTCGGCGATCAGCATGCGCGGCGCGCAGGCCACCGCCATAGCGATCAGCGCGCGCTGCCGCATCCCGCCGGAGAGCTGGTGCGGGTACTCCTTGAGCCGGCGGCGCGGGTCCGGGATGCCCACCCGGTCCAGCAGCCCGGCGGCCTCCTTGCGGGCGAACTCGCCCTTCATGCCGCGGTGGCGCTCCAGCACCTCGGTGACCTGCACGCCGATCGGGACGACCGGGTTCAGCGACGACAGTGGATCCTGGAAGATCATCGCCACGTCACGGCCGCGGATGTCGCGCAGGGTTTCCTGCTTCAGCTCGAGCAGGTTCATGCCGTCGAACTCGGCCCTGCCGCTCACCTGCACGCCGCGCTTCGGCAACAGTCCCATGATCGCGAGCGACGTGACGCTCTTGCCGCACCCGGACTCGCCGACCAGGCCGACCACCTCGCCGGCGTCTATCGAGAACGACACCCCGTCGACGGCGGTCACCGCCCGTTCGCCCTTGCGGGCGAACCGCACCGACAGGTCGGTCACCTCCAGCAACGCCACCCGGACGACCTCACTTCCGCAGCTTGGGGTCGAGGGCCTCGCGCATCGACTCACCGAGCAGCGTGAAGCCGAGCGCGGTGATGATGATCGCTACGGCCGGATAGATGGCCAGCGCCGGTCGCACATCCAGGTAGCCCTGTGCGTCGGCGAGCATGACGCCCCACTCCGGCGCCGCGGAGTCGGGATTGCCGAGGCCGAGGAAGGACAGCGCGGCCGCTTCGATGATCGCGGTGGCCAGCGTGAGCGTCCCCTGGACCAGCACCGGGGCGAGCGAGTTGGGCAGCAGGTGCGAAACGGCGATCTTCTTGCGTTCGACCCCGAGCGCCGTCGCGGCCAGCATGTAGTCGCTGTTCGACTGGGCGAGCATGGAGCCGCGCAGCAACCGGGCGAAGATCGGAATCGCGATCGTGCCGACGGCGAGCATCACCGTGAGCAGACTCGGCCCGAGGATCGCCGCCACCGTGACCGCGAGCAGCAGACTCGGCATCGCCAGGAACACGTCGGTGACCCGCATCAGGAGGGAGTCGATGCGTTTGCCCCACAGCCCGCCCAGCGCGAATGCCGCCCCGGCCACGCCGCCCATCAACGACCCGACGGCGAGGCCGAACACCGTGGCGACCACGCCGACCCACAGCGTCTGCCGGGCGCCGACCACCATCCGGCTGAACTCGTCGCGGCCCTGGTGGTCGTAGCCCAGCCAGTGCTCGGCGGACGGGCCGGGGATGATGCCGGCGCCGCTTCGCACCTCGCCGTTCTCGATACCGATCGGATCGGTCGGGTCGTACGGGACGAAGAACGGGCCGATCAGCGCGATCAGCACGAACAGGAGCAGGATCGCGGCGCCGACGAGGGCCGCCGGGTTGCGGCGCACCCGTCGCAACGCCTCGACCCACAGGCTGCGCCCCTGCTCCTCGGGCGCGCCGGCGAGTTCGCCCAGCCGGTCGATGCGCTCCTTCTTGCCACCGAGAAGCGTCATCGCACTCTCACCCGCGGGTCGATGATCGTGTACGAGACGTCGACTATCAGATTGATCAGTAGGTACACAATCGCGATCATCAGGATGAAGCCCATCAACACCGGATAGTCGCGGTTGTCGATCGAGGTGACAAGGAACGCCCCGATACCGTTGAACGCGAACACCGTCTCGGTGAGCACCGCGCCCGACAACAGGCTGCCGGTGAGCAGTCCGATCGTGGTTGCGACCGGCAGCATCGCGTTGCGCATGATGTGCCGGCCGCGGATGACCCGGTTCGTCAACCCCTTCGACTCGGCCGTGCGCACGAAATCCTCCTGAGTGACCTCGAGGACACTGGCCCGGGTGATCCGCATGATCACCGCGAGCGGGATGCTGGCGAGGGTCAGGGCGGGCAGGACCAGGTGCATGAACGCGTCGGCGGCGGCGTCCCACTCGCGGGTGAGCAGGCCGTCGAGCACGAAGAACCCGGTGATCCGGGTGGCGTCGATGGTGACGTCCTGGCGGCCGCTGGTGGGGAACCATCCCAGGTTGACCGCGAAGATCTGCTTGTAGATGTAGCCGAGGAAGAACACCGGTGTGCAGATGCCCAGCAGGCTGACGCCGACCGACACGTGGTCGCGGGCCGTTCCGGCCCGGCGGGCGGCGTAGTACCCGAGCGGGATCCCCACGCCGATCGCGATCGTCATCGCGAGGGCGGTCAGCTCGACGGTGCCGGGAAAGCGCTCCAGGAACTCGGTGGTGACCGGGCGGTGGGTGCTGACCGACGTGCCCAGGTCGCCGCTGAGCAACCGCTTCATGAACTTGCCGTACTGCACCCACAGCGGCTGGTCAAGGCCCATGTCGTGCCGGATCCGGGCCCGCAGGGCCGGCGTGCCGCGTTCACCGAGGATTGACGTTTCGGGGCCGCCCGGGAGCCGGTGCAGCCACACGAACAGCAGCAACGTCAGCCCGAAAAGCGTTGGAACGAGCTGAAGCAGCCGCCGCACGATGAACCGGAACATCGCACCCCTCTGAAGTGAATCTTGGACTGCCGTCCCCGCCGGTCATCGGCGGGGACGGCAGTCCAAGACCTATATGTGGTGGTGCCCTACTTGATCTCGGCCGTCGAGTAGTGCTCGTCGGTCAGCGGGCTGGCCTTGACGCCCGTGACGTTCTTGGCGAAGACCAGTGACGACGGACCGTGCGCAACCGGCAGACCGGGCAGGAAGTCCATGATCTGCTTGTTGAGGTCCTTGTACAGCTGGGTCCGCTTCGCGGCGTCCGGCTCGGCGTCGGCCTTGGCGAAGTCGCCGAACAGGGTCGGGTTGTTGAAGCCCCACTCCGGCGTCTGGTGGTCGAAGAACGTGCCGAGGAAGTTGTACGCGTCGGCGTAGTCACCCGTCCAGCCCAGCAGGTGCAGGTCGTGGTCGGTGCCCGTCTGGACGCCGTTGAGGTAGTCCGGGCTCCACTTGGCCGCCACCGGCGTGACCGTGATGCCCACCTTCTGCAGGTCGGCGGCGATCAGCTCGTGGATGTCCTTCGGCGCCGGCATGTACGGCCGGGTGACCTCGGTCGGGTACCAGAACTTCAGCGTCAGGTTCGTCACGCCGGCCTCGGCGAGCAGCTGCTTCGCCTTGTCCGGGTTGTACTCGTACTTCGTGACCGCGTCGTTGTAGCCGTCCAGGCCGGGCGGCTGGAACTCCAGCGCGACCGTCGAACCCGACGGGTACTTCGCACTCACGATCGCGTCCCGGTTGACCGCGTACGCGAGCGCCTGCCGGACCTTGAGGTTGGACAGGGCGGCCTTGGCCGGGCCGTTCTGGTTGAAGGCCAGGTAGAGGATGTTGAAGGCCGGCCGGGTGAGCACGTTGAAGCCCTCGTTCTTGAGCGCGTCCACGTCGGCCGGTGCGACCAGGTCGTAGCCCTGGATCTCGTTGTTGCGCAGCGCCTGCTTGCGGGCGTTCAGGTCACTGATCGTCTTGAAGATGATCGTCTTGGTCTTGGCCTTCTCGCCCCAGTAGCCGTCGTACCGCTGGATCTCGACCGTCTTGTTCGCGGTGTCCCACTTGACGAACTTGTATGGACCCGTACCGGTCGGGTGGGTGTTGGCGTACTCCGGGTACTGGATGTTGTCCGCGGTGCCGCCGACGTTGTCGGCGTTGTACTGCTTGAGCGCCGTCGGGCTCTGGATCGAGAACGCGGGCAGCGCCAGGGCCGACGGGAACTTGCTCGTCACCTTGGTGGTCTGCACGATCGCGGTGGTGGCGTCCTTGGCCTGGCACGACTTGTACAGGCTCTCGCCCAGGTCGGCGCTCTCGTTCTTGGCGAACCCGCCGAAGATCGTCTGGTAGTAGTACATGACGTCGGGGTTCTGGAGCAGACCCTTGGCGTTGTACCAGCGATCGAAGTTGTAGCAGACCGCCTCGGCATTGAAGTCGGTACCGTCGTGGAACTTCACGCCCTTGCGCAGGGTGAATGTCCAGGTAGTACCCGCCGCGTCCGGCTCCCACTTCTCGGCGAGGCCGGCCACGAGCTTCGCGCCGCCCTCCTCGGGGCGGATCAGCGTCTCGTACATCTGCCGCGCCACCCGGAACGACTCGCCGTCGCTCGCGAGAGCAGGGTCGAGCACCTTGGCATCGCCCGCTACACCGAAAACAAGCGTCTTGTCGCTGGTGCCGCTGCTCGAGTCGTCCCGCTTGCTCTCGGCACAGCCGGCGACGGCGAGCGTTACAACCGCCGCAACCGCGATCCCAGCTCGCAGCCTTGGTGCACGCATCGAGTTTCACCTCTGACTTGTGGTCGTGACAATGTCACCGTTGGGGGCACCTTAATCCGCGTTCGGTGCCAGGGAGAACGGTGCCCCTGCGCCTGGTATCAACTCGTGTCCTACCGCCGTCCGGTCCTTACTTCGCCGCCGTGGATCTTGGTCCTTAATAGGCTGAATTCGACCCCATTAGCGACCGTGCTCCGCCGCCCGGGCCGTCAGCATCGAAACGCCTGCCAGCGTGGCCTCTTTCGGCAGGTCCCGGCGGCGCCAGCGGCCGCCGCCGGGCGGCGGCGGCCGTCGCGGTGCAGCACGTCGACGGCCGCGCCGCCCGTGACGTGGACGATCGGACGCGGTGAGCCGACCTCCGCGAGCCTTGGCAGCCGCGCGGCACTGGCGGCGGCTAGCCCGTTCAGGACGGCGGCGAGCAGGTGCTCGCGGGTGATTACGGAGAATCCGCCGCGCGGCTGGTTCAGCGCTGACGTTCCGGCGTCCGAGCCGGCGACAGCACGAATGAACCGCCGTGGTCGATCAGTCGGCTAGATCGCGCGGCGGCCCTCGAAGGCGCGGCCGAGCGTGATCTCGTCGGCGTACTCGAGGTCGCCGCCGACCGGCAGGCCGCTCGCCAGCCGCGTCACCGACAGGCCCATCG
>Ga0070664_100000393_pt1 | contig 32619 bp, 32 predicted proteins | sample KBSC73metaG_FD_65863 | JGI IMG/M metagenome (GOLD analysis project Ga0070664, IMG submission 65863) | Corn rhizosphere microbial communities from Kellogg Biological Station, Michigan, USA - KBS C7-3 metaG | ecosystem: Host-associated > Plants > Roots > Rhizosphere > Soil ... | reverse complement strand
GACGGTGGTTTTGCCCTCGGTGAACAGGCCGGCGAGCAGCACGGCGCTTTTCACCTGCGCGCTGGCGACCGGCATGTCGTAGGTGATCGGGTTGAGCTTGCGGCCGTGGATGCGCAGCGGCGCGCAACCGGGCTTTTCGCCGAGCGTCTCGATCTCCGCGCCCATCTGCGCGAGCGGCACGGTGATGCGGCCCATCGGGCGGCCGGAAAGCGATTCGTCGCCGAACAACTCGGTGGTGAACGGCTGGGCGGCGAGCAGGCCGGCGAGCAGGCGCATGCCGGTGCCCGAGTTGCCGCAATCGATCGGCGCGGCGGGCGCTTCGAGCTGCATCGAGCGGCCTTCGATCTTCATCTTCACCGGCCCGTAGCCCGGGAGTTCCTCCAGCACGTGCACCTTGGCGCCGAGCGCCTTCATCGCGTTGAGCGTGTTGAGGCAGTCCTCGCTGGGCAGGAAATTGGTCACCGTGCACACGCCGTTGGAGAGGCCGGCGAGCATCGCGGCGCGGTGGGACATGCTCTTGTCGCCGGGCACGCGGAACTCGGCATGGAGGCTGGAAATCGATTGGACGCGGAATTCCGACATGGACGGGGAAACGGACGTGAGAGTTTTTACAAACGATTGAGAGGGAGCGCGTCGCGACGGGACTTCGCCTCGGCGAGCCAGCGCTGGACCCGTTCATGGTCGCCCGCCTCCAACGAGGCAAGCATTTCGCGAAGCGTCTGGATCGTCTCGCGCAGCGGCGCGGCGACCGCCTCGCGGTTTTCCATCAGGATCTCGGCCCACATCGCGGCGTCGCCGCCGGCGACCCGGGTGGTGTCGCGCAAGCCGCCGCCGCCGAAGCGGCCCTCGGCCGGATCGCGCAGGCAGACGAGCGCGCCGGCCGCGGCGATCACGTGCGGGACATGGGAAATGCGGGCGACCAGCTCGTCGTGCACGCCGGCCGTCATCCAGCTCGTCCGGCAGCCGACCGACCGCCAGAAGCGTTCGAGCCGCGCGCGCAGCTCCGCCGGCACGCGGTTGTCGTCGGTCATCAGGCAGGCCGAGCCGTCGAACAACCCGGCGGCCGCCGCCTCGATGCCGCCCTTCTCGGAGCCGGCCATCGGGTGGCTGCCGATGAATGGCACGCCGCGGGCGGAAAGTTTCGGATGCAGCGTGGCGTGGACCACGCCCTTCACGCTGCCGACGTCGGTGACGAGGGTGGCGGGCGAAAGGCCGAGCTCGAGCGCCCGGTCGATCAGCCCGGGCATCGCGCCGACCGGCACGGCGAGCACGATCAGATCGGCCCCGGCGATCGCCTCGGCCAGCTCGGACGTCGCCCCGGCGAGCCCGAACTCGCGGGCCTGGCGGGTCGTTTCCTCTCTCCGCGACCACAGCGCCACCGCCGGGCCGCCGGGCATGGCCGCCAGCGCCAGCGCGAGGGAACCGCCGAGCAGCCCGCCGCCGAGCACCGCCACCTTGTTGAAATCACCGCTCATGGGAAACAAACGACCGGGTCCGCAAGCGAACCCGGCCGGGATCGAAAGCCGACGACGTTCCGGGCTTCAGGGCACGCGGAAGTATTTCTTGTCCGACTGCGGGTAGGTCGGATCCTGCACCAGCGTGCCGCTCGGGATGTCGCGCACGTCGACCACCTTGTTGTTATACGGGCTGAAGACGAAGCCGTCCTTGCCCGGCACCGGGTTGGCGAACGGATAGTCCTTCTTCTCCGCCTTCGGCTTCGGCTGCGCGGCCTCCTGGGTATTGCCGCCGGTGTTGGCCATGGGCTCGGATTTGTGCTCCGGCGGCTGGGTGGTGAGATTCTGCTCGGCCTGCTTCTTCGCCAGCTCCTCGTCGCGCTTCTTCAGCTCGTCACGCTTCTTCTGGATCTCCTGCTGGTCCGGCTGGCTCACGGTCGCCTGGTCCTTCTTGCCCTTCGGGTGCGGGCCGTTCGGGCCGCCTTCGGGGTAAACCGTGCACGAGGCGAGCGTGCCGCAGACGACGGCGGACAGGGCGAAAAGGGCTCGGGGCGACATAATGAAATGAGATGAAAGTTAGAACGCCGCCATCCGCCACCACCGGCATGGACAGCAACAACGGAATCATTGGACGCCCCGGCCCCGTGCGTCAAGCCGTCGCACAATCCCGATTTGCCCGCTTCCCATCGGCCCGGCGGCGTTTTACCCCTCTGCGACCGATGGACGCGCTGCGCGAACGACTGCTGGCCTGGATGAACGGCACCACCGACGAGGACTTCGGCGCGGTGGCGCTGGAGGTGTTCGCGTTCCAGTTCGCCCGCAACGCCGCCTACCGCGCCTACGCCGTCGCCCGCGGCAGAACGCCGGAAACCGTCGCCCGCTGGCAGGACATCCCGGCGATCCCGACCGATGCCTTCAAATTTCCCGCCCACCCGCTGCGGACATTCCCGGCGGCGGCCGTGGCGAAAACCTTCCGCACCTCCGGCACCACCCGCGACATCCGCGGCCGGCACGAGTTCGACGACCTTTCGCTCTACGAATCGTCGATCCTGCACGGTTGGCGGCACGCCGGGCTGCCCGTGCCGGCGAACCCATGGTTCCTTTCCCAAGCGCCCGCCGACGCGGCGGATTCGTCGCTCGTCCACATGTTCGAAACGCTGCGCCGGGCGAACGCCCCGCGGGCGGACCACCGCTGGCTGATCGACGGCGGTGGAAATTTTCTCCCGCAGGGGCTGCGCGATACCGCCGCCGCGGGCGAACCGGTCGCCTTGTTCGCCACCGCCCTCGCCCTGCTGCGCTGGACCGAGCAACAACCGCCGCTCGCCCTGCCCGCCGGCTCGTGGATTTTCGAAACCGGCGGCTACAAGGGCGTCTCGGTCGAGCTCGACAAGGACGCCTTCCGCGCCCGCGTGGCGGAGCATTTCGCCGTGCCCGTCGCCCGCATTCTCAACGAATACGGCATGACCGAGCTCAGTTCGCCGTTCTATGCTTGGCCGGACGAACCCGCGCACCGCGGCTGCCCGTGGACCCGCATCCGGGTGATCGACCCGGAAACCGGCGGCGAAGCGCCGCAGGGCGAGGCCGGCTACTTGGAAATCGTCGACCTCGCCAACCTCGGCTCGGTCGCCGCCATCCGCACCCAGGACCTCGCGATCGCCCGCGGCGTTAACGCCTTCACCCTGCTCGGCCGCGACCCGGGCGCCCTGCCCCGCGGTTGCTCGCGCCGCGCCGACGACCTGCTCACCCGGCCATGACTCCGACGCAACGCCGCCTCGACGCGCTCTTCGCCCAGCGCGACGCCCTCGCCCCGTGGACCGGGAAATTCCACCGCGACGATCTGTCCGCCCTGCTCGCCCAGCAGCTCGGATCCCCCGCCGCGCTCGACGACTGGCTGGCGCGCGGCGACACCCGCGGACGCGCCTTTCCACGCACCCCGCTGCTCCATGTTGTCAGCGGCAACACGCCGCACGCCGCCTTCCAATCGGTCTTCCGCGGCCTGCTCGTCGGCGCGCACAACCGGGTGAAGCTGCCGTCGGACGGTTTGCCCGAATTCGAGGCCTGGGTCGCGCAACTGCCGGACGAACTCGCCCGGCTCGTCGAAATCCGCCGCGAGCTGCCCGACGCCTGGCTCGCCGACAGCGCCGCCGCCGTGATTTTCGGCAACGCCGCCACCGTGGAAACCTTCCGCCGCCTGCTGCCGCCGGGCACGCCGCGCATCGAGCACGGGCCGAAGCTCAGCCTCGCCGTGATGTTCGAACCGGACGAAATGGCCGCCCGGCTCGTCGCCGCCGACATCCTCGCCCACGAGCAACGCGGCTGCCTATCCGTCCAAGCGGTCTACGTCGACGGCGGCGAAGCGACCGCCCGCACGTTCGGCCAAAAACTCGCAGATGCCCTGCGGCACGCCCGCCTGCACACCCCGCGCCCGGAACCGCTGACGCTCTCGGACGCGGGCGCCATCGCCAACGCCCGCGAGCTCGCGCGCTTCCGCGAGGCGAACGGCGACGCGGTGAAACTCTGGGAAAGCGCGGGCGACACCGCGTGGACGGTCGTGTTCGATTCCCATCCGACGCTTTCGCCCGGCCCGCTCAACGGCTTCGTCACCGTCCATCCGCTGCCGGCCGATCTCCCCGCCGCGCTCGGCCCGGAAGCCGCCTTCCTTTCGACCGCCGCCATCCACCCGTTCGACGACGCGTTCGCCGACCGCTTGGAATCGCTCGCCATCCCGCGCGTTTGCCCGCTAGGACACGCCCAGCAACCGCCGCTGTTCTGGCACCACGACGGCCGACCGCCCCTCGCCGACCTCGTCACTTGGCGCGACCGCGCGTAACCCGATCTCCCATTTCAAATTTCCATGACCGACCCACCCGTCCGCACCATCGGCACCCTGCATGAACGCGTCGGCCCCGTGCTCTACCGAGCCAGCCTGCCCAATGGCAAAAGCGTGCTCGCCCACCTCTCGAAGCCCTTGTTCGAAGCCAAGGCCGAGTTCGCCGACGGCACCCGCGTGCATCTGGAGCTCACGCCCTACGACTTCGACACCGCCCGCATCACCGGCGAGGCCTGAAGGTAGGGATGGACCGCCGTGTCCGTCCGACTTTGCCCCGCCTCCGGCGGAAATCAGGGACCGCCACGGCGGCCGGTCCCCACCTTTTTTCACCGCCGCTCCGTCCAACCGGCCGCGGCATAGCGCGCGGCTTCCCGGCAGTGCCAATCGCCCGGCTCCGCCCGCCCGGCGAAATCCTCCACCTCGCCCGCCAGTGCATTCGCCAAAGCCCGCGCCCGGGCGAACGAAGCGCCCGGCTCCAATCGCCCGGCGACCGAACCCTGGTGCAGCAAACCGAAGCGAGTCCGGCGTTGCCCCGCTCCGGCCAGCTTCCGACCGGCGGCATCGATGATGTCGTGCTCGACCGGATTGGCGAAACACGCCGCCGCCCCGGTTTGCGCGTCGCCACCGCTCAAACGGGCGATTGAATTTTCCATTTCAATCGCAGCAACCAGCGCCGCGTGGATCGCCCGGTAGCTTTCCGCGCCGCGCGCTTGCGCCAGCGTCTCGCCCTTCGGCACGGCGAGCGTGTAGGTCCAGTCGTCGCGGTGATCGACCACCCCGCCGCCGGTCCAGCGCCGGACCCACGAGACACCCGAGAACGCCGCCTTCGCCTCGGCCAGTTTGCCGAAATACCCCAGGCTCGCCCAATCGCCCGTCCAGCGGTAGACCCGCAGCACGGGCGCAGCCGCCGTTTCCAGCAGCCACTCGTCCGCCGCCATGTTGGCCGGTCCGGAGCGTTCCGCTTCGTCGAACCAGAGTTGCAGTCGGGAAAACACCGGCGTCACGTCCGGCGGCTACTCCTTTCGCCCGCCGCTGGCAACCCCCGAGCACGCGGCGAAAGATCGGGGAAGGGACGGAACCTCGAATCAAACGAATCGCCCGAATCGTTTTTTGAATGAGGAAAGCAGGAAGTTCAGGAAGGAAGATTTGAAATCCTAGTTCCTGCCCTTCCTGCTTTCCTCATTTTCATTTTTTCTGATTCGCGAGATTCGCCCGATTCGCGGTTTTCAAATCCATGCGCCCTCGCTCCAATCCCCCGCATGCCCTTCGCCCCGAAACCCGACAGCGCCCTGCTGATCGTCGGCCACGGTTCCACCGAGAATCCGGATTCCTCGACGCCGTATTTCGACCACGCCGATGAGATCCGCCGTCGCGGGCTGTTCCGCGAGGTGCATTGCTGCTTTTGGAAAGAGGAGCCGTCCTTGCGCGAGGCCCCGTATCTCACCGATTGCACGGACATCTACGTGGTGCCGGATTTCATCAGCGAGGGCTACTTCACCCAGGAGGTGATCCCGCGCGAGCTGGAGCTGACCGGCCCGAGCACCACCGTGCGCGGCAAGACGTTCCACTACTGCCTGCCGGTCGGCATCCACCCGTCGATGACCGGGCTGCTGCTCCGCCGCGCCCGCGAGGTCGCCCCGGGCGTCGAGACCGCCACCGCCACCCTGATCATCACCGGCCACGGTACCGGCCTGAACCAGAACTCGACCAAGGCGATCCGCGACCAGGTCGAGCTGATCACCGCCTCCGGCGCGGGCTACGCCGCCGTCACCGACGCCTACATGGAGGAGCAGCCGTTCATCGCCGAATGGGACCAGCTCGCCCCGACCGAGAACGTCGTGGTCGTCCCGTTCTTCATCGCCGACGGCTCGCACTCGTACCAGGACATCCCGGTGCTGCTCGGCATCGAACCCGAGGTCGGCCCGGCCGCCAGCCAGCGCGACGTGTTCCGCCACAACCCGCATCACCTGCGCGGCAAGACGCTTTACTACTCGTCCGCCATCGGCACCGAACGCCATCTCGCCGACGTCATCCTCGACCAGGTCGCCGATTTCGACCTGCGCCACCGCCCCGCCGCCACCGCCTGAGATCTTTCCCGATGTCCCTCGCCGACACCCTCCGCCAAGCGCTCTCCCACGGACTCCACCGGATCGGGCAAATCGAGATCCGCACGATCGATCCGGCCGTCCCGGCCTACCGGCTGTGCCACGCCGACGACCTCGCGCTCGCCGACCAACCGGCGTTCGGCGGCTTGGCCGTCCACCGCGGCGGCGACGCCGCCCGCGAGCTCGCGACCTTCAGCCCGGACGGCGAATATCGCTTTGCCAAAGCCCAGACCAACCTCGCCCGCGGCTGGGTGCTGCTGCTCGAAGGATTGGACGAACTCCACCGCGCGCTCGACCTGTTCTACCCCGCCGCCCTCGGCGTGTGGGCCGCACAGCAGGACGGCCGGCTGGAAATCCAGCACCTGCGCGACAAGCTGAACCGCCAGACCGGCATGTACCGCTTCGCCCGCAACATCAGCGACGCAGGCGCGCAGCGCCTCGTCCGCGAGGTCTGCGGCCCGGCCCACCAGTGCGCGAAGCGGATCCTCTGGCAGCTCGACGCCGACACGCCGCTGGAAGACAGCGAGGCCAGCCGCTACACCGGCATTCCCGGCGACCTGCCGGCAAACGAGGCCATCCCCCTGCTCTGCCGCGAAGCCTGCAACCACTTCGTCGCCGAATGCCGCCAGGCCTCGAAAGCCGAAGCTGAGGCGAAAAAGGCGGCAGGCGATTAAAAGGCACCGCGAATCGGGCGAATCCCGCGAATCAGAAGAAATAAAAATGAGGAAAGCAGGAAAGGCAGGAACCAGATGCCCGAATCTTCCTTCCTGAAATTCCTGCGTTCCTCATTCAAAAAGAGATTCGCCGGATTCGCCCGATTCGCGGTTCCTTTCAAGCAAGCCAGTCCGTCGTCCGACGCGCTTCGTCGACCGGGCCGATCCATTCCCAGATCCAGGCCGTGACGGTGCCGCCGTCGGGGCGGGTGGCGATGGTCTCGACGCGGCGGTATTCGCTGCCCTCGACCTCCGCGGCGGAGACTCCCTCGAACTCGTCGAGCTCGGCCAGTTGCGCCGCGCCGACTTCGAACAAATCGCCCGGGATCGGATCGCCCGCCGGGTCAAGCACCAGGCCCGGATACCAGTCGACGCGATAAAGCCGACCACTCACCGTGGCCGCACCGAGCCATTCGCCCGCGTCCATGCGGAACGCGTTCGACCCGCCGCGGCGCAGCGTGCCGTAAACGAACACCCGGAAGCGTTCGCCCGCCGGGCTCATTGCGCGCGGCGGTAGCCGACTTCGTTGTCGAGATAGCGCTTCAGGTCGTCGAGTCCCTCCTCCAGCTCGGCGCAGATCGGGATCACGTCCACCTTCGGGAAGCGCAGCTTGAACGCGGCGAGGTTTTCCTCCGCGCCTTCGACGTCCATCTTGTTGGCGACCACCGCCCATGGGAAGCGGGCGAGGTCCTCGTCGTATTCCTTGATCTCCTTGCGCAGGATTTCGAGGTCGGAAATCGGGTCGCGCGCCTCGGTGCCGCCCATGTCGAGGACGAACAGCAGCACCCGGCAGCGGGTGATGTGGCGCAGGAACTCGTGGCCGAGGCCGCGGTTTTCGTGCGCGCCTTCGATCAAGCCCGGAATGTCCGCCACCGTGCAGCGGCGGAAGCCGTCGAACTCGACCACGCCGACCATCGGCTGGAGCGTGGTGAACGGATATGCAGCCACCTTCGGCTTGGCGGCGGAAAGTTTGCCCAAGAGCGTCGATTTGCCCGCGTTCGGGAAACCGACCAGGCCGGCGTCGGCGATGCGGCGGAGTTCGAGGTAAAACACGCCCTCGTCGCCCGGCGTTCCGAGCGTATGCTCCTGCGGCGCCTGGTTGGTCGCGGTGCGGAAATTCCAGTTGCCCTTGCCGCCGATGCCGCCCTTGCAGACGACGAATTCCTGGCCGTATTCGGTCAGGTCGGCGATCGGATCGAGGTCGATGCCCTCGTCGCCGCGCTCGAGCGCGACGGCCTCCTGCACGGTCACGGCGTTGCTGCGGTAGACGACGGTGCCCGGCGGGACGCGGGCGATCACCCTTTTGCCGCTCTTGCCGGTCTTGCGCACCCCGGCGCCCGCCTTGCCGTCCTGGGCGATCAGCTTCGGGTCGTAGAAGAACTGCCGGAGGTTGTCGGTCGAGGGGTCGACCACCAGCACGACGTCGCCGCCGTTGCCGCCGTCCCCACCATCCGGGCCGCCGCGCGGCACGTATTTTTCGCGACGGAAGGAAACGGCACCGTTCCCGCCGTCACCGGCTTTCGCGAAGATTCGGATGTGGTCGACGAACATGCGCGGAGCCTCGCGGCGATCAGAAGCGCTGGAAAGTGTAAAGTACGGAGTGGTTTACGCCTTCCGGCCCCCAACTGGACCGCGGACTTTAGTCCGCCCCGATCGGATGGAATGCGGACTGAAGTCCGCGGTCCAATTTCACACCCACCCTTTCGCCCGCGCTTCTTCCATCGGGATCGCCTTGGCGTCGCAGACTTTCCGCCAGCCGGGGAAGTTCCATTTGTTCGGAAACCCACGGCATTGCTCGGGTTTCACGGCGTGGATCCGGCAGGAATCGCCGTCGAGCATGATGCACTCGTGGTTGTCCTTTTCGATCAGCGAAAGCCCCTGGCGGTTCGTCCGCAGGCGGACGTAGCGGTCGAGGAACTCCTGCTCCGCCAGCCCGAGGTGGGCGGCGATCGGCGCGATCTCGTCGTCTTCGAGGCGCACGTCGCCCGGCCACTTGCAGCAGGCGGTGCAGCGTTGGCAGACGTAGAACGTCGTCGGATCGAGCAACACGTCACGGTTGCCCGGGCTGCCGGAGGAGGCGGACACGGTGCGGAGGTAGCGGACGCCGCTCAGTCGAGCGAGCGATAATAATAGTTCACCTTGCCCTGGAACCAGCGCCACTTCGCGCCCGGCCGGCCGTTGTCGAGGAGGAACCACGGGCAATTCTTGTGCTCCGGGTTGCAGCCGTGGCGCGGCCAGTGGTAGTGCGGCACGACGTTGGAAAGCGGGATGTTGTATTTCCTCATCAGGCAGGCCGTGAGCTTGGCCGTGCGCTCGATGGTGGCGGCGCGGTTGTTGCCGCGGTTCTCGCACATTTCGATGCCGATCGAGTAGCGGTTGCCCGGACCGTCGAAGTCGGCGTGCTCGCCCTGCTCGCTGACCGGCATGTGCTGGATCGCTTGGTGGTCATCGACGGTGAAATGCCAGATCAGGAAGCCGATGCGGTTGAAACCCTTGCGTTTCGGGGCGCGCAGGGCGCCGCGCTGCAGGGCGACGGCGTGGCGCTCGGCCCCGGCCGACCAATTCTGCGTGCTGTGGATCGTGATGTAGCGCGGATTCATCGGCCGGACGACCTTCCGCCCCTGCGTCCCCTTGGCGACCATCATGTTGGTGCGGAGGTTGACCTGGCGCATCAGAGCCGAGCTGGACGTGCGTGCACCCGGTGCGCTGTCGTAGGAGGGCCCGGTTTGCTGCCAGGTATTGACCGGCGCGTCGGTGTAGCCGGTGGGCGGCCCGAGCGGCGTGCAGTTGGTCAGGGAAAAAGCGCCCAGAATCAGGGCGAATGGCAGGAGAAGCGACCGCATGGCGGGCAGCTTAGCAGCCGGCGGGCAAAGGTGAACGGAAAAGCGGATCGGGCTTCTTCCTTTCCGCGGGCAAGGAAGAAGGGTTTCACGCGAAGGCGCGTGAGTCTTTCTGATTCTCCCAATCCTTGCCCGGGTAAAAATCCCGCGGTATCCCTCCGGCGTGACCCGCACGGCGGATTGTGTCCATGCGTGGCTGCGGCGGGCCGTGACGCAGCCGGATTTCGCCCGACGCCTGGCCCCCCTGGCCACCGGTGAGGGGGAGGTCGTGCTCGATCACGCCGGCGAAGCCGCCCACGCATGGCTCGCCGCGGTCGTCGCCAGCGCGGCGGAGGATTCGAAAAAACGCCGCGTCTGGCTGGTTTGCGATCTGCCGCGCCAGCGCGAACGCCTCGCCGCCGAGCTGGAGCTTTGGAACATCCAGGCCCTCGTTTTGCCCGAAGCGCCGGGCGAAACGGCCGACGGCACGATCGCCGATCCCGAATCCGCCGCCGAGTGGTTCGCCGTGCTCGAATCGCTCGCCCGCCTCGACGCCTGCGTGGTGATCTGCGGCCGCGATGCCTTCGACGCCGCCGCGCCTTCGCCCGGCGCATTGAAGGATAGCCGGACGACGCTTCGCCCGGGCACCGTGCTCGACCCGCAGGAGCTGGCGAAAACCCTGGCCGACCACGGCTACGAACGCGTCCCCACCGTCGCGGGCCGCGGGCAATTCGCCGTGCGCGGCGGGATCGTCGACCTGTTCGCCTGGCAGGCGGCCCGCCCACTCCGGCTGGAATTCTTCGACACCGATCTGGAATCGCTGCGCGAGTTCGATCTCGATTCGCAGGCGTCCACTTCCAAGCTCACCGAAGCGGAACTCTTACTCGCCGAGCCTCCGGCCGAAGCAACCGTCGGGGATTACCGGCGGAAAACCGACCTCGTCGTCGCGCTCGGCGCCGCCGAGGTGTTCCGGCCGGACGTCCGCATTCTGGAGGAAACCGCCGACCTCGAAGGCGAGGAGGACTTTTCCACAGCCTGCTACAACAGTCCGCTCGGCGTGTTCGACGCGGGCGACTTCGTGCTCGAGCAATCGCGGCGCGAGGGCTTTTTCAAACAGCTCAATGAATGGCGGCGCGACGGCTGGGACGTGGCGATCGTGTTTTCGAACCAAGGCGAAGAAGAACGTTTCGCCGACCTCGCCGGGCAACATCTCGAACGCGACCTCGGTCTCACGCCTCTGCGCGGCGAGCTGCTCGCCGGCTTCACCGTGCCGGCGATCCAGCTCGCGGTGCTGTCGTCGTCCGAACTCTTCGGCCGCTACCGCACGCCGGGCGCACCACGGAGGACCTCACTCGATCGCGCACGAGTCGCCATCGCCCGCGCGACCATCGACGAAATTTCCGAAGGCGATCTGGTCGTTCACTACGAATACGGCATCGGGAAATTCCGCGGCATCCAGCCGGGCGACGACGGCGAAGAACTCGCGATCGAGTACGACGGCGGCGCGATCCTCAGCGTGCCGCTTGAGCAAGCGCACCTCGTCGGCAAATACGTCGGCCTCGGCGGCAAGACGCCCGATCTCAACAAGCTCGGCAGCGTGGCGTGGAAGAACGCCCGCAAGTCGGCGGAGAAATCGATCCTCGATTACGCGGCGCAGCTCCTCCGCATCCAGGCCGAGCGCCAGTCGCAGCCCGGCTTCCCCCACCCGCCCGACTCGCGCTGGATGTGGGAGTTCGAAAACTCGTTCCACTACACCGAAACGCCGGATCAACGACGGGCGATCGACGAGTCGAAGCAGGACATGGAATCGCCCCGGCCGATGGACCGGCTGGTGTGCGGCGACGTCGGGTTCGGCAAAACGGAAGTCGCCATCCGCGCGGCGTTCAAAGCGGTCACCGGCGGCAAACAGGTCGCCATCCTCGTGCCGACCACCGTCCTCGCCGAGCAGCATTGGCGGACGTTTCGCGAACGGATGTCCGACTACCCGGTGCGCGTCGATTTGCTCAATCGCTTCCGCACACCGTCGGAAGTGCGCGAGACGTTGAAAGGCCTGGAAGACGGCTCGGTCGACATCGTCATTGGCACGCACCGCCTCGTTTCCGGCGACGTTCATTTCAAGGATCTCGGCTTGGTCGTGGTCGATGAAGAGCAACGCTTCGGCGTGAAGCATAAGGAGAAGTTCAAAGACCTTTTCCGTCAGGTCGATGTGATGACGCTCTCCGCCACGCCGATTCCCCGCACGCTTTACATGGCGTTGATGGGCGCGCGCGACATGTCGACCATCGAGACACCGCCGCCGAACCGCGTGCCGGTCGCCACGACCGTTTGCGCGTATGACGAGCGCGTGATCCGCGATGCGATCCGCCGCGAAATGAAACGCGGCGGCCAGGTGTTCTTCCTGCACAACCGGGTGAAGACGATCGAGCTGATGGCGTCGAAAATCCGCCAGCTCGTCCCCGAAGCACGCATCGTCGTCGGCCACGGGCAAATGGACAAAGACGACCTCGAACAAGTCATGCACACCTTCGTGCGCGGCGAGGCGGACATCCTGCTCGCGACCACGATCATCGAGACCGGCATCGACATCCCGAATGCCAACACGATTCTCATCGATCGAGCCGACCGTTTCGGCCTCGCCGATCTTTACCAGCTTCGCGGTCGCGTCGGTCGCGCGGGCGAAAAGGCCTACGCGATCCTGCTCTTGCCGCGCGACATGATGACCCAGGGCGACGCCCGCAAGCGCATCCACGCGATCAAGCAATACACCGCGCTCGGCTCCGGTTTCCAAATCGCCATGCGCGATTTGGAGATTCGCGGCGCGGGCAATTTGCTCGGCACCAAGCAAAGCGGCCACATCGCACAGATCGGCTTCGACCTCTACTGCCAGCTCCTGCGGCAATCGGTCGATCGACTGAAAGGTCGCAAACAAACCACGCACGCCGAAACCGCGTTCAAAGCCGATTGCGTTTGCTTCAGCGAATCGGCCTTCGCCCGCGAAGATCCGAAGCAGGTCACGCCCGCGTTTTTGCCCGCCGCCTGGCTGCCGGAAACCCGCGTGCGCATCGCCGCCTTCCGCGAACTCGCCGAGGCGGTGACGGAAAAAGCCGTGCGGAAATTGGAAACCTCGTGGCGCGATCGCTTCGGGCGATTCCCCGAGCCGGTCGAGCAGCTGATCCGCATCGCCCGCATCAAAGCCTACGCAGCGGAAGCAGGCATCGCGTCGGTCGAGATCCAAGGCCAGCGCCTGATGCTCAATCGCAACGGTGACTACATCCTCCTCGAAGGAAAACGTTTCCCGCGACTCACACAAATTTCACCCGCCGGCAAACTGAAGGAAGCGGAGGAGATGTTGCGGGCGTTTTGAGGGAGTTGAGCGTTCACGCGAGGAAGGTCTTCCCGGGCGGAGCCTCCAGCGGATGAGACCAGACGCGCGCCCTGTTTACGCCCCTCCGGGGCGAATATCCAGCTGGCGCGCATTTCCGGCGGTGGTCGTCGCTGCGCTCTTCGACCGCCGGCTACACGCTGACATTCCTTCGGAATAAAGAGTGCTCCCGCGCGCTCGCTCGTTAGTAAACGTCTGCAAAGAGACGCATTTTCTCATAGCAAGGGGTTGAGGGGCTTTCGCCTAGAATACTGATTAGATCGCGCTTCATGTCGGCATACTTGTTTCTGGCTTCGCCTTCGGACGACGCGAACGCGGTGTGAGCGAAGACGCCATAGATGCCACCCGTGATGGACCACGGTGCGGTGCAGCCGTCGCGCTCAAGGGTAATTCGAACTCCCCACGGATGCTCTTCATCCAATTCGATGACGCCCTGCTCTGAACCTCGCGCCCCTAAGAACTCTCCGTTTTCAAACGCGTGCCACATTTTCGTCCGAGGTTAACAGTTGCAGAGGGGCTGCAAGGGCCTGTTTCGGTCAATATCTGATAACCTGAGCCGGATTAGAGGTCATTCAAGCGCCGAGCGGATGTACCTCACGATCCACCTTGGCGCCCACCGCCCTCTCAGCTTCTTCCAAATCGTGTTCCGCTTGAAGCCCGACCCAAAACGCCGCAGAGGTACCGAAAAACTTCGCAAGGCGAAGAGCGGTTTCGGCGGTGACGCTCCTCCGACCCTTGGTGATTTCGGTCAGCCGCGACGCGGGAATGCCTGTCGCCCGTGCGACCGAGGCGAGGCTCAAATCCATCGGCCGGATGAATTCCTCCAAGAGAATCTCTCCGGGATGAATCATGGGCAAATACTTGGATGCACTCATGGCTTTAGTGGTAGTCGGTGATTTTGACGTCGAGCTTCTGACCATCCTCCCATCGGAAAATGATCCGCCATTGCTGGTTGATCCTGATACTCCAATAACCGGCCAAATCTCCTTGCAGTTGCTCGAGGCGATTCCCCGGTGGAACGAGCAGATCCTGCACAATCCGCGCCTGATTCATCATGCGGAGCTTGCGACGGGCGCGCTGCTGGATGTCGCCCGGCAGTTTGGATACCCGAAGCCCGGAATAGATCTTCTCAGTGTCGGAATTGCCGAAGCTCTCGATCACCGTCACAAGATCTCACACGAAAAAATTACGTCAAGCGTAATGACCGGGGAGACATTCCTCCAGAATGAAGAGAACGCGGCCTGCGATCAAAATTTGCCCGACATCGACTGAAAACCGTTCGCGATCGCACCAAAAAAACATCGAAGACGAATTCAAAACGGTCGCCCTCGCGCGGGCGAACCGCTTGATTGCCCCCATGGCCACTTCCTACCCGACGCTCATTCCCGGACTCCGCGGCCCGCACGACACGGTCGGCGGCTTGGTTTATTTCGGCCGGATGCTGGACAAAATCCGGCTGCACGCCGCGGGCGCGCTGCCCGCGGACTGGCAGGCGATGCGCGGTTCGGGCACGAAAGGCACCTTCGACTGGCGTTGCTGCGAGTTCCTCCAGCTCGACTATGCCGCGCTGGAGGCGGAAACGCTGAAGGGCGACAAGGACGACGCGGCGCTGCTGGAGTGGGCGTTTCAACACGGCCGCCGCCCGAGCGAGCAGGAGATCGAGGTCTGGAACGCCTTCATGACCAAGCGCGGCTGGCGCGACGCCGGCACGCCGATCCTGCACAAGCGTCTCGCCGACATCGGCCTGCCGCCCGGCACGGTCGAGACGATGTTCGAATTCCTCGACCTGGACGAAGGCCGGCGGACGGTTTGACATGACGTCCGATGAAACCCGCCGTTTACCTGCTCCTGTTCCGCGGCGTCGGCGGCAAAACCCAGCTGCCGGTGAAACCGCTGCGCGAGCGGTTGACGGAGGCGGGTTTCGAACACGCCGCCACCTACATCAACAGCGGCAATGCCATCGTCCGCAGCCGGATGAGCCGGGCTAAGACGATCGCCACGGTGGCGGCGCTGTGCCGCGAGCACTTCGCTTTCGACAAGGCGATCTTCGCCGCGACCCTGGCCGAGTGGGACGCGCTCATCGCGCGCAACCCGTTTGCCGAAGCAGCGGCGGAAGCGCCGACCACGGTGCACGCCGCCTGGCTCGCACACCCGCCCGAGCCGGACAACGTCGCGCGCATCCGCTCCCGCGCGACGGACGGCGAGGCGATCGAAGCGGTCGACAACATCGTTTACCTCCACACGCCGCACAGCTTCGGCCGCAGCAAGATGGCCGAAAAGTTCGACGCCTGGATCGGCGTGGCCAACACCGCCCGGAATTGGAACACCGTGCTCAAGCTTGCCGAACTCGGGCGCGCGGCGGAAGCCTGAGCTCACACGATGAACCACGTCTTCCAATCCACGTCCACCCCCGTCGGCCGGCTCACGCTGGTCGCCAGCGAGCGGGGCCTCGCCGCGATCCTGTGGGAAAACGACGACCCGCGGCGCGTGCGGCTCGGTCCGCTGCGTGAAGCGCCAGCCGGCCATCCGGTGTTGGACGAAACCGCCCGCCAGCTCGGCGAATATTTCGCAGGCGAACGGACGCGATTCTCCCTGCCGCTCGACTTCACCGGCACGCCGTTCCAACAAGCCGTCTGGCGTGAGCTCATCGCGATTCCCTTCGGCGAAACCCGCAGCTACGGGGAAATCGCCGCGCGGATCGGCCGACCGAAAGCGGTGCGCGCGGTCGGCGCCGCCAACGGCCGCAACCCGGTCTCCATCGTCGCCGCCTGCCACCGCGTGATCGGCCGCAACGGCGCGCTCACCGGCTTCGCCGGCGGCCTGGAAACCAAGGCCGCCCTGCTCGCGCACGAACGCGGAGTGGCGGCCGACCGGACAAAGGACCAACCCCGCCCTCACTTGAACAGCACCGGGATCGCCAGGATCGCCACGATGTTGACCACCTTGATCATCGGGTTCACGGCGGGACCGGCGGTGTCCTTGTAGGGGTCGCCGACGGTGTCGCCGGTGACGGAGGCCTTGTGGGCCTCGCTGCCCTTGCCGCCGTGGTTGCCTTCCTCGACGAATTTCTTGGCGTTGTCCCACGCGCCGCCGGCCGAGGTCATGGAGATGCCGACGAACAGGCCGGTGACGATCGTGCCTACCAGCAACCCGCCGAGCGCCTCCTTGCCGAGGAATGGCAGCGCCGCCACCGCCCCGACGAACACCATGGGCAGGACCGCCGGCAGGATCATCTGCTTCAGCGCGGCCTTGGTCACGATGTCGACGCACTGGCCGTAATCGGGCGTGTCGGCACCGGTGAGAATGCCGGGTTTCAGCCCGATCTGGCGGCGCACCTCGTTGACCACCGCGCCCGCCGTGGTGCCGACCGCGTCCATCGCGAAGGCGGTGAACTGGAAAGGCAACAGCCCGCCGACGAACAGGCCGATCATCACCCGCGGGTCGCGCAGATCGAAGGCGAACGATTGCCCGGGCAGGTGCACCTTCAGCTCCTCGACGTAGGAGCCGAACAAGACCATCGCGGCGAGCCCGGCGGAAGCGATCGCGTAGCCCTTGGTCACCGCCTTCATCGTGTTGCCCACGGCGTCGAGCTCGTCGGTCACCCGCCGCACCTCGCCCGGCAGCCCGCTCATCACCGCGATGCCGCCGGCGTTGTCGGTGATCGGCCCGAAGGCGTCGAGCGAGATGACCATGCCCGAGAGGCTGAGCATCGAAACGACCGCAACCGCGATGCCGTAGAGCCCGCCCCACTCGTAGCAACCCCAGATCGAAATTCCGATCAGCAGCACCGGCAGCGCCGTCGCGTGGTGGCCGACGCTGATGCCGGCGATGATGTTGGTGGCGTGGCCGGTTTCCGACGCCAGCGCGATCCGCCGCACCGGGCGGTGCTGCGTTGACGTGAAATAATTCGTGATCCAAACCGTGGCGAAGGTCAGCGCGATGCCGACGAGCACGCAGCCGAACAAGGCCTGCGCCGTCACCATCCGCCCGCCGAAATCGACCGCCTGCGGGAACATCGCGCGGGTCGCCGGATACAGCAGCGCGGCCGTGACCACGCCGTTCACCGCCACCCCGCCGGCCAGAGTGCGCGTCGCGTCGCCGCCCGCCAGATTCACGTAAAGGATGCCGAGCAGCGCGCCGAGGATCGACAACCCGCAGATGACGAAGGGGAACACCACCGCGGCGCCGGTCGTGCCGGTGAGGTGGCCGACCAACACGCCGCCGATCAGCGAGACGGCGTAGGTTTCGAACACGTCGGCCGCCATCCCGGCGCAGTCGCCGACATTGTCGCCCACGTTGTCCGCCACCGTCGCCGGATTCCGCGGGTCGTCCTCGTGCAGGTTCTGCTCGAGCTTGCCGACGAGGTCCGCACCGACGTCCGCCGCCTTGGTGTAGATGCCGCCGCCGAGGCGGGCGAACACGCTGACCAGCGACGCGCCGAGCGCCAGACCGACCAGCGAGTCGACCGCCATTTTCGCGTCCGCCGTCATCTTCAGCACGACCAGGTAGAACGCGCCGACCGACAACAGCGCCAGCGCGACCACCAGCAGGCCGGTCACCGCACCGCCGTTGAACGCGACGTGCAAGGCGCGCCGCCGTCCCACCGACGCCGCCTGCGCCGTGCGCACGTTCGCCCGCACCGCCACCGTCATCCCGATGTAGCCCGCCGCCAGCGAGCACACCGCCCCGGCAACGAAGCCGGACGCCGTCGTCCAGTCGCGCAAAAACCCGATCGCCAGCACCATCAGCACGGCGATCGCCGCCACCGCCATCACCTGCCGGTGCAGGTAGGCTTTCGCCCCGGCCTGGATCGCCCCGGCGATCGCCCGCATCGCGTCGTTGCCGCCGTCCGCCGCCAGCACCGAGCGGATCAACACCAGCGCGGAAAGCAGACCGACGCCTCCCAGGGCCAACGACAAGGGAATGCCATGAAGCGTGAGAAATTCGTGCATGACGGGTTTTCGGGGTTCTCATGACACTGGCCGAAAGTTTCATCGAAACAAGATGAAAGCGTTAGATGGGGAGCACCCATCGGATTGAAAACCGCGAATCCGGCGAATCACGCGAATCTCTGAATTGGAATAAGGAAGGCAGGAATTTCAGGAAAAGAACCCGGTCGTTCTCCTTCCTGAAATTCCTGCTTTCCTCATTTCCCCCCTCTTCTTTTTGCGCCTCTTGCGCCTTTTTGCGGCTGAAAATGAGATTCGTTCGATTCGCCCGGTTCGCGGTTTCCCCATCCGTTTTCTCCGCGCTGGACGCCCGCCGATCCGCATCCATCGTGTCGGCGTGTCCGAGCCCATCCTCGAAATCGACCGCGTGGTGAAACGCTTCGACGACTTCACCGCGGTCGACGGCGTTTCCTTCGGAGTCCACGCCGGCGAGGTCGTCGGCCTGCTCGGCGTCAACGGCGCCGGCAAGACCACGCTGATGAACATGATCCTCGGCCTGATCACGCCGACCGAGGGGGCCGTCCGCGCCTTCGGCCTGGACCAGCGACACCACCGGCTCGACATCCTGCGGCGCACCAATTTCTGCACCACCTACGCCGCGCTGCCCGGCAACCTGAAGGTCCGCCACAACCTGGAGATCTTCGCCCGGCTCTATGGCGTGCGCGACCCGAAGCGCAAGGTCGCCGGGCTGCTCGAACTGCTGGAGATCGAAAAACTCGCCGACAAGCCGACCGGCCAGCTCTCGGCGGGCGAATCGACCCGCGTGAACCTCGCCAAGGCGCTGCTCAACGACCCCGAACTGCTGCTGCTCGACGAACCGACCGCCTCGCTCGACCCCGACATCGCCGACAAGGTGCGCAAGCTCGTCCGCCGCGTCCAGCGCGAGCGCAGCCCGGCGATCCTCTACACCTCGCACAACATGCGGGACATCACCGAGGTCTGCGACCGCGTGTTGTTTCTCCACGAGGGCAAAATCCTCGCCAGCGGCACCGCGGATGAAATCGTCCGCCATTTCGACCAGCCGGACCTCGAGACCGTCTTCATCCAGATCGCCCGCTCCGGCGACCTGGAAGGCCGGGCGAACGCCGAAACCGAACTCGTCCCACCGCCATGAATTTCTCCGTCATCGCCGCCCTGATCACCCGTTACGTGCTGCTCTACACGCGCAACCCGATGCGCCTCTTCGAGTTGTTCTTCTGGCCGGTCGTCCAGCTGCTCGTCTGGGGTTTCGTTACGATCTCGCTCCAGCAGCAGGGCGGGGCCGAGTTTCCAAAATACATCTCGTTCCTGATCGGCGCGATCATCCTGTGGGACGCCTTGTTCCGCTCGCAGCAGGCCGTGGCGATCTCGTTTCTGGAGGACGTCTGGACGCGCAACCTGCTCAACATCTTCGCCGCGCCGGTGCGGATGACCGATTACCTCGCCGCCGCCTTCGGCGTCGGCCTATTGCGCGTCGCCATCACCGCCGTCCTGCTCGCCGGCATCGCGGCCGCCGCCTACGCCTTCAACATTCTGCAATTCCAAGCCGCGCTCATCGGCTGGTATGCCAACCTGATGCTCTTCGGCTGGGCGCTCGGCATCCTCTCCATCGCCCTGATCGTGCGCTGGGGCCACGGTGCCGAATCCCTCGCCTGGGCGATCCCGTTCATGGTGCAACCGTTCGCCGCGGTCTTCTATCCCGTCGCGACGCTTCCCGGCTGGATGCAGTGGATCGCGCTCACCCTGCCGCCCTCGCACGTCTTCGAAGGGATGCGCGGCGTGCTCGCCGGCAAGCCGTTCGACTGGAGCCACCTGCTGCTCGCCTTCGCCCTCAACGGCGTCTATCTGGCGCTCTCGGGCGCCCTGTTCGCCCGCACCCTCGCCTCCGCCCGCGAACGCGGCCTGCTGGTGAAGGTTTCCTCGTCGTGAAAGAATGGCGCGGACGCGGCCGCCTCCCGTGCAAAGCAGCCGCGCCCCCCGCCTGAACTCACCTCAGGCGGCCACCTCCCGCGGCCGGGCGACCGTCCGTTCGCCCGCGATCCTCGTCGCCAGGGCCGCCGCGTGCAGGCGCAATTCGCCCACCGACGTCGCCTCGAAATAACGCGCCCGCAGCATCGGCCCGAGCACCCGCAGCCAGGGCGAGGGCGAACCGTCGCGCTGCACCGCCCGGTAGTCCGGCAGTGTCTCGGCGCCGAGCCGGTGGGCGTCGGACGTGAGGAAACCGCGCCGCAGCAGATTGGCCACCAGCGGCTGGCGGATCGTCGCCAGATCGCGCGCCGGGCCGGTGGCGTCGAGGATCCGGTCGACCGTCAAGCTGCGCGTCGGCTGGCCGTTCGCCCGCGCCGCCAGCTCGACCGTCCAGCGCCCGCCGCCGCGCACGACGGAGACCAGCGTCCCGCGATGCAGCGTCAGGCGGCCGTCGGCAAGCCAGCGATCGAGCATCGTCCGGCTTTCCGGCGCGCACAGATGGCGATGGACCTCCCAGAACGGGCTGATGAAGCGGAGGAAGCGCCCGCGGTCGCGCGGCGAAAGCTCCAGCCACAGACCCGGCGTCACCGGACGCAGCGCGTCGAACAAATCCCGCCAGTGGCCGCCGGCGGCTTCGTGTTCGGCCACCGCCCGGCGGAACAAACGCACGCTGCGGCGCAAATCCGAGTCCGGCAGGAAATCGAGCGCCGGCGGTTCCACGCCGGACCGCGGCGCATAGCCGTGCGGTAGCAAGCCGTGGCGCGAGGTGACGTGCACCGGCCCGCGGTGGCCGCGCCGTTCCAGCCCGGCGATGACGTCGGCCATCGACAAGCCGCTGCCGATGATCATCACGCTGTCGTCCGCGCCGAGGCCGTCGAAGGCCCGCTCGTCCCGCACCGGAGTCGCGTGTTCGGACCAGATCGAGCTTCTGAACGCCGAATCCTGATTGCCGGTGGCGAGGATGACCTGCGCCGCCTCGAACGTGGACCCGCCCTTCAGCCACAGCGTCGCCCCGCCTGTCTCGCCCGAGGCCACCAGATCCACCACCCGCTCGCGCCGGACTTCCAACCGGGGGTAACGCGCCCGCGCGTCCTCCAGCAGCCGTTTCAGATACGCGCCGTAGAGCGGGCGAGGCAGGAACTCGTCGGCCGCGACCTCTCGCCCGAGCTCGGCGCCGGCGAACCGTTGGAAATCGTCCGGCGATTCGGCGAACGCGCTCATCACGCCGGCCCGGGTGTTGAGCAGCTGCCCGGCGGCGTGACCGCCGTAGGCAAGCCCGGGGCCGGCTTCCGGCGCTTCTTCGAACAGGACGATCGGAACGCCGGATAAACGGCGGACCAGATGGATGGCAGCCAGCGTTCCGCTGAAACCGCCGCCGACGATGGCAATGGAGGAATGGGACATGGTGATTTGAGATTCGAAATTCGAGAGCTGAGATCATGGAAAACGGCCGCCCCCGCGGAACGGGGGCGACCGGGTGTCATGCGCGCGAATGGGCGTGTGCGGGAACGCAGGCGGCCGCCAGGTGGGCGTGCGTCTCCAGCACGCGGCCGAGGAAACGGCTGACCGCGAGGATGTCGCCGGACTGCGACCAGCCCAGCGGCACCTCGACCTTCAGATGCCAGCGTTCGAGGCCGGTCGATAGCGCCAGGTCCGCCATGTCGGCGCGCACCGGCAGGCCGCGGAGGTCCGCCGTCACCGTCGACGCCAGCACCTGATAGAGCGCGATGTCCGCCGTGCCGCCGAGACGCAAGGTCGCCGAACGGCCCGCCCGGATCTCGATCAGGCCGTCGGCGGCCGATGCGCGAAACTCATCGTGCAGGAAGTTCAGCACCGGCCAATCGGCCAGGTCCGGCGCGTCCTCGCCGAGCTCCAGCGTCACCGGGTCGCTGACCGGCAGCAACCGCAGCGATTGGCCCGCCGCCAGTTCCGGCCGCAGGGTCGCCACTTCGATGAGCTGCAGCACGACGTCGGACGCCAGCGTGCCCGCCGCCGTGTTGTGGCCGAGCAAGCCGATCGTCCGCCGTGGCGCGTCGTCCAGCCGCGGACCGTCGAAGGTGAACACCGGCGCGCCGAACTTGAGACCGTGAAAATAAATCGGCTGCTCGATCCGGCCGCTGAGCCATTCGGAAATTTCGCAGTGCTCGGCAAACCCTTGAAGAAGCCGCTTCAGATTCGCCCGGAATTCCGGGGCCAAGGTATGTGTCTTCATTGGAGTGCGAATTCGAGTTCGATGCGGGCCTCGCAACGCCCGCGATAAATTCACACCTACTAGTGTACTTTCAATTGTCTAGCAACAAATCCACCAAAACCCCGAACGAGCAAACAAACCGAACTCCTCCAAACAGCCGACACGCCTTGATCTATAAGGAAAACAAAGCAACCAACCCCACCCGCCGGAAACCCTCCAAAAAATCCCCCGAGCTTAATCCAGACTTCCGTCCGGATTTTTCCCTTGCCACCCTAGGAGCATTCGCCCACCTTCCCGTGCAAATTTCCGAATGCACTTATCCAAAAAAGCCGAGTACGCCCTGCGCGCCACGATCCATCTGGGCATCGCCCACGAGCTGGGTCTGGCGACCGTTTCCGGATCCGACCTGGCCGAGGCGAACCGGCTGCCGCTGAAGTTCGTCGAGCGCATCCTGCAGGAACTGCGCGAGGCCGGGATTGTCGAAACGCGCCGTGGCAAGCTCGGCGGCTACGCGCTGGCCAAGCCGCCGGAGGAAGTCGGCATCGGCAACCTGGTCCGCCTGATGGACGGCCGTCTCGCCCCGATCTGTTGCGCCAGCGAAACCGCCTACCAGCGCTGCACCTGCCCCGACGAGGCGCACTGCGGCCTGCGGATGCTGATGATCGATGTGCGCAACGCCATCGCCAACATCCTCGACCGCTACACGATCGCCCAGGTCGTCGAGGTCACCCTCCGCAAGATGCGCCGCGACGGCATCGAGCCGCCCTTCGCCAGCCACCTCGGCGAAACCGGCAAACATCCTTCCTCCAATAAACGGCGGGCCGATCCCGCCGACGGCTTCCTGGCCGGCCTTTCCCAACTCGCTCTCAAATCCTCCACCTCCGATGAATCCGAAAGCCACTGAACGCAGCCCCCAGGCCTCCGGCGCGCAAGCCGACTGGCTGGAAGTCGTGCGCAGCAAGGCGGAAGCCCTCCGCTTCGGCTCGATCCAGATCATCGTCCACGAAGGACGCGTGACCCAGATCGAAAGCGTCGAAAAAACCCGCTTCAACCCGACGCGGGAAGACAGCGCCCACTGATCAGGCCGAACCGGGCGGCACCCCGCCCACCCACGCTCGAAGAGACCGACCGGACCACCGGAGGGCTTGGAAAGCGGCACGTTTCACACCGCCCCGACCGGGCGGATTCGTCCGCATTCCCCCCGCCGCCCCGGAGGTCTCTTTTTTCGTTTCCAGCCCTCTTTCCCGACCATGAACAAGCCCGTGCCGGACCTCCGCTCCACCCGTGCCACCGCGGTTTTCCACCGTCGGTCACGGACCCGCATCACGCTACTCGCGCTGCGGGTCACCCGCCGCGCCACCTCCACCGCCATGCTCGCCGCGCTGGCGGGCCTCGCGCACGCCGGCCTGACCCCGGCCGGTGAGGATGGATGTCCGGCGGGCAACATCGTCGCCACCCTCACCCGAACGTCCCATTGATTTCATGAAACTTCCGCTACTCGCCACCGCGAGCGCCCTGCTCGTGCTCGCCGCCTCCTGCAAACCGTCCGCCGACAGCCGCCACGCCCGCGAGGCCGACACGCTGCTCAACGTCTCCTACGATCCGACACGCGAGCTCTACGCCGAGTTCAACGCCGCGTTCGCCAAGCACTGGAAGGAAACCACCGGCCAGACCATCACCGTCAACCAGTCCCATGGCGGTTCGGGCAAACAGGCGCGCTCGGTGATCGACGGTCTGGAAGCCGACGTCGTCACGCTCGCCCTCGCCGGCGACATCGACGTGCTGCACAAGGAAGCCCGGTTGCTGCCGGCCGACTGGCAGGCGCAACTGCCGGACAACAGCTCGCCCTACACCTCGGCCATCGTGTTCGTCGTCCGCAAGGGCAACCCGAAAGCCGTCAAGGACTGGCCCGACCTGATCAAGGACGGGGTGGAAGTCATCACGCCGAACCCGAAGACCTCCGGCGGCGCCCGCTGGAACTACCTCGCCGCCTGGGCGTGGGCCGAAAAGCAGTTCGGCGGCGACCCGGCGAAGGTGAAGGACTACATCACCACGCTGTTCAAGCACGTGCCGGTGCTCGACAGCGGCGCGCGTGGCGCCACCACCACCTTCGCCCAGCGCAAGATCGGCGACGTCTTCCTGTCGTGGGAAAACGAGGCCCATTTCATCGAGAAGGAATTCCCCGGCGAAACCGAGATCGTCTACCCTTCGCTCAGCATCCTCGCCGAACCGCCGGTCGCGGTGGTCGGCAAAAACACCGAAAAGCACGGCTCGACGAAGCTCGCCACCGAATACCTGAAGTATCTCTACACCGAGGAAGGCCAGGAAATCGCGGGCAGGAACTTCTACCGCCCACGCAACCCGCAGGTGGCCGCCAAATTCGCCGCCACCTTCCCCGCGCTCGAGCTCGTCAACATCCGCGACGCCTTCGGCGGCTGGGAAAAGGCGCAGCAGGTCCACTTCGCCGACGGCGGGACGTTCGACCAGATTTACGTCAAATAACGCAGCCAGACCCGCCTCATGTCCCGCCGCCGCATCATCCCTGGCTTCGGCCTTTCGCTCGGTTTCACCCTCGCCTACCTGGGCGTGATCATCCTGATCCCGCTCGCCGCCCTGTTCCTCAAAGCAGGGAACCTCGGCTGGAACGCGTGGGTGAAACTACTCACCACCCCGCAGGTCGTCGCCGCCGCCAAGCTCAGCTTTGGCGCCAGCCTCGCCGCCGCCTTCGTCAGCGCCGTGCTCGGCCTGCTCGTCGCCTGGGTGCTCGTCCGCTACCGTTTCCCCGGCCGCCGGCTGTTCGACGCTATGGTCGATCTGCCGTTCGCCCTGCCCACCGCCGTCGCCGGCATCACGCTCACCGAGATCTACTCCACCCACGGCTGGATCGGGCAATACCTGGCGCGCTCCGCGGCGTGGCTCAACGCACACTGGCAGCCCGGCGGCTGGACCGGCGAACTGCTGGCCGAGTGGGCGAAAAAGGGCGCGTGCTACAGCCCGCTCGGGGTGTTCATCGCGCTGTTCTTCATCGGCCTGCCCTTCGTCGTCCGCACCCTGCAACCGGTGATGGAGGATCTGCCGAAGGACGTCGAGGAAGCCTCCGCCATACTCGGGGCGAACCGCTGGACCGTGTTTCGCCGCGTGATCTTCCCCGCGGTCCTGCCCGCGCTGATCACCGGCTTCACCCTGGCCTTCGCCCGCGCCGTCGGCGAGTACGGCTCGGTCATCTTCATCTCGGGCAACCTGCCGCTCAAAACCGAGATCCTGCCGCTGCTCATCGTCAACCAGCTTGAGCAGTTCAAATACGAGGCCGCCGCCGTGATCGCCGCCGCGATGCTGATCGTCTCCTTCGCCCTGCTCTTCCTCATCAACCTGCTCCAACGCCGGCTCAACTGGCGCGCCCGCTGATCCCATGTCCCACCGCCCCGTCACGACCGAATCCTTCGGAGTGAAATGCCTGCTCGTCGGCGCGACCCTGACCGTGCTGGTGCTGTTCCTCTTCCTGCCGCTCTGCGCCGTATTCAACGAAGCGCTGCGCAAGGGCACCGAGGTCTTCTTCGCCTCGCTGCGCGAACCGGTCGCCGCCTCGGCGATCAAGCTCACGCTGCTCACCGCCGCCATCGCCGTGCCGCTCAACGCACTGTTCGGCGTCGCCGCCGCCTGGCTGGTCACCAAGTTCCGCTTCCCCGGCCGCTCGCTGCTGGTCGCCTTGATCGACCTGCCGTTCGCCGTCTCGCCCGTCGTCGCCGGCCTCGTCTGGATGCTGATCTTCGGCTCGAAAGGCTGGCTGCCGCCCGGCGACCTCGCCGACCTGCTCGCGCCGCTGGCCAAGGCGGTGCTCGCCGCCGCGGAAACGCCCGGCTTCGGCTGGCTGTCCGGCCTCGGCGATTGGCTCGACCGTCCGAAAATCGTGTTCGACCTCCCCGGCATCGTCATCGCCACGGTCTTCGTCACCTTCCCCTTCGTCGCCCGTGAGCTGATCCCGTTGATGGAAACGCAGGGCACCGACGAGGAGGAAGCCGCCGTCACCCTCGGCGCGCGCGGCTGGCAGGTGTTCCGCCGCGTCACCCTGCCGAACATCAAGTGGGGCCTGCTCTATGGCGTGCTGCTCTGCAACGCCCGCGCCATGGGCGAGTTCGGCGCCGTCTCCGTCGTCTCCGGCCACATCCGCGGCAAGACCAACACGCTGCCGCTCCACGTCGAGGTGCTCTACAACGAATACCAATACAGCGCCGCCTTCGCCTGCGCCTCTCTGCTCGCCCTGCTCGCCCTCGTCACGCTGTTGCTCAAGGACGTCATCGAGCGCTTCGGCGGCCACGCCGGCAGCCGTGGCCATTGATCCCATCCTCTTCCATTCGTCATTCGGACTTAGTCCTTCCGGCATTTTCCCCATGTCCATCTCCATCCGCAACATCACCAAGACCTTCGGCGCCTACAAGGCGCTCGACAACGTCTCGCTTGAAGTCCCAAAAGGCTCGCTCACCGCGCTGCTCGGCCCGTCCGGCTCCGGCAAAACCACCCTGCTGCGCATCGTCGCCGGGCTCGAGTTCGCCGACGAAGGTAGCGGCGCGATCCATTTCCACGGCGAAGACGTCACCCGCATCCACGCCGGCAAACGCGGCGTCGGCTTCGTCTTCCAGCACTACGCCCTCTTCAAGCACATGACCGTGGCCGACAACATCGCCTTCGGTCTCAGCGTGCTGCCGCGCGGCCAGCGCCCGCCGAAAAAGGACATCCACGACCGCGTCCGCGAGCTGCTCTCGCTCGTCCACCTTGAGGGCCTCGACAACCGCCGCCCCGACCAGCTTTCCGGCGGCCAGCGCCAGCGCGTCGCGCTCGCCCGCGCGCTCGCGATCCGCCCGAAGGTGCTGCTGCTCGACGAACCGTTCGGCGCGCTCGACGCCAAGGTCCGCAAGGACCTCCGCCGCTGGCTGCGCCGTTTCCACGATGAAATCGGCCTGACCACCCTCTTCGTCACCCACGACCAGGAGGAGGCGCTCGAACTCGCCGACCAGGTCGTCGTCATGGCGAACTCGAAGATCGAACAAGTCGGCGAACCGCAGCAGGTCTACGACCATCCGGCCACCCCGTTCGTCATCCGCTTCCTCGGCAACGTCAACTCGGTGCGTGATGCCCGCGACCCGGAAACGTCCGTCTATGTCCGCCCGCACGACATCGGCGTGCTCTTCGCCGCCGAGGCCGATCCGGTGAGCGACCGCGTCGCCCGCGTCCACCACCTGTTCTCCGCCGGCCCGATCGCCCGCCTCAGCCTGCGCCTCGACGACGGGCAATTCGTCGACGCGGAAATCTCCCGCCAGCAGCTTGAAGAACTCGGCCTCGGCATCGGCGATCCCGTCGCCGTCCGCTTCCAAGGCGCGAGCAAGTTCGAGTGAAAACCGCGGATCTCCCGGGCAAGAAGGCCGCCCCGCATCGAAGGGCGGCCCATTTCGTCACCCGCCGGTCCGGTCCGCGCCCGCCAGCCAGGTCCGCCAGCCGCCCGTCGCGGTGATTTCCTCGGCCCCCTCCACCGCGCGCGGCTCGGCGATGAAGCCGGGCAATTCCCGGCCGTCGGCGAGGCGGACTTTGCCGATGCCGAGCGGTGCCGGGATGCGCGAGACGAAATCGCCGAATTCGGCCGCGCCGAGCTCCCAGACTTCCACCGCGATGGCCGCGCCGTTCGCCTCGTCCCGGATCAAGGCCGGTCGCGGCGGCAAGGCCCCGCCGCCCGGCATGGCGAACAGCCGGTAGCACGGCGCGGTGGTGGTCCGCTGCTGGAAAACCGCCCGCCGTTCCGAGAGCTGCCAGTGCAGCGGCAGCCCCTCCATGTGGGCGCCGCACACGACCACGGGGATTGTCGCCGGCGCGACCGACGGCCGCTCGGGGAGGCGTTCGCCCTGCCATTTCCCGGCCAGTTCGAGCAAGGCGAGGTCCGCGCCGGCCGGAGCGGCCAGCGTCACCCCCCACGGTGCCACGCCGTCGCGCGCCCGCCCGGCGGGCACCGCCACGGCACTCAGGTCGAGCAGGTTCATGAAATTGGTGTAGCGACCGAGCACGCTGTTGGTGGCGATCGGATCGGCCAGATTCTCTTCCACCGTGTAGAGGCGCGGCGTGGTCGGCAGTAGCAGCACGTCGATCCCGCGCCAAACCTCCCCGGCACGGCGGGCAAGTTCCCGCAGGCGATACTGTGCCTTGAAGGTCGCGGCCGCGTCCCAACCCTTCGAAGCTTCCAGAATCGTCCGGGTCACCGGAAACACCGCCTCGGGATTGGCCTCCACGAACGCACCCACCGCCGCCCAACGCTCGGCCACCCACGGACCGTCGTAAAGCAAGCGCGCCGCGTCGGTGAACGGCGTCAGGTCGATGGCAACCGGCACCCCTCCAAGCGCGGTGAGCCGCTCGACCGCCGCCGCGAACAAGGTCGGCGTGTCCGGATCGCCGGCGAAATCGAGCCCATCCGGCACGCCGAAGCGGAACTCCGGCGGAAACCCCGGAGCCTGTGCCACTTCACGGGCGAAGGGGTCGCATGCATCGAAAACGCCCACCACTTTCAAAATCTCCGCCGCATCCCCGGCCGCCCGGGCGAAAACCGACACGCAGTCGAGCGATCGGCAGGCCGGCACGACCCCGCGGGTCGACAACAACCCGCGCGTCGGCTTCCAGCCGACCAGTTCCTGGAACGCGGCCGGCACCCGGCCTGAGCCGGCGGTATCGGTGCCGAGGGCAAAGGCGCACAGACCCGCCGCCAGCGCCGACGCGCTGCCGGAGCTCGAGCCGCCCGGCAGGAATCCGGGCGCCAACGCGTTACGAGGCACGCCGTAGGGCGAACGGGTGCCGACCAGCCCGGTCGCGAATTGGTCGAGGTTCGTCTTGCCGACCGGAATCGCCCCCGCCGCCCGCAAGAGCCGCACGACTTCGCAATCCTCCTCCGGCGTATAGGCGAACTCCGGGCAGGCCGCGGTGGTCGGCCAGCCGGCGACGTCGAGATTGTCCTTCACCACGAAGGGCACGCCCCACAGCGGCAGATCGCGCGGCAGCGACTCGACCTGTTTCGCCAGCGCCAGCAGCTCCCCGTCGCCGGGCAAATGGAGAAACAACGCCGGATCGTTCCAAGCGCGGATCTTGTCGCACACTTCGCGGATGACCTCGCTCGGCGTTCCGCCCGTCGCATACCGTTGTTTGAGTTCTGCCAGGTTCATGGCGTGACGGGTTTGGCGATGGCGAGCGCTTGCCCCGCCTTCACGCTGGAGCCTTCCACCGCGAGAATCTCGACGATCTCGATCTCGGCGTCCGTCTCCAGCGCGATCTCCATCTTCATCGCCTCGAGAATCATCACCGGACCACCCGAAGACACCCGCGCGCCCACCTCCGCGTGGATTTTCCAGACGCTCCCGGAAACCGGGCTGTCGAGCGTGTGGCAGCCGTCGGGGATCACCACTTCGTCGCACGCGGCGTTCTCCTCCACGGGAGCGTCCATCGAAAGCCCGGCTTCCTCCCAGCGCCTGCGCTCCTCTTGGAAGGCGGCCTGCTGCGTCGCGCGAAACGCGGCGATTTCTCCGGCGTGCTCCTCCAAAAAGGCCTCGTAGTCGGCGAAGCGGAACACGGACTCCTCGATCTCCAGCTTGTGGCGGCCGAGCGGCACATCCTCGCGCAGCCGCAGCAGTTCGTCCGCCTCCACCGGGTGGAACCGGAGCTGGTCGAAGAAGCGCAGCAGCCACGGCTGTTGGAAATCCGCGGTCTTCCGCCAACGGTTCCACACTGGGATCGTGCGACCGGTGAACTGGTAGCCGCCCGGCCCCTCCATGCCGTAGATGCAGAGATAGGCGCCGCCGATGCCGACCGCGTTCTCAGGCGTCCAAGTACGAGCCGGGTTGTATTTCGTCGTCACCATCCGGTGGCGCGGATCGAGCGGCGTGGCGACCGGGGCGCCAAGGTAGACGTCGCCCAGCCCCATCACCAGATAGGAAGCGCTGAAGAATTTGGCATACACCTCATCGATCGACTCCAGCCCGTTGATCCGGCGGATGAACTCCAGGTTGCTCGGGCACCACGGCGCGTCCGGCCGCACGCTCTGCATGTAGCGACGAATCGCCTCGCGCGTGCTCGGATCGTCCCAGCTCAGCGGCAGGTGCACGACGCGCGTCGGCACCTCGATCTGCTCGAGCGGCGGCAACGAGCGGATGCCCTGTTTGATCCGCCCCCAGAGATCGCCGCGGGAGATGACCGCGGGGTCGAAATGCACCTGCAGCGAGCGGATGCCGGGCGTGAGGTCGAGAATGCCCCCGATCTCCTGTTCTTTCAGCCATTCGTAAACGACGTGAACCTTGAACCGCAGCTTCAGGTCCAGATGGTGCGGGCCGAACTCGATCAGGAAGTAGCGGTCGCCGGAACGCCGGACGACCACCGCATCGTCGCCCGCGCCGAAGGCGTCGAGAATCGGCGAGGAAAACTCGCCGCCCTCGGGCTCGGGCAGCGCGTCGATCCGCCTGTGGATGAAGTCCGCGAGCGCCCGCGATTGTCTTGCCGCCCAACCCTCGTCCACCCGCACGAAGGTCACCTTGTCGCCCGGCCTGAGTTGGCCGAGCTTCCACAACTCGGCATCGACCACCACGCACGGGCAGACGAAGCCGCCGAGACTCGGTCCATCCGGCCCGAGGATCACCGGCATGTCGCCGGTGAAATCGACCGCACCGATAGCGTAGGCGTTGTCGTGGAGATTCGACGGATGAAGGCCGGCCTCGCCGCCGTCAGGGCGCGCCCACTTCGGCTTCGGCCCGATCAGGCGAACGCCCGTCCGGGCCGAGTTGTAGTGCACCTCCCAGTCGGTGGCGAAGAACGTCGCGATGTCCTCGTCGAGAAAGAAGTCCGGCGCGCCATGCGGTCCGTAGAGCACGCCGATCCGCCAATGGTGGGTGAGAGGCAGGTCGGCATGGAATCCGGAAACCGGCGCCCCATGCCGCGGACCTACCCCCAGCACATCGCCGGGCAGCAGCGCGCGCCCGAACGGCCCGCCGAATTTGCCGAGCGTGAAAGTGGAGGCGCTGCCGAGGTAGTCCGGCGATTCGATGCCGCCGGCGACGGCAAAACAGGCGCGTGCGCCCTGTCCTTCAAAGCGGCCGATTTTCAGAATGTCGCCCGCCGCGACTTTCAGCGCGCGGTTCATGGCCACCGGCTCGCCGTTCTTCAGCACCAATCCTTCCGCGCCGACGAGGGCGATGGTGGAGTCGGTGTTGAAGCGTAGCGTCGGCCCGGTCATCGTGATCTCGAGGCCGGGAGCGCCCTCCGGGTTGCCGACCAGCGTGTTGGCGAGCCGCAGCGACAACGGGTCGAACGGTCCCGACGGCGGCACGCCGACCTCCCAATAGCCGACACGACCCGGCCAGTCCTGCACGGTGGTCATCGTCCCGGCGGCCAGCACGTCGATCGTGTTCGGCCGGTAGACGAAGCCGGCCATGTCCCGCATCGCCACGCCCCCCTCGACGAACGCCCGCCAGCGGCAGACGCCCCGGAGGTAGCGCAGATTCGTCTCGAAACCGGAAAGCCGCGTCTCGTCGAGCGCGTGCGCCAGCTTTTCGACGGCGGTCGCCCGATCCTCCGCGTGGACCATCACCTTGCACAGCAACGGATCGTAATACGGGCTGACCTCGGTGCCCGCCCGCACCCAGCCGTCGCAGCGCGTCCAGTCGGGGAACTCGGCCTCCGTCAGCAATCCACTGCTCGGCCGGAACTGGTGGTTCGGGTCCTCCGCATACACCCGCGCCTGGATCGCGTGGCCGTGCGGCTCCGGCGCCACCAAGGGCATGCGCCACGACGGGTCGAGCGCGAGCCGGGCCATCCATTCGACCAGATCCATGCCGGTGACCAACTCGGTCACGCCGTGCTCGACCTGCAGCCGCGTGTTCACCTCCAGGAAGAAGAAATCGCCACGGTCGGCATCGTAGATGAACTCGACGGTGCCGGCCGACCGGTAGCTCACGCTCTCGCCGAGCTTCACCGCCGCGGCATGGAGCGCCGCACGGGTTTTCTCGTCCAGGCATGGCGCGGGCGTCTCCTCGAACACCTTCTGATTCCGCCGTTGCACCGAGCAGTCGCGTTCGCCGAGCGCCAGCACCCGGCCGCTGCCGTCACCGAAAATCTGCACCTCGACGTGCCTGCCGCGCTCGATGAAGCGTTCGATGAAAACGCCGCCCGAGCCGAAGCTGCGCTCGCTGAGACGCACCACGGCTTCGAATTCG
>Ga0070664_100000390_pt1 | contig 32662 bp, 33 predicted proteins | sample KBSC73metaG_FD_65863 | JGI IMG/M metagenome (GOLD analysis project Ga0070664, IMG submission 65863) | Corn rhizosphere microbial communities from Kellogg Biological Station, Michigan, USA - KBS C7-3 metaG | ecosystem: Host-associated > Plants > Roots > Rhizosphere > Soil ... | reverse complement strand
ACAAAAACCCTAGGTGCGGTCAAGAGGGCGATTGACGAGGTTTCGCCCCCCTGTTTATAGTGCACCGCCCGCCGCGGCATTAGGAAGAGTGGTTTCCAACCGATGCGCCAGCCTCACCAGATTGCCGTCGACCGCGCCCTGCTGCTGTATGTACTGCATCTGGCGGAGCCTCATGGGCTGTTGAGCGACGTCAAGCTGCAACAACTCTGCTTCCTCTGCGAGTTGCAGATGTTCGGCAAAGGCCTGAAGGGCTTCCATTTTGAATTCTTCCGGTTCGCGTATGGGGCGTTCAGCAAAGATCTGGACAATGATCTGACGTCGCTGCGACGAAAGGAGCGGGTCGAAAACTTTTCACTCTCCGATCAGGTGCAGGAAGATGTCCTTCCCTTGATCGAACAAGGGGTGGCCGGCGTGGAGACGAATGAGAAGGTGATTGAAATCCTCAAGGCCGTCATTGCCACCTACGGCCCCCAAGACAGCGGCACCATTACATCGTCGGTGGAGGCGGTCGAATTGAGCACGCCGCAGGATCCGGAATTCAAAATTCCCATCCGCGACATTGTCTTTCACACGACGCTGCTCGTGCCGCATCGGATCGACGTGCAGGCGGAGTTTGCCTTTCCGCCGACGCTCCTGCCGAAGCTCAACCAGGCGATGGGCTATTGAGGGATGCGACTCATCCCTTGTCCAGCTGGTACAGTTCTCCGTATTTTCGCTCGACATAGCGCAAGAATGGTTCGGGGTTGAGACTGACGCCCGTTACCCGTTGGGCGAGATGGTCGGGGGTGAACATGCGGCCCCACCGATGAATTTTCTGGCCCAGCCAGCGGCGCAGGACCATCAGCTGTCCCGCGGCGATTTCATCTTCGATGTGGGGGATCTCGAGTTTCGCCTGCTCGTAAAACTGCACGGCATACAGATTCCCTAATGTATAGGTCGGGAAATATCCGAATCCGCCCATCGACCAGTGCACATCTTGCAAGACACCTTCGCTATCCTGGGATGGGACGATTCCCAAATATTCTTTCATCTTATGGTTCCAGATCTCGGGAAGATCTTCGGGATTCGTCTTGGCTTCCACCAGATCCTGCTCAATCTCAAACCGCAGCATGATGTGGAGATTGTACGTCAGCTCGTCGGCCTCTACCCGGATCAGCGAAGGCTTGACCCGGTTGATGACGGCGTAGAACTGTTCCATATCGACCGCCCGGAGCTGGTGATGGAATGTCGCCTGCAGGATCGGAAAGAAAAACCGCCAGAAAGCGCGTGAACGGCCGACGCAATTTTCCCACAAGCGCGACTGACTCTCATGGATGCCCAGGGACACGGACTCACCAAGCGGAGTGCCATAATGCGTGGCATCGAGCCCCTGATCGTACAACCCGTGGCCGCCCTCGTGAATGCAACTGAACAGGCACGAAGGAAGATCGTGCTCGTAGACGCGCGTAGTCACGCGGACGTCCGTGGGGTGGAACGAAGTGGTGAACGGATGGGCGGACAAATCCAGTCGGCCCCGTTCGAAATCGTATCCCATGGCAATGAGGACCAACCGGCCGAATTCCATCTGCCGCGCCTGGTCGTAGGCGTGATAGAGAAACGTGTCGTCGATTTGGATGGAGCTCTGTTGTATGCGCTTCAACAACGGGACGAGTCGCCGCTTGAGTTGTGCAAACAGCGGCCGCAAGCCGGCGACCGTCGATCCCGGCTCATAGACATCGAGGAGCGCGTTATAGGGCGTGCCCTCAAATCCGAGGTACTGGGCTTCCTCCCGCTTGAGCAACAGCACGGTGCGCAGGTTGGGAAGAAATGCCTTGAAGTTATTTTGTGCCTTGGCCTCTGTCCACACCTGTTGAGCCAGGGAACATTCCCGGCTCAATCGCATGACGAAATCCGACGGGAGTTTTTTTGCCCGGCTGTAGTCGCGCCAGACTTCCCGCAGCAGCGCATTGGATGATTCGTCCCAAAGTTCACCGTCCTGTTCGAGAAGGACTCCCGTGTGCAGGTCAAGCCAGCTGGCCAGGAGTTTGTCGGTATCTGGCGACACCAGTTGTTGGTGAGCAATCCCCTGGAGCGTGGCAATTTGTTCGGCGCGAGCAGCCCCTCCGCCCGCCGGCATATAGGTTTCCTGATCCCAGGACAGGACGGAGGCCGCACTGTTGATACGTTGAATTTCTAGGAGCCGGTTCGTCAACGGCTCCAACGTCTTTAGCGTTTTCATGTGGCCCCTTCCTTGACTGGAGGCATGCTATGATCATGCCGCGAATGAGGTTCCAGCGGCCTCGTGCAGTCTCGCACGCAACGACGTAACGTTTCAAACCGGAGGACGTGTCTATGAAGGCGTTAGTTTCCGCTGATATCGAGGCCTACGCGACTGCACATTCCATGGAAGAATCCGAGGTCTGCCGGGCTTTACGCGGAGAAACGCTGCAGCAGATGGACTGCCCCCAGATGCTGGTGGGACCGCTCGAGGGTGCGTTCCTGAAAATGGTGTCCCAACTCGTCCGGGCGACGCACGTCCTCGAAATCGGCATGTTTACCGGCTATAGCGCGTTGTGCTTCGCCGAGGCTCTCCCCCGCAACGGGACGGTGACAACCTGTGAAATCGACGAAACATCCGCGGCCATGGCCTGCCGGTATTTTGCAGCTTCACCGCACGGACAGAAGATCACCATCCGCATGGGACCGGCGATTGACACCATGCGCGTGCTCACCCAGCAGTACGACCTCATCTTTATCGATGCCGACAAGCAAAACTATGTGAATTATTACCGGCGGGCGAAGGAGTTGCTCTCGCCGGAGGGTGTCATCGTCATCGACAATGTCTTATGGGATGGGGACGTACTATTGTATCCTGCCCCCGACGAGCGAACTGCCGCCATTCAGGAATTGAACCGAATTGTCGCGTCGGATCCCGACGTCTCAGCTGTTCTCCTGACAATCAGGGATGGGGTACTCCTCGTTCGTAGAAAGACCTAGCTAGTCTCAGGCGCTCTCTCCCAACTCACGCTCAGGTGTACGGTTGGGTCGTTGCACAGACGGGTTGTCGGCGGACAACTTGACCTCCTCCTTTTCATGACGGATCGTCAACCCGGTGCCATGCTTCAGACGATACTCCGTGCGTTCTTGGCCGACGTTCACTTCGAGAGTCTGGCCTTGGTACTGGAGCTGAAATCGGATGCAATGCAGCACGTCAGGAAGCGCCGGCCAGAAGCAGAGTTGGCCTCCGTAGTCGCGTAATCCGGCAAACCCGTAGACAAAAATCATCCACACGCCTCCCATTGCCGCGATATGGCAGCCGTCTTTGACGTTCCCCGCCACATCGCCAAGGTCCATCACGGTCGCCACACGTGCATACTCCAGGGCCTTGTCTTTTTCGCCGACTTCCGCGGCCATAATGCTTTGGATACAGGCCGACAGTGATGAATCGCCGGTGGTAATGGGATCATAGAAGGCGAAGTTCCGCTGTTTCAGATCCGGAGCAAATTCGTGGCCAAGCAGGAACATCGCCAGGACGAGGTCGGCCTGTTTAATGACTTGATAGCGATAAATCGTAAGGGGATGAAAGAACAACAGCAGCGGGTACTTGTCGGCGGGAGTGCGATCAAAATCCCACGGCTCCTGGTTCAAGAACTGATCGTCTTGGGGTGTAATCTGAAGCCGCTCATCGTACGGGACATACATGCGATCGGCAGCCTGCTTCCACTCAGACACTTCCGAGAGGTCGAGACGCGTCTTGTGCACCAAGTCGGTAAAGAGATCCGGGCGATGTTCGCGGATGCGCTCCACGGTCTCAGCCGCATAGCGAAGGTTCTCCCTGGCCATGAGGTTCGTATAGACGTTGTTGTCGACCACCGTGTTGTACTCGTCCGGGCCGGTCACGCAATGAATGCAGAAGTGCCCGTCGTTCCTCGATGAGTAAAACCCGAGTGATCGCCAGAGCCGCGCCGTCTCCACCAGCATTTCGACGCCTTCATCGAAGAGGAAATCGTCTTCTTGTGTGGCCTGAATGTATTTCTTCAGGGCGTACATGATGTCCGCATTGATGTGGTACTGCGCGGTGCCCGCCGCATAATACGCCGAGGCTTCCTCCCCGTTGATGGTCCGCCAGGGGTACATGGCCCCTCGCTGATTCAGCTGACGTGCACGTTCCCGTGCTTTGTCCAGCATGCCGTGACGGAACCTTAATAGATTCTTGGCGATGCGCGGCGCGGTATAGGTCAGGAACGGGAGCACATAAATTTCGGTGTCCCAGAAATAGTGGCCTTCATAGGCGGCCCCCGTCAGACCCTTTGCCGGAACGCCGGTGTTTTCCGCACGCGCGCAGGCTTGCAGCACGTGAAATAGATTGAATCGAAGCGCCTGCTGGACGGCCGTCGTGGAGGCTTTCGCCCGATCGGGGTTCGTCATGACCTTGACGTCGCTCCGCTCCCAAAAGTCGTCCATGAACCGCTCCTGGCCGGCGAGCAACGCGGAAAACCCGCCTTCGACCGCGCGGTCCAGGGCACGTTCGGCACGCGAGCAGACTTCCTCCGGCGCCGCCGTGTGGCTCGTGTGATAGACCATGTACTTCATGAGCGTGATGGGCTGTCCGGGTTCTGCATCGATGCTGGCGACGACATGGCCGGCGTCTTGCGTGAAGTCCATTTTCCACGTCGCTCGCAACGACGTCTCCAATGCATGATCGATGGCGCACGCGAGCACCAGACCGCTCTTGTTGGTGGCGTGGCACAAGACGATTCGCCGGTCCTTGGCGTAACTCAGCCGGTGATTCAGCACTTTCTCGACGAACACCTTGGCCTGTCTGGGATCGTAGTTGGCCCGCCTCGGCACCGGCTCATTGGCGATCATTTCCGAGGAGAGCACCACCGGCGCCGCGGCATTGAGCAGCGTGATCTCATAGAAGATGGCCGCGACGTGACGGTGCTCGAACGACACCAGCCGACGGGACTTGATGGAGACGTGTTTGCCGGCCGGCGTTTCCCAGATGATGTCCCTATCGAGCGTTCCGGATTTCATGTTGAGCCGGCGGTCGTAGCTTCGGACGTTGGCGTGGGGGAGCCAGAACGGCTCGTCATCGACATAGAGCTTGATGTTCTTGCAGTCCGTCACATTCACGATCGTTTGACCGGTCGTTGCAAGCCCGTAGGCATTCTCGGGATAGATGATCGGCCAGGTTTCATAGAAGCCGTTGATGAATGTCCCGTTCTGCCCGATCGGTCCGCCTTCTTCCAGGCAACCCCGCATCCCTAGGTACCCGTTGCCCAGAGCAAACATGGTCTCGTCCTGCTCCAGTAACTCGGGCATGAAGCGTTTTTCGATCAGATTCCACTCATCAGGCGGATAGATGTGCGGGGGTGGATGGAAGCGAGGACGATGAATCATATGGACGACCTGCTGCGACCGGGTTACCGCGGCGATGGAGTCGAGAGATCGGTTCGATCTGCCAAGAGCTCCCCAAGATCTCCGACCACGAGATCGGCGCCGTGTTCACGAAGCGCCTGGGCTTGATCGTGTCGATTCACACCGATCACGAGTCCGAAGCCGCCGGCGTGCCCGGCTCGAACCCCCGCCAACGCATCCTCGATCACGATCGCACGTTTGGGGGGCACCCTCAGCCGCCACGCCGCCTCTAAAAATGCATCGGGTGCGGGCTTCCCGGGAAGATGCAGACGGTCGATGACATGGCCGTCGATGCGAACCTCAAATAGCGCTGTCAGACCGACGGTCTCGAGGATTTTTGCGCAATGGTGACTGGACGAGACCACGGCCATTCTCGCCCCCGCCAGCTTGGCGAGGCGCAGGAAGTCGACGGTATCGTCATAGACCGCAACGCCGGTCTCTCTCATGGCGGCCTCAAAATACGCGTCTTTCTTGTTGCCCATCCCATAAAGGGTGTCCCGGTCGGCGCCGTCGCTGGGAGAACCAAGCGGAAGACTCAACCCTCGCGAGTTCAAGAAATCGCGCACACCTTCATGGCGTGGCTTTCCATCGAGGTGCACTCGATAATCCTCCTCGAGGTCGAATGGAGTGAACGTAGCCCCCCTTCGAGCGGTGAGCTGCTCGAGATAATCGTCAAACAGGCGCTTCCAGGCTGCGGCGTGCAGCCGCGCCGTCTGCGTGATGACGCCGTCCAAGTCGCTCAAGACGGCCGAATACTCTGCCATATTGATCAGGGCGATTTTCTTTTTGGCAGCCGGCGCTTGATTTGAAGGTTCTCTTTTCATGCTTCCATGAAACGGAATCGAGCCATTAAAAACACCTAGGAAACTCCCGAGCATTGTCATGCACGTCCCGCGCCGCTTCCTCAAGCCTTGATCTGATGCTCGTTCGAACAGAATATGCTTGACCGCTGCGACGAAGGATTGTATGCCCTCCTCATGCCAGTTTCTTCACTTACGGTTGGCTATGGAGCGATCATCATCGCCGCGGTGCTTTGGGGCGGATCGATCGTGGCGCAGAAGCTCGCCCTCAGCGGCTTTTCGGCCGTCGAAGCCTCGGTCCTACGGGATCTGGGTGGCCTCCTCATTCTAATCATCACCTGGTGGTCCCAGGGCGGTTCGTTGGCTTCATTGGCCGCGCGTGATTATCGAACGCTTGCCCTGTTAGGGCTGGGGGTACTTGGGAACCACCTGTTGATTCTCATCGGGCTCAAATATGTGAGCGGCTCCGTGGCGGGCATCATCATCGGATCCCTGCCGGTCGTCACCGCCTTGTTGTCCGCTCTCTTGATTCAGGACGTGCCGTTCCGCGTGGTGTGGGCCGGCAGTCTGCTGTCGTTTCTGGGGGTCGGATTGGTGTCTGTGGCTGGACTCAACGCGGCCGGGGAACAGCCTCTGCTTGGTGGAGCGCTGGTCTTTCTTGGTGTCGCGAGTTGGGCGCTCTATACGATCGGCAGCCGATCCATTATGGAACGTGTCTCTGCATTGACGGTCAATTGGACGACGACGTTTGTCGCGACGGTTCTGCAGATTCCGTTGTTGTGGACCGATCAAAAAATGGTGCAGACCGGAGTCGCCTCGGTCGCGCTGTCCGACTGGCTTGCGCTGGCGTATTTGGTCCTGTTCGCGACAGCCGTTGCCCAACAGGCGTGGCTGTTCGGCGTCAAAAGCATCGGTCCTTCGCGGGCCTCCGTCCTCGGCAATCTGACACCGGTTGCCGCAGTTGCGCTGTCCGGTCTCATTCTCAACGAGGCCGTGGGGGTGATCGAGATCGTCGGCATTCTCCTGATTCTCTGCGGTGTGTGGGTCGTCCATGTGCAGACGTCCAAACTCGCCGTGTCATAACGCTCGTCCAATCTTCTCTCGCCCTCGAGACATGGATTCCAGTATGATAACGCCCTTAGCTTCGCCAGGATTCGGGAACGACGGTGCGAAGAGGCGGTCTAAGAGTCCGTTTGCAGGGAGTGTGCGTGCTCGAACGTCGGATTCAAGAAGTCACGAACGCGAACCAGAAGTTCTACGAAGCGTTCGAAAGCCTGGACATCGCGAAGATGGACGAGGTGTGGGCGCATCTGGATTACGTGACGTGCGTACATCCGGGGTGGGCGCTCCGCTCTGACTGGCCGTCGGTGCGGGACTCCTGGGTGTTGATTTTCAACAATACATTTTCGATGAAGTTTGAACTGACCGAGTCGATGGTCCAGGTCGCGGGCGACATGGCCTGGGTGATTTGCGTGGAAAACATTACGAGCCAGCAATCCGATGAACCGCAGCACGCCCGCGTGCTTGCCACCAATCTGTTCGAGCGCATTGGCGATGAATGGCTCATGATCCATCACCACGGCAGCCCGGTCATGAGGTGAGCGAAGCGGGCAGGGCTGGGACGGGGATTGCGCCGTTGAGACAGTCAGGCGACCGGCAAGTGTTGAGCTGAGGTGGGGTTGAAATCCAGTTCTTATGACTTTGGTGCCGGGCCCGAGGGCGCTTCGATGATGGACACGGTCTTGGACCATTCGGCCGCGAGGGGATCTCGCTGCTCCATAGTGAGCCCGGCGTAATGGACGAACATCTGGGGTCCTTTGCGCCGGCGCCAGGTGAGGAAACTCAGAAAGTGTTCTTTACAGACGTGTTGGGTGCCCGCGGGAGAATAGATTTTCCCCTGGCATCCTTGGATCATGCAGGTCAAGTCGCTCATGATGGCATCTCCTGGTAGGAGAGAGTATGCAGGACCTCCGATTCGATTTTCAACCTTGGGAGAGGGTCGGGGAACTTCCGTTCTCGCTCTTCGGATCTGTCTGCTGACCCTTCTCATCACGGCCTGTGTGTCGCCTTCCAGGGAAGGACTCCCGCCCGGCAGCCCATTTACCGATCACGCTGAGGTGGAGCGGCCGAGCTTGCCTGATGGGACGGCACTGGGCGACATCACCAGCCATTCGGCAGAGCTCTGGCTCAGGACCGAGGGGACCAAGCAGGTCGAGGTTGAGTGGGCCTCGGTTGATGCGTGGAAAACACTCTCGGCAATGGCATCCGTGCAGTCCGCCGCTGCCCGTACGCCGATCGTCGTCACAGGGCCGGATACGGATTTCACCCTGACCGTGCCGTTCGAGCACCTGGCTCCCGGCACAACGTATCGCTACTACATCTGGCTGAGCGATCCGGACACGGTGCCGCGTGCATCCCGCCGGCGTGTGGCGGCACAGGGCGAATTCACGACCCTGCCTGATCCTTACAATTCTGTTCCGATCAAGTTCGCCTGGAGTGGCGATTTGGGCGGGCAGGACCACTGCCGACAGGGCGAGGCAGGCTATCCTATCTTCGACACGATACGTGATCAGAAACCCGATTTCTTCATTTTTCTGGGCGATACGATCTATGCCGACAATGTGTGTGTGTCGCCACCGAATGAGCCTGGTTCCAATTTCATCGCGACGACGCTGGCCGATTATCGTGCCAAACACCACTATCAGCGAAAAGCCGCGGGCCTGCGGCGGTTGTTGGAAACGGTGCCTGTCTACGCCATGTGGGATGATCATGAGGTGAAGAACAACTTTGCCGGGCCGTTCGAGCCGCAGATGCCGGCGGCCCGGCAGGCCTTTCGCGAGTACTGGCCTATCCATACCGACGTCTCGAGTCCGAACCGGTTGCACAGAAAAATCCAATATGGGTCTGATCTGGAAGTCCTTTTCCTCGATACCAGGCAGTACCGCAGCAGGAATGCCGATCAGGACGGCCCGGCCAAGACGATGCTTGGCGCCGACCAACTTCAGTGGCTTCTCGAGGGGATGACCGCATCCACGGCGACGTGGAAGGTCATTGTCACGAGCGTGCCGCTCTCCATTCCCAAAGGAGGGGGGCCGGCCGTGCCCGGTTACGACGGATGGGCGGGCGGAATGGATGGCACGGGGTTCGAACGGGAGCGGCAGGTGATTGTCGATGCGATTCTCCACAAAGCAATCCCGAATGTGGTGTTCCTCGGCGGAGACGTCCATTGGGTCCAGGCCAATGCCTATGATCCGAATCAGGATGGCGTGGCGGATTTTCACGAGTTCGTCAGCGGTCCGTTGTCGGCGTACTACGGCCGTCTCACGGCCCCGAGTCCAGCCTTGCATCCCACGACGCTCCTCAATGAAACAGGATATAGCAATTTCGGGCTCGTTCGTGTGACGAAAGAAGCGTTTGAGGTGTCGATAATCGACGCGTCAGGAAAGACGCGCTTTGTGTACAAGGTGCCCGCACAGAAGAAATAGGAAGAACGTCCGCCTCTTGCAATCTTGGTTCTCCACCGGTTACGGTACCTTCTTTCGTAGGATGCTGAAAACGGCCTCTCGGCTTCCGTGTCCATCGCCTCACGGGCATTGAAATAGTGATGGGAACCGGCATCGCCGGAATGGGCGGGTGGGGAGACGGTGACCTCAGTCTGTTTCAAAAGGAATCGTTCGCATGTGGCTGCAAGTCATGTCCGTGGTCGGCGCCCTCATGGTGCTGCTCGCCTATGGACTCAATCAAGGAGGCATCTGGCGGGAACTTCATGCCGGATATCTGACGCTCAACATCGTCGGTTCCCTTCTGCTCGGCGTTGTCGCAATCGTCGATCAGCGGGCGGGGTTTATCCTGTTAGAGTTCGCGTGGGCCGGCTTGGGTCTCGTCGGGGTGGCCCGAGCCATCCGATCGAGGCAGTAACATCAGTCACACTCAATGAAGGAGTACGGTCATGGCAGGGTTGATGTCGGCGGAAGAAATCTTTGAAAAGGCACAGGCCGCAGCGGTCGCGGCGACAAGTCCGGACGAGAAAGCCTTGCAGATCGATTATGATGCCCTGCGCGAGAAAATCCGCTCTGCACTGGGCGATCGCAAGGTGGCGCTGTGCCACATCAACAAATTCCTGCCGGAGGGGTATGAAGAGCAGGGCCGGTTCAACATGCTCCTGTTAACGGCCGGCAACGTGGTGTTCGACCTGGTAATCGGCGACTCCTACTTCCGCTACGACATTGTCTCGGTCGTTCAACTCGACAAGGTGCAGGTCATTGATGCAATGTGGGACAACAAGGAAAAGCGGAGAGAGGAACCGTTTTTGAGCCTCCGCTTGATGCACGGGGAAGAGGCCCACTTGCTGCTTGCGCTCGACGACGAGGAACGCTTGAGCCTGCTTACCTTTGCGCGGGCCGTCACCGCGGCGCGCAATCCTGAACGGGCCTGACCGCGCGCTGAATCCCTACGATGAGACCTGACGGAAGGGGAGGGGCTGCACGGTGGCCTCGTACCGAGTTCCGTCGGCTTCGATCGATAGACTGGTTCCCGCCGCGCTGAAATCGCGCAGGGGAAAACCAAAAGCGATCGGGGCTTTGACTTCCGGCGAGAGCGTGGCGCTGCTGACCCATCCCACCTCGCGACTGCCGCTGAACAGTTTCGCACCTTTTGGCGGAACCGCCGAGCCTTTCACCACAAGGCCGACGAGGTGTCGGCGTACCGAGCCATAGGTATCCATGCGGGCAACGACTTCCTGCCCAGGGTAGCAGCCTTTGCTCAGGCTGAACGCCTTGTCCTGGAGGTTCGCTTCCGGTGGGACAATTTCTTCGTTGAGGTCTGGTCCGGCCTTGGCGATGCCGGCTTCCATCCGGAGCGCTTCCAGCGCCTGACTGCCAACCGGTCGAATTCCGTGGGGCGTGCCCGCCTCCATAAGCCGCTCCCAAGCCGCGGCGAGGCCCTCTGCCGGGATCAAGATCTCATAATCACGTTCACCGGTTTCCTCAGTACGCATGACCAGTGCGGTGTGGCCGCCGATGGCGGCGGAGATGAAATTGACCGGCTTCAGCTCGTCGACATCGGTGCCGAAGGCAGCCCCGATGGTCAATGCCGCCTTGGGGCCGCTGACCAGCAAGAGCCCCCAGCTTTCACGGCAGTTTTCCAGTTTGGCCTTCGTGCCGTAGAGCAGGAATTTCCTCAGCGCCGCATACGTCTGATCACCGATGTCGCCGACATCCTCCAGCATGACCGCGTCAGCCTGCAGGTAGCAGCGGAAGTAGGTCAGCATTTTCCCCTTGTGGGTCAGGAAGCTCGAGTAACGCCCCTGGCCGGGTTGCAGGGAAAGAAGGTCATTACTGATGACGCTTTGGAGCCATTTCACACGATCCTCGCCGGTCACGCGAAGTTTGCCACGATGCGAGAGGTCGGCGATCCCGACGGATCCGCGGACAGCCCAATACTCGCTGATCATATCGCCATAATGAGCCGGCACCTGCCAGTCGAGGACCTCCTCGAACGCAGCCTTCAATGCCGCATGCTGGTCATGTAAGCGGGACTGTTTCATACGTGTCTCGGGAAGTCGCCGCGCTTACACCGTTGCGCGTGACATGACCCCTTCCAGTAGATCCTTCGTCCGCATCGAGAACTCGTTTCTAGAGACGATTTTGGTGACGCCCATGGACTTGGCCCGATTCCACGTTTCGACTTCCTCGTGATTGGCGAAGGCCAAAATGGGCAGTTTCTCAAACTGCGGGTCGGTCCGAAGGGTTTCCAACGCTTGGAACGCGTTCAAGGTTTCATCGTTCATATTGAGGATGACCGCGACGGGATGTGTCGTCGAAGCCTTGAGGGCAATGTCATCTTGAGTCCGCGCCCGTTCAAGTGTGTAGCCGTTCGGCAGTAGTGCGTCACGGACCTTGGTGTAAAAAAAGATGTCCGTCACGGCGACCAGCACCGTCTTCTGTCCTGCCTGGTTGATCTGTCCCGTCACCTGTGAGTCCGTCATGCGCACTCCGCGGTCATCCCATCAACCGTGTCAGTTCAACATGCTGACCAGCCGGCCTAAAGAGCGTTTCGCCAGCACGTAGTCCGGATTGAGCGCCAACGCTTGCTTATACGAATCGATGGCTTCCGTCCAGTTCCCCTTTTTCTCGTAGACCCTGCCGAGGTTCAGGTGGGGGAACGCGGGACTTTCGTATCGCTTGGCGTGCATGGCCTTCTGAAACCAGGGAATCGCTTCGTCGAGTTCACCTTTCTCGATCAGATACGCGCCAATATCGTTATAGGGATTGCCGAACTCGGGGTCGCGGGCGATGGCCCGGTGGCATTCGTCTATCGCATCGTTGAGCCGGCCCATAAAGCTGTACGTCCACCCGAGAAATGTATGGGCCTCGGCAGTCGGATGTGCGGCAAGCGATTGCCGGTACAAGGAGACGGCCTCTTCCAATTCGCCTTTCATTTGCTGTTGATAGGCTTTCTGGAAGAGCTCCCACGCCTCGCGTTTGTCCTCTTCGCTGCCTTCGCCTTGTATGAGGAAATCCTGAACATCCATAACAAATATACTACTCGTTCTTGAGTTTCTTTTTGATGAGCTCGGCCCCGTAGCGGCCGGACAAGAGCATGGATCCGAAGGCCGGTCCCATGCGCGGCGTCCCGTATACAGCGGCCACGGCCAAGCCGATCACAAAACAATTGGGATACACCTGGCCGGTGTGATCCATGACGTCCTCTTCGGAGCGCGACACCCACATGGCGCCGTTCCCCGGCACTTCGGTATAGAGGTTTCGCCGGTGTAACAGATTGACGACGACTGCATCGTGTCCAGTGGCGTCCACGACAATTTTGCTCTCGAGGGCGATCGGATCCACGTGAATGATGTCGTGACCGGCCATCTCGGCGGTCGTGTTGTTCACCACGACGCCCTCGAGGACGCCCTCACGGCGAAGAATCAGATCGACGACCCGGGTCAGGTTGAGCACTCTCGCGCCGGCGGCATAGGCGGCGGTGATGAGTGCTCCGGTGGCATGGGGTGGATCGACGATGTACATGCCCTCGCACTCTTTGACTTTCTTGCAAGGGACGCCGATCTCTTCGAGGATCTTGTGTGCCGGAGCGCAGATCGTCGCTTTGTTCATGAGATAGCCGCCGTGCCAAAACCCGCCGCCAAGCGCGAGGCTTTGCTCAACGATCAACGTGCGGAATCCCATGTCGGCCAAGTCATGGGCGCAAAGGAGGCCCGACGGCCCCGCGCCGACGATGATCACATCGCTTTCAATCAGCTGGTCGAATTCTTTGTAGTACTCGCGCGCAATCTGTCTGGTGATATCGCGTTCGCGCAGCGGCGCAGGTTTTGGTTTTCCCATGGGAGTCACTCCTCAGCGGATGTTCGAACCGGCATCCGCTAGAATGTTTAGCGATAGATTTCTGAGCCCGACTTTTTGAACTCTTCCGCTTTTTCCTTCATCCCGATCTGGATCGCTTGTTGTTCGCTCACCTGTTTGCTGGCCGCATACTCGCGGACGTCCTGCGTGATCTTCATCGAGCAGAAGTGCGGTCCGCACATGCTGCAGAAATGGGACACCTTCGCGGCATTGTCGGGAAGCGTCTCATCGTGGAAGTCCTTGGCCGTATCGGGGTCGAGCGACAGGTTGAATTGATCCTCCCAACGGAACTCAAACCGTGCTTTCGAGAGGGCATTGTCCCTGATCTGGGCACCTGGATGGCCCTTGGCCAAATCGGCGGCATGCGCGGCGATCTTGTACGTAACGACGCCGACTTTGACGTCCTCCCGGTCCGGCAGACCCAGATGCTCTTTGGGCGTGACATAACAAAGCATGGCGCATCCATACCAGCCGATCATGGCCGCACCGATGCCGGACGTGATGTGGTCGTAGCCCGGGGCAATATCCGTCGTGAGCGGCCCAAGGGTGTAGAACGGGGCCTCGTGGCACTCCTTGAGCTGTTTCTCCATGTTGACCTTGATCATGTGCATCGGCACATGACCCGGTCCTTCGATCATGACCTGGACGTCGTGAGCCCAGGCGATTTTGGTCAGTTCGCCCAGCGTTTCGAGTTCGGCAAATTGGCCTTCATCGTTGGCGTCGGCGATCGAACCCGGCCGCAGGCCATCGCCAAGGCTGAACGACACGTCGTAGGCCTTCATGATCTCGCAGATCTCCTCAAAATGGGTATAGGCGAAGTTTTCCTGATGGTGCGACAGGCACCATTTCGCATGGATCGACCCGCCGCGGGACACAATGCCGGTCATGCGATTGGCCGTCATCGGGACATAAGCCAGGCGGACGCCCGCATGAATCGTGAAGTAATCGACGCCCTGTTCGGCCTGCTCGATCAAGGTGTCCCGATAGATCTCCCACGTAAGTTCTTCGGCCTTCCCGCCGACTTTTTCGAGCGCCTGATAGATCGGTACTGTGCCGATTGGCACGGGTGAATTGCGGATGATCCATTCCCGGGTTTCGTGGATGTTCTTTCCGGTCGAGAGGTCCATGACCGTATCGGCACCCCAGCGCGTCGACCAGATCATCTTTTCGACCTCTTCTTCAATCGAGGAGGTCACGGCCGAATTGCCGATGTTCGAATTGATCTTGACCAGGAAGTTGCGGCCGATGATCATCGGCTCGGTTTCCGGATGGTTGATGTTGGCGGGGATGATCGCGCGGCCTCTGGCGACCTCCTCCCGCACAAACTCCGGCGTAATGGATTTCGGAATGTTTGCGCCCCAGGCCTGCCCCGGATGCTGAGCAGTGCCGCCGCCATGGCCGTTTCGCGAGGCGAGTTCGCGTGTGATCTCACGCGACTGATTCTCGCGGATGGCAATGAATTCCATCTCGGGCGTCACCATGCCCCGGCGGGCGTAGTGCAACTGAGTGACGTTGCTGCCGGGCTTCGCGCGCAGCGGCTTGCGGATATGTTGAAAGCGAAGCTCGCTGAGCTTCGGATCAGTTGCGCGCAGGCGCCCATATTCCGAAGTCACATCGGATAACTGCTCGACGTCGCCGCGCGAGAGAATCCAGTCGCGTCTGAGCGCGGCGAGTCCCGTCCGCAGGTCAATCGTGGTGGATGGGTCCGTGTAGGGTCCCGAGGTGTCATAGACGACGATCGGCTCATTGGGGGTCGGGGTCCCGCCGTTCATTGATTTGGTCGGAGTGAGAGAGATTTCCCGCATCGGCACTCGCACGCCCGACTGCGTGCCTTCGACGAAGACCTTGCGTGAAGCCGGAAACGGCTGGGTCGTAATGGCCGGCGCGGTCGTTTGATGGCCGTTGGTCGTCATGGGGGATCCTTTCATCGGATCGTGAACGATTACGGTGCGGGGAATAAAAAAGCCGCACCTCGCTGGGAGCGAGTGCGGCTGAGTGCGATATCAACGGTTGATCCGCTTCCCTACGCTGGTATTACCCAGGTCAGGTTCCAAGGGTCATCCGATCGCTCGGATTCTCAGCCAGCCTCGTGGCGCCCCTAGCTCTGGAGTTCGATGGTATCGCCCGCCTCCTATGAAGTCAACGGGTTAATAGCCCTATACCCGCAGGCACCAATGGTCCAGGCATAAGGTCTTCTGCGCGGCCGCCGTTTCATTGATTGGCTACGGATGCGTGTCGTACAATGTCGCTCTACAGAGTAATGCTGAGGATGCCTGTGAACAGCGTTTCGACACTACCCAGACCCATCACGGACTACCAGTCGCTGTCTGGTGAGGAGCTCTTTCGCCGCATCGCTCATGCCAAACGGACACTGGGCGACCAAGTGATGGTCCTGGGGCATAATTATCAACGGGATGAAGTGATCGAGCATGCGGACTTCCGCGGTGATTCGCTGCTGCTCTCGAAGCTCGCGGCCGAACGCTCGGATCGACCGTATGTCGTATTCTGCGGCGTCCACTTCATGGCTGAAACCGCCGACATCCTGAGCCGAAGCCACCAGACCGTCATTTTGCCGGACATGGCTGCAGGCTGCTCGATGGCGGACATGGCGGCGATCGAGCAGGTGGATCAGTGCTGGGAGGCGCTCGGCCGCATCCTTCCCGTCGAAGACACTGTGATGCCTGCGGTCTATGTGAATTCGGCTGCCGTCCTCAAGGCCTTCTGTGGCGAACACGGAGGTATCACCTGTACCTCATCGAATGCCAAAGCCGTCATCGAATGGTGCTGGGCCCGGCGGGAAAAAATCCTGTTCTTTCCTGACGAACATCTGGGACGGAACACCGCCAACAAGATGGGCCTTGCCCGGGAAGACATGATCGTCTGGGATCCGTTTCAACCGAACGGCGGCAATACCCGGGAAGCGATCCGGCGGGCCAAGCTGATTCTCTGGAAGGGCCATTGCAGCGTGCACCAAATGTTTCAGGCCGTTCATGTCGATCATTTCCGGAAGCAGTACCCCGCCGGCAAGGTCATCGTGCATCCGGAGTGTCATGAGGATGTCGTCAACCGGGCGGATTTGGTGGGGTCGACCGAATTCATTATTAAGACGGTCACGGCTGCACCGACCGGTTCCGCATGGGCCGTGGGGACCGAGTTGAACCTGGTCAATCGCTTGAAGCGCGACCTGACGGACAAAAAAGTATTCTTCCTTTCCTCGACGGTATGCCAGTGCGCGACGATGTTCCGGATCGACGCCGCTCATCTGTGCTGGGCGATGGAAAATCTCGCTGACGGGCACGTGGTGAACCAGATCGTCGTACCGGATGACGACAAACACTGGGCGAAGATCGCACTGGATCGAATGATGTCCGTGAGCTAAGAGTCCAAAAGGACTGGTGCCTTCCACCTCCATTCCGGTATAGTCCTCTCCAGCTGCGCCAGACGCCTCCACCCCACTCTCCGAGTCGCTCTGATTGCTGAAGGCTGCCAGCTGTGTTGCTGTAATGTCATGGACTATAAATCGACGCTAAATCTTCCTAAGACCGATTTCCCGATGAAGGCCAATCTGCCGCAGCGGGAACCGGACCTGCTCGCCTGGTGGGACGAGATTGGTCTGTATGCGCGCATTCAGGAGGCCGGCAAGGGCCGGCCCAGATACCTTCTGCATGACGGGCCGCCCTATGCCAACGGTCGCATCCATATCGGGCACGCCCTAAACAAAATCCTGAAAGACATCATCGTCAAGTCGAAGACCATGGCGGGGTTTCATGCACCCTATGTTCCCGGGTGGGACTGTCACGGGTTACCGATTGAGCATCAGGTGCTCAAAGATTTGGGCGAGAAAAAGCATGCGCTCGATGCGATGGCCATCCGCACGCTTTGTCGTGAGTATGCCGAGAAGTTCTATCACCTCCAACGCGAGGAATTTCAGCGGTTAGGCGTGCTCGGCGACTGGCAGAATCCCTATCTCACGATGATCCCGGCGTATGAAGCGACGATCGTGCGCGAGTTCGGCAAGTTTGTCGAGCGCGGCGGGGTCTATAAGGGACTAAAACCTGTCCTCTGGTGTACTCAGGATCGAACGGCATTGGCTGAAGCAGAAGTTGAGTACGAAGACCACGTCTCGCCTTCCATCTATGTGAGGTTCCCTGTTGCCGGCGGATCGAGCGCGGTTGCGGCGAAGTTCCCCACTGTACAACTGAGTCCTGACATCACGTCCGTCTCGGTCGTCATCTGGACGACGACCCCGTGGACCTTGCCTGCCAATCAGGCGGTCTGTCTGCATCCAGACATCGACTATGCCTTCGTTCAAACCGGATCGGAGGTGTTGATCGTCGCGGAGAAGCTTCTGGGCGCCGTGGCCAAGGCATGCAAGCTCGACGAATACCAGGTCGTCGCCGTGAAAAAGGGTGGCGAGGGATTCGAAGGCTTGGAAACCCAGCGTCCGCTCACGACCGGTTTGTCACCAGCGCTCTTGGGAGATTTCGTGACACTGGAGCAAGGCACGGGCTGTGTGCATATTGCGCCGGGTCACGGCATGGAAGACTACCTGCTCGTCTTGGATCACAACGCGAAGGCATCGCCGGGCGAACGGCTCGAAATTCTGGCTCCGGTGGATGATGCCGGCCGCTTCACGGAGGCGGTGCCCGAGTTTGCGGGACAGCACGTTTTCAAGGCGAATCCGGCGATCGTCGACCTGTTGCGGACGAAAGGGAAGCTTTTGGGGCACGGCTCTCTCGCGCACTCCTATCCCCATTGCTGGCGATGCAAGAGCGCCGTGATCTTCCGGGCGACGGAGCAGTGGTTTGTCTCGATGGAGATCAATAGCCTGCGACAACAGGCCTTGGCCGAAATTAACCGCGTACAATGGATTCCGCCCTGGGGGAAGGACCGGATCAACGGCATGATCGCCAACCGTCCCGACTGGTGTCTCTCCCGGCAACGGGTCTGGGGGGTGCCGATTCCGGCGTTTACCTGCGCCAGTTGCCGCCGCGTGCTGGCCGACCCCGTGGTCATTGAACATGTGGCAGCGATCATGGATCGGAAGGGCGCCGACGTGTGGTTCAGGGAGCAGGCGGCTGCCTTGTTACCTGCAGGAACTTCCTGCTCCCAGTGCGGGGGAACGACCTTTGAAAAGGAGCGGGACATTCTGGATGTCTGGTTCGAATCCGGGGTAAGTTACGCCGCGGTGCTCAAGCCCTGCAAGTGGTGGCCGGCCGATCTATACCTCGAAGGTTCGGACCAGCATCGGGGGTGGTTCCACAGCGCCCTGTTGGCGGGCGTGGTGACCGACCGCCGCGCGCCGTACGAGCGGGTGCTGACGCATGGGTTCGTGCTGGACGGACAGGGTAAAAAGATGTCCAAATCGGCCGGCAACGTCGTCGCCCCGCAAGACGTCATGCGGCAATCCGGCGCCGAAATTCTCCGCCTGTGGGTGTCGGCTCAGGATTATCGGGACGACGTGCGCATCTCGCCGGAGATTCTCAATCATCTTATCGAAGCGTACCGGAAGATCCGCAACACCAGCCGCTTCTTGCTAAGCAATCTCTATGATTTCGATCCCGTGCGCCACCGCGTCCCGTACGCGCAATTGTCCGAGCTCGACCGCTGGGCGCTGGGGCGGCTGGAAGATCTGAAGACCAGGGTGCGACGTGCCTATGAGGAGTTTGAATTTCATGCGGTCTATCATGCGCTCAATAATTTCTGCTCGGTCGACATGAGCGCGATCTATCTCGACATCCTCAAGGACCGGCTCTATACCTTCCGGGCCGACTCGCCGGTGCGTCGCGGCTCACAGACGGTGCTCAACGAGATCATTGTCGCCATGACGAAGCTCATGGCGCCCATCTTGAGCTTTACCGCGGAGGAGATCTGGCGGTCATTATCCGGTCAGAATGTCGTGGAGGCAGCGAGTGTGCATTTGGCCGGCTTCCCGAAGGTCGAGCCGGAATGGCAGGATGCGGGGGTGGCGAAGAAGTGGGAGCGGTTGCTGGAGATTCGAACCGCGGTGCAGGCGGCGTTGGAAGAACAGCGCCGGAACAAGGTGATCGGGTCTTCGCTTGAAGCCGTTGTGGAGATACAGGCCAATCCGGAGACCTACAGTTTCTTGAAGGCCTATGAGGCTGACCTGTCGACGTTTTTCATCGTCTCGGCGGCGAAGCTCACCGAGCTCCGTCGTCCTGATGAGCCCGAGTTCACTGTGGCCGTCTCAAAGGCGACGGCGAAGAAATGCGAGCGTTGCTGGAATTATCGCGAGGCGGTCGGCACGAATGCGGCTCATCCGACGCTCTGTGACCGCTGCGTGGAGGCCGTGCAGTGACCCGAGGCTCCCGGTATCTGTTTCTGGCGCTGCTCGCCTTGACCGTGATCATTCTGGATCAAGCGACCAAGTATTGGATCATGCAGTCGATGCGGCTGCATGAGTCGATTCCCATCGTCCCGAACCTGTTCAGCTTTACCTACATCCGCAATCCCGGCGCGGCATTCGGGTTGTTGGCCGGCAGCAGCAATGCCTTTCGGACGGTGTTCTTCGGCGTGACGTCGCTGTTCGCGCTGGCGCTGTTGAGCACGATCCTGGTGCGACTGCCTGAGAAGGATTGGATCGGTCAAGTCAGCATTGCCGGTATTCTCGGAGGAGCCGTCGGCAACCTGATCGACCGGTTGCGATTCGGCGAGGTCATCGATTTTTTGGACGTCTATGTGGAGTCCTACCACTGGCCGGCGTTCAATGTCGCCGACTCGGCGATCAGCGTGGGGGTCGTCTGCCTGATCATTCACTTCGCGTTCGAGCGAAAGGACGCGCCGCTGCCTGCACCCGAGACTCCTCCAACCACCGGCTGTTGAAGAGCCGCGTTCCTCGATCGCCCGCGTTCCCCACATCCGGTATGCCCATCGCTAGGCGGGGAGCGGCAGGATGAATCCTCCGTGTTCCTTGAATTGTTCCTGCTGCTCGGCCGAAAACATGACCAGCGGTTCGCTGTGGCAGAACTGGCACTCCGTGAGGGTCACGGTCGCCTCGGGTTCACCTAACTCTTGGAGGTAGCGCTTGGCCAGTTTCAACGCCATGGCTTCATCTGTCGTCACGACGTCGAAATGCAGCAGGCCTGATGTGCCTCGTACCCACGTATCGTAGACATGGACGGTTTCGCCGGCGTTCATACAGGGGCACACCTGTTAGAAGCCAAAGATGTACAGCACGGCCAGCCCCATGACAATACGATAGTACGCAAACGGGCGCAAACTGTGACGTTTGACGAACGTCAAGAAGGCGGCGATCACAATCCAGGCGACGAGAAACGAGACCAGCAGGCCGATGCCAAGCGCGATAAAATCCTCGGAGCGGAAGATCTCCCGGGACTTCCACATTTGGTAACACGTGGCAATGATGAGGGTGGGAAGGGCGAGGAAAAACGAATACTCCGTCGCCACCTTCCGATCGAGGCCGACCAACAACCCGCCGATGATCGTGGACCCCGAGCGCGACATGCCGGGAATGAGCGAGGCGCATTGGGCCAGCCCGATCAACACCGCGTCGCGCAGACCGACCTGTTCAAGCTGCTGAACGGTGGCCGTCGTGCGGCGGGCCTCGACGATAAGGATGATGATGCCGCCGATCACCGAGGTGATGGCCACAGTTTGCGGGCTGAACAGATGGGCTTTGATCCAGTCATGCGTGGCAAACCCGATCACGCCGGCCGGAAGAAAGGCAGCACCCAGACCGATCAGGAACCACAGGTGCGGGTGCAAGGCCATAGAGCGAGACAACAGGGTCGACCACGGCTGGTTCGAGGAATTGCTCAGAGATTGCCTCAAATCGGCCTGTTCACCGAAGGCACGGGCAATCAGAGTTTTCAGTTTTTCCCGTTCGTAGGCGACGACGGCCAGAATGGCGCCCAATTGGATCGAGATTTCGGCGTTGGAGGCGATCTCTCCCGTGAACCCGAACGCGTGGCCGGCCAAAATCAGATGGCCGGTCGATGAGACCGGCAGGAATTCGGTCAGCCCTTCGACAATGCCGAGAATGACCGCAAGGGCAGGACCCCATTCGTTCATACGACGTCCGTTGTGAGTGAAAGGCGCGGGCGGTGCATGCGGATTTCCGCATAATCACAAAGTGCCGGCGATCCGTCAAGGGAGCGATGAAAGGCTGATCGATCCAAACCGGTCTGATCCTAATGGGTTGACAAAGCATTGGGCTTGGCATACACAGAAGACGATACGCGGGTGCCCCCCGCGGGCCAGTTGGTGTGTCCACCATCGGGCGTCTTCACTGCATTCCATGCCTACTTGTGAGGAGGAAGGGGAGGTTAGCATGAATCGTGTGTGGATGGCGGCAATCATTCTTGGATGGACCATCGCCATGACGGGCTGTGTCTCTGACCGGAAGTACCAAGAGGCTTTAGCGGAGACCGAGTCCGCCAAGACGGAATTGGCCACCACACGGGCACAGAAAAGCGCACTCGAGCAGCAGGTCAAGACGCTCAAGGATCTCAACGTCAAGTTCGGCAACGAGGCACAAGCGGCCCGCGACGAGCTGGAGCGTATTCAGTATGGTCGTGATAAGGAACGAGGGAGCGCTGAGGGCCGGACGAAAGAGCTTGAAGAGCGGGTGAAACAGCTGGCGTCCCAGAACCGGTCGCTACGGCAGGAGTATGAGGATACCAAACGCCACAACGAAACATTGAAATCTCTCGTGGCGCGCTACCAAAAGGAATTGAAGGACCAATCACGTTCGACCGGCGGTGCGCTGGCCCCGACCATGCCCCCGACCCCGGCTCCAGGCGCAGTGGCGCCTCAGGCCCCCTCCGCTGCCAGGCCTCCGGAAGGGATGGCTGCTCCCGGGGGAATCACCAACGTCAACCGGGCGTCGTCCAGCGAAATGGTGCTGCTGCTTGGGCTTCCCAAGGATGTCGCCGAACGGATTGTCAGCAATCGTCCGTACAAGGTAAAGGGCGAGCTCGTCGCGAAGAACGTCGTGCCCAAAGAAACGTTTGACATGATCAAGGATCGGATCAGCGTCAGTCCATAGCCGTGACTCCCATGAACGTCATGACAGGCCGTCCGCCGGCAGGCGGGCGGCCTGTTTTATTTCGCAACCAGAACTGCCTCAGATGATTCGTCCGGTTCTTCTTGCTAGAATGAGCCGCTTCTGCAGATGCCGGTCACTATGCCTATGCGCCGCTTTCTTCTGATCAGCGCTGTCATGCTCGTCGGACTCGCCATCGGCGGGTATGTCTTTTTCAACGGAGAACGCAAGACGCCGATCCGCTACCGGACCGCCGTCATCGAGCGGGGGTCGGTGGTCTCGATCGTGACCGCGACCGGCTCGATCGTCCCCGTGGTGTCCGTGCAGGTGGGAACCCAGGTGTCCGGCATGATCAAAAGCTTGCACGCCGACTTCAATTCCGTCGTGAAGGCGGGAGACATTGTCGCGATCATCGATCCCGAGCCGTTTCGCGCCCGGCGCGATCAGGCGGCCAGCAATCTGGAAATGGCCAAGGCCAATGTGGGGAGAGCCAAGAACGAGCAGGCGCAACGCCAACGCGAACTCAATCGTGCCCAGTCCCTCGCGGCACAGCAATTTGTCTCTCAAAACGATGTGGATATGGCGGTGACCAATGCGCAGGGCGCTGACGCCCAGGTCAATGTGTCGATGGCACAAGTGAAACAGGCCGAAGCAGCCGTGAATGCCGCGGATCTGGATCTCAAATACACCACGATTCGTTCGCCCGTGAACGGCATTGTTGTGGCCAGAAACGTGGAGGTTGGTCAGACAGTGGCGGCCAGCTTTGCGACGCCAAACCTCTTCCTGATCGCCCTCGACCTGACCAAGATGCAAGTCGACACCAACGTCAGCGAGTCAGACATCGGCGGCATTACCGAGGGCAAGGAGGCCACGTTCACGGTTGACGCCTATCCGGGGATCCCGTTTGCCGGAACCATTCGTCAGGTGCGATTGGCCCCGATTGCCGTGCAAAACGTTGTGACCTACAACGTGGTGATCGGCGTGGACAACAAGGACTTGCGCCTGAAGCCAGGGATGACCGCCAACGTGTCCATCGTGGTGGCGCAGCGAGACAACGTGCTTAAAGTGCCCAATGCCGCGCTTCGTTTTGTACCGCCGAAATCGGAACTCGTCGCCTCCCGCCCGATGGAGGGAACGATGGCGAAGGAAGAGGTCGGCCGCATGGCCCCAGCTGGCGGTGTCCCGCCGGGCCGTCAGATCTGGAAACAGACGGAGACCGGTGAGCCATTAGCCATGAGGGTGCAGACGGGCATCTCCGATGGCACCTATACGGAGATCATCTCGGAGGGTACGGCTGCCGGGGACGAGGTCATCGTGGGCATTGAGCAGCCGCGCGGCATCAGAAAAGCGGGGGATCTCCCGCCGGGATTCGGCGCCTCGGGCGGGCAGCGTCGGTCTCGCGACAGAGGTATCTGACGCCCGCGGATCGCCTCGAAGCCGTGCCCGCCGACCATCCCCTTGCCTGTTCGAGTGAACTCTATGAGCGGCCTTATCCAGTGCGACCGTATCTGGAAACGATATCGCGTGGGCGACGTGGATGTAAACGCCCTGCGGGGCTTGAGCCTGACGATTGACAAGGGCGAGTTCGTGGCCGTGATGGGAGCCTCTGGATCGGGTAAATCCACGCTCTTGAATATTCTTGGATGCCTGGATTACCCCACCGAGGGCGGGTACCGGCTGGACGGGGTCGACGTCAGCAAGCTGAGGTTCGATCAACTGGCTGAAGTTCGCAATCGGCAGATCGGATTCGTGTTTCAAAATTTCAATCTCATCCCGCGCACAGATGCGCTGGAAAACGCGCAACTGCCCTTGTTCTACCGCGGAATGCCGCTCGGAGAGCAACGAGCCAAGGCGCTGGCGGCACTCAAGCGGGTCGGGCTCGGCGGCAGAGAACACCATTTCCCCACACAACTGTCCGGGGGCCAGCAACAGCGCGTGGCCATTGCCCGAGCCTTGATCACATCGCCCTCGTTGTTGCTGGCGGATGAGCCGACCGGGAATCTCGATACCGAATCGAGCCGGGAAATCATGAGCATGCTGGAAGGACTCAATCGTGATGGGATCACGGTGATTCTCGTGACGCATGAGGCGGATATTGCCGCGTATGCCCACCGGGAGATTCTCCTGAAAGACGGTCAGGTGTTGAGCGATCGGACGACCAGGCCGGCGCCCGGGACCGTAGAGGTCTGAATGCCGGCATTTGTCTGGATGACCGTGCTCACGGCGTTGCGTATCTTGTCGCGCAACCGCTTGCGCGCCGGGCTGACCATGCTGGGGATTGTGATCGGCGTGGGAGCGGTGATTGCCATGGTCGGCATCGGAGAGGGTGCGAAGCGTGCGGTGCAGGCGCAAATCGCCACGATCGGCACCAATGTCATCATCATTTGGCCCGGGGCCACAACGGTGAGCGGTGTCCGGGGCAGTCAGGGAGGGGCCGTGACGTTGACGGTTGCCGATGCGTTGGATCTGAAAAAAAAGATCCCCCTGCTAGCGGAAACGGGATGGGCCAAGCGAGACGTCATGCAAATTGTGAACGGAAACCGGAACTGGAACGGCCCGATCAGCGGGATCTCGCCCAGTTACCTCACGATTCGCGACTGGTCATTTTCGAGTGGAGGCCCGTTTACGCAAGCGGACCTCGATAGCGCCGCTCGCGTGGCGCTCATCGGTCAAACGATCGTGGACAACCTGTTCGATGACGGCGAAGAACCGGTGGATGCCGTGATTCGCATCAAGAACGTGCCGTTCCGCGTGGTCGGGGTTCTGGCTCCCAAGGGACAGTCGGCCCAGGGATCCGATCAGGACGATGTCATTTTCATTCCTTTCTCAACGGCCGAGCGCAAGGTATTCGGCACGGCGTTTCTGGGTTCGGTCGGGGCGATGTTCGCATCCACCGATAGGGCCGAAGACTTGCCGGAAGCCGTTGAGCACATTCGTGAGGTGCTGCGCGCGCGTCATCGGCTCCAAAACGAACAGAACGACGATTTTACGGTGAAGACCCAGGTGGACATTGGAAAAGTTCAGGAGGGGACGAGCCAGACCCTGACGATGATGCTGTTTTCCATCGCGTCGGTCTCCCTGCTGGTAGGAGGGATCGGCATCATGAATATTCTCCTCGTGTCCGTGACGGAGCGGACGAGGGAAATCGGCGTTCGCATGGCGGTTGGAGCCAAGCGCGGGCATGTCCTCATGCAATTCTTGATCGAAGCCATGACCTTGAGTCTGCTGGGAGGACTCTTAGGAATCGTCCTGGGCGTGATCGGGGCCAAGCTGACCACCGTGATCGCCGGTTGGCCCACGGTGATCTCGCCAGAAGTGATTCTCGTGGCGTTCGTTTTCTCGCTCGCCGTGGGACTGTTCTTTGGTCTCTATCCCGCCAACAAAGCCTCGCGGCTGAATCCGATCGAGGCCCTGCGCTATGAATGACCGAGGCTGTTGATCGGGAGGGTCGTCGTTCAGAATACTGTTGCCGACGCGAGGAGGACTTCGATCCGAGGGTTTGTCCGGTCGACGTGTTTGTACAGGTGGGTTTCGACAATGCGGTTGTCGTTCAATCCCAACCCTTCGCACAGCGCATCCTGTGCAATCTTCAGCCCCCCATCCACATCCCGTCGCAAGGCGGACGTGAAATAGAATCGGATCGACAACGCAAGGCAATTCGATTGTAGGTGGGACAACAGAGCCGCCCGGTAGGGGAATGCCGTCAGCGTCAACCAGACGAGCTGGCCTACTTGCGCCTTGTAGGAACGGCCGGTCGATGAGAGCAGACGGCGTCCGTTCACCGTGGCATATTGATGATTGATGCTCGGCGGGACGGGCAACGTGAATGCAATCGACTGCATCTCCGGATTCAGAGGCACAGCAGCACCGTTTGGCTGATGCAATACGGGCGGGCGCCTGCTCGCCCGGCCGTTCCTGACCACCGGACCAAGGCGATGCAAGTCGTCAAGATGCAGCGGGAGTTTGGAGGCCGGAATCTGAATGGGACGTCGGTACGTGGGCATAGACTCGCGAATCTTCAGCGCAACCGCATGAGGCTCATGCTGGACGAAAATCCGGAAGGATCGTTCAAGATCGCCTAAAGGTCGCCTAGAGGAGATTGAGGATCTTGGCCATGTTTTGTTCGTAGCGATCTTCTGAGCGCGCAATGTACCGCCGCCATTCACTGGGATTCCAGATTTCCATGCGATGATAGAGACCGACCAGGATGATTTCCTGATCGTCGTCCAGCGGCACGAGCTTGCGGAGCTTTCCCGGGATTAAGATCCGGCCGGCCTTGTCGATCTCCGAAGTCCCGGCTTCGGATACGACGAAATGCATGAAGAGCCGGCTCTGTTCTTCGTCGAGTGTGCCCTTCGTCCGCTCAAGCACCTTCTCCCACTCCTTCATCGAGTAGATCAGGATGGACTCTTCGGGGCCCTTCAAGAAGACCACGGATTGCCCTTGTGATTCGATCTGTTCCCGGATGGGGGAGGGGACGATGAATCGGCCCTTTTCATCCACCTTGCAGAGGTATTCGCCGGCGAACATCAATGCCAGGTCTCCTTCATGACGCGAGCGGGCGTCTGGTCCGTTCGCGGATCCATTGCTCCAGATCCGAACGTACGAACCGCCATTCTTTCCCAAGCTTGAAGGCAGGGATCTGATGGTTCTGAAGATAACGGTAGAGTGTTCGTTGGGTAATCTTCAGGTACCGGCAAGTCTCTTCGGCGGTCATCAATTCGCTGTTGGGCTCTTTTGCCATGGGACAGCCACCGGAAGGTTGCCATAAGGCTAAGGGGCTCCAGGTTGCCGTGAGAGTAAGAAAATCAAGGAGATCTGTCAAGTGAATTTATATGACAATGCATGTCATAGCCCGTCATATTTGCCCGGATCGTCTCCACTTTCCTCAGGAGACTCAATGGTTTGTGCCATTTCATCACCGAAATCTTCGCCCATTTCATTCCCCATGTGCTTCATCAATCGTTCCATGCTGCCGGGATCCTGTTCATCGAAGCCGCCGAGCGCATCATCGTCGGCCAAGGACTGCATTCTCGCCTCTTCGGATTTCGGAGATGCGAAACGTGACAGCAATCGTTCGAGTCGAGTGCTCTGGCAATGCGCACAGACGGGAGGTGGAGAGGAGCGGCTTAACAAGAGAATGCTGCTTCGCTTCTTACAGTCCACACATCGGTATTCGTAGATCGGCATGTTAGGGCCTTGCACTCATGAACGACCATGCGTGGCGGGCCGCAAGAATCCGGTCGGGAATAAGGCTCGAATCGATCGTCCGTGCCAACGTGAGCGCCGTGACGCTAGCCGCACCTGCCGCATGCAGAACCTTGGCGCATTCGTTGAGCGTCGTTCCCGTGGTGAACACATCGTCAATGAGCAGGACACGCCGTCCGGCAAAGGCCTCCGTGTCGCGGACCCTAAACGCGCGCCGCAGGTTCCGAAGACGTTCTGATCTGGTGAGAGACGTTTGCGGCTCTGTCGCGACCTCGCGGACGAGATCAGTCGTGGATACCGGGCGCATGAGGTACCGGCCCAGCCGGTCGGCGATCGAGAGCGACTGGTTGAACTCACGGGTTCGCAGCCGGGACGGGTGTAAGGGGACAGGAACAATGAGATCGGTTTCGAGCCGCTCAGGCAAGGCGCGGATCATCAGGGCCGCAAGCGGTGTCGCGAGGCCGAAGACGTGCCGATATTTCAGCGCACAGATCGCATGCTGAAGCGGTGGAATGTAGGGATAGAGCGTCCAGGCCCGATTGTAAGCGGGCGGCTGTTCGAGACAGTGTTGGCAGCGGTGGGAAGGCGTCCATGAATCCGCGGCCCTCGAGATGAACGGTTGATCGCACGATGCGCAGCGCGGCCCCGAGAGAGGGGCGATCAGCTCCCAACAGGCGTGACAGAGGTAGGCGTTGGGGTCGCTGTACAGCGGCTGCGCACAACTGAGGCAATCGACGGGAAGGACGGCGCGGAGCGCCACCCGGCACCATCTTCGCAAGATAGACATGCGAGGCGGCATCATGGAAACGTTAGGGGAACCGGGGTCGGCTGTCAAGGTTGTTGCTTCACGAAATGGTGTGATATACGAGATGAGGGCAGGGGTGCCTCTTCCGCCGATGGTCACACTCACAGAAGTCTCGAAAATCTACATCAGGGGAAGCGATCGTATCTGTGGGTTGGACCACGTCACTCTCGACATCGGGTCTGGAAGCTTTTGTGCCTTCGTCGGTCCAAGCGGGTGCGGCAAAAGCACGTTGCTCAATGTCATCGCCGGCCTGGACCTTCCGACATCGGGAACCATTCACCTGGACGGGCGGTCGACCGCTGGTTACAGCTCAGACGATTGGACGAGGACCCGTCGTCACTCGATAGGCATCGTCTTCCAGGCTTTCCATCTCATTCCCGGTCTGACCGTCGAAGAGAACGTGGCGTTCCCCCTGTTGCTGCGGGGAGAACAGGGTCGGAAAGTCCGGGAGCGCGTCGCCGATGTCCTGGCACTGGTGCGGATGACGCACCGTGCTGCGCATCGGCCGGGGGAGCTTTCGGGTGGGGAGCAGCAGCGTGTCGCGGTGGCACGGGCCATCGTGCATGAGCCGAAGATTCTTCTCGCGGACGAGCCGACCGGAAATCTCGACTCCCAGCATGGCGCGGAAATCATCGGCCTCCTGAAGACATTGGTTCAAGAGTTCGGTCACACGGTCCTGCTGGTCACGCACAGCGCAGCTGCTGCGGAGGCCGCAGATTATGTCTGGGCAATGAGAGACGGGCGCCTGATGACACGAACGATGCAGATGACCAGCGCTCAAGGAGTCTGATGGATTTGACCGTGACGATAGCCGGAGTGAAATTTCCGGCGTGCTTCATGAACGCCTCGGGCGCCTTATGCGTGACGCCCGACGAACTCGCCGCTTTGGGTCGTTCGCGCTCTGGCGCGATCGTCACGAAGTCGATGACGGTTGAAGCCCGGCAGGGCAATCCTTCGCCGCGCTACTACGGGTTTACAGGCGGCTCGATCAATTCCATGGGGCTGCCGAACCTCGGATATCGCGCCTACGCGGAGTTGATTCCAGAATTGAAACGGTTCGGCAAGCCGGTCGTTGCCAGTGTGGCTGGTCTTTGTGAAGACGATTTCCCGGCCATCGCGCGGGTCATCAATGAGGCCTGCCCCGATTTGATCGAGGTGAATCTTTCCTGCCCGAACATCCCTGGCAAGCCGCAAATCGGCTACGATGCGGAGGCTTCCGAGCGACTCATGAAACGAGTCCGTCCGCTGATCACCGTGCCGATGGGTGTGAAGCTGCCCCCGTATTTTGATCCGGCGCATCACCAGCTCATGGGAGAAGTCATCGGCCGCTGCGGCGTCGATTTTTTGAATCTCATCAACTCCGTCGGCAACGGGCTGGTGGTAAACCCCGAAACTGAAACGGTGGTCATCAAGCCCAAGGGCGGATTCGGCGGACTTGGGGGGGCCATTATCAAACCGGTTGCGTTGGCTAACGTCCGTGCGTTCTACAGGCACTTCAAAGGATCGATGCCGATTATCGGGACCGGCGGTGTCGTGAGCGGGGTCGACGCGTTCGAACACTTGCTCTGTGGTGCCTGGGCCGTTCAGGTGGGCACGGCGTTGGTGGAGGAAGGCGTGCAGGTGTTCGCCAGACTGGAGAAGGAGCTCTCCGCCTGTCTCGAACAACGCGGCTACACATCGGTCGAGGAGTGCAGGGGAAGGTTGAAGGAATTATGACGAGCTGCTCAACAACCCCTGCGTTTCCACCCGCCCACCCCGAAGCGCCGAGACGCTTCGATCCGCGAGCGGCCGCAGGAGCGAAGGAAGAGGAGCGAGCATCGAAGCGATGTGAGCACGAAGCTTGGGAAAAAGTGCGTCTCGACGCAGTTGGGTAGGGTGGGTGAGAGCAGTGAGATTGTCCAGCAGCTTGAGGTTACTTGCCGAAGGATTTGGACAACAGTCCGAGTTGAAGGGCTCGCCTGAGCAGTTGTGCCACGTTCCGCACGTTTAACCTTCGCATCAGATTAAAACGATGCACCTCCACGGTGCGCACGCTGATCTGCAGCATGTTCGCTATCTCGCGATTCGTGTGGCCCACGGAGACCAGCCGCAAAATGTCCCGTTGTCTGGGAGTTAGCAAATCAAGGTCGGCAGGCTCTTCAATCAGGGCATCGGGCTTCCGTCGCAATGCGGTCTTCATTGTTCCCCACCTTCAATAGCCAGCAATAACTTGAAGCGAGTCTAGCAAAGGTATGAAAGTCTGTAAACGAAACTGCCGATTTATGCAGAGCCGCTTCATCACCTCATGGATCAAGTATAGCAGCCGATAGCCCAGGTTAAAGTTGCTACGTATTTTAACCGAGGTGTAATCCAATGGCACCTCACCCAATAGCCGCCTCCGTGATCCTGGCAGGGACCCTGGTCCGTGCCCATGCCTTTCAACAGCCCTTCCGAACGCTTCTCACCGTGACGGGTGTCGCCCTCGGGGTGGTGGCGGCGGTCGCCATTGCCGCAGCCAATGTCGAAGTGCTCCGTGCTTTTGAGCGGGCCGTGCTGACGGTCGCGGGACCCTCCACGCTGGAAGTGTCGGCCCATGACCTTGGGCTTGATGAAACCGTGTTTGATGTGATCCGACGGATGCCCGGCGTCGTCAAGGCTTCCCCTTTGATCGAGGAAGCGTTCCTGCTTCGTGACGGCCCGCATGGGCCAGAAAGCGTTCAGGTCTACGGTCTTGATCTCCTCGCTGAAGCCGAGGCGCATGGTTTCCGGCTTGAGCGAGGTACGGTCGAGGACGGGCTCGACGATTTGCTGAAGCCTGACACGGTGTACATCGGACGGCAGTTGAGTCAGGAATGGAATCTGCGGCGAGGGAGTACGGTCGAGGCCAGGGCAGGCTCTCGGTTGGTCCGATTGCACGTGGCGGGCGTCGTGGAAGGCACCGACCGGCCTGGCTCCTATTGGAACCGGGTCATACTCATGGATGTGGCCGCGGCGCAGATCGTGTTCGACATGATCGGCCGTCTGGACCGGATCGAACTCGTGACGGCACATGACCGACCGGTGGAGGACATTGCCGTCGCTCTGCGAACCGTGCTGCCCCCTTCAGTCGTTGTGCAACGGCCGTCGCAGCGGACAGCCCAGGTCGAAAACATGGTGGGCGCTTTTCAACTCAACCTTGCTGTCCTCAGTTGGGTCGGGTTATTGATCGGCATGTTCTTGGTGTACAACACCATGAGTTTTTCGGTAGCCCAACGACGGCGCGAGATCGGCATCTACCGTGCCCTCGGCATGACGGAGCGGCGCGTGGCGGGCCTGTTTCTTCTCGAAGCGGGGGGCTTCGGTTTTCTGGGCGGCACTCTGGGTGCACTCGCCGGATTGTGGCTGGCGCGCAGCCTTGTCAGTCTCGTGAGCCGCACGATCAGCGATCTTTACGTGCCGTTGACCTCGGGTGGCTCCTTGGCCGCCTTCGACACGCAGAACCTCGGTTTGCTCGCTCAAGGGATCCTCGTCGGTGTCGTGGTCTCGATGGCAGGTGCCATAGGGCCCAGCCTGGATGCCAGCCGTACGATCACGACGAAGGCGCTTGCACCGGGTGATTACGAACAGTCCGAAGCGGTACGAAGCGGTCGCTATGCGTGGTGGAGCCTCATCTTGATGGCGCTGGGGATCGTGTGCGCGCTGGGGCCTCCGATCAGAGGACTGCCGCTTCTCGGGTACATCGCGACCTTGTGCCTGTTGGGGGCGTTCGCCTGTCTCTCTCCAGTCTGCATCGCCGCCTTGCGATGGTCGATACAGCGTCACGAACAGACGGCTCCGGCACTGTCGGGCAGTCTCAAGCGCATGGCTGCCGATCACGCGGCGCGGCATCCAGGCCGGAACGCCGTGACAGTCTCGGCGTTGTTGGTCGGGCTCGCCATTATGATCGGCGTCGTCGTCATGGTCCGAAGTTTTCGAGGCACGGTCGAGGCGTGGGTCGATCAAACCGTGATGGCGGATCTGATGGTTGCACCGCCGGCATGGTTACATGGCAAGCAGGTCGGACACTCGTCCCGGACGTTGCCCGCCTCATGGTTGCCCGCGCTCG
>Ga0070664_100000389_pt1 | contig 32754 bp, 27 predicted proteins | sample KBSC73metaG_FD_65863 | JGI IMG/M metagenome (GOLD analysis project Ga0070664, IMG submission 65863) | Corn rhizosphere microbial communities from Kellogg Biological Station, Michigan, USA - KBS C7-3 metaG | ecosystem: Host-associated > Plants > Roots > Rhizosphere > Soil ... | reverse complement strand
CAGGAGGGCAATTTGCATGCGCTGTTTCCGGTATCCACGAGGTCGATTGGAGATAATTATCGCCAGCTACTTGCCAGCACTATGAATAGTACCTGCCGGGCCCTCAGGCGAACACTTAAAGGGCTCGATCTTCAGATCGGACGCCGCGTATTCCATCGTTGCGCGAGGAAACGGCTGTTTGAAGAACTCCGGATCGGTCATATCGATTTCAACGATCAGACGCTGTCGGGCAGCATCGAGGTGCAATCGCTCCACGGTCGTCAGAGCCGCCGAGTGCAGCAAGCCCTTCGTTGGCTGACCGGGTTGTTCGACATACTGATTCAGCACACCTGCGGCATAATTCCCGGTTTCGATTACCAGCGTTTCGCCTTCCCAATGCCCGATGGAATGCCCCAGTGAGCTGCGTTTGCCGTCACTCGGATGAGTCTTCATGTTCATGTGAATGACTCGCCGCACGTCCATCCACTCATGATGCAACACGACGTCATTACCATCCTTCAGGATTTCAAGAGGCGTACTCGGCGCACCCCAGACGCGGCGTATCGCAACCGGATCGCACCGAAACACCGGGTCGTCCTTAAATGGATCGTAACCCGCGACGGCCTTCTCACCCGCCGGTGTCAGAAACTGAATCATGGGCTGCGGACCGCTGGTGCTACGATTCGGATTCGGCGCGAGCAGCCACGCGCCGAAGATGTCCTTGCGGTGCGCAACAGCAACCGGCTGTGGCGCTCCTCCCGAACCCGCAGGACCGTTCACATTCAGCACGCGTCCATCCGTCAATTCGATCGTCTCGAAAAAGCACATGTACAGGCTTTGTCGGGATTGGGACCCAGTGATCGTGATCTTCGTTCCCGCCTTGAAGAGCTGCGGCGTGATGCCGATGCGGGTAAGCTGCGTGACCCCGTGGGATTCACAGACATACTCCCGAGTCCTGCCATTCTCATCGACCGCATTGATGTGAAGGTAGCTGTGCGGATTTCGCGATTCGTACTCCTTGACCGTACCGGAAATCGTCACTTTTTTGTTTGCGTCGAAGTATGGCGCGAAGCTGTGATGTGCCTGCGTGCGGGCAGCGTTGAACACGATGCAGGCAGTGATGGTGCAGATCGTAATTTTCGAAAGCATGACACCTCCTGTGGGAACCCCGTGAGTATATGACTGGAACAGGTTTCCTGCGCAACGCTGTGCTGTCAAAAAAAACACGCCTTGCAGCCGTGCGGTAAGAGCGTTGTTTTCTGTGTTCGAAACCTGGTCACTATGGCGCGACGGAACAAACCCAGCGGCGGCGATCCGGTCCGGCCTTTGGGAACTATTCCGAATCGACCTGAATTATGCGGTGTTGTTCACAATGATCCGCATCCGTGCGAGGCAGCTCCCGACGGATCATGACTGTGCGGTTCCAACCCGCGAATATCAGAGTGATCAACCGTCGCGATAGCTCTTGGTTCTGCCCTGCTAAATAAAACCGGCCTTCCTCTATTCAAGGAAGGCCGGAAAAGAAAACCGTCAAACGTTAGTACCCTTGAGAGGGTCGCTCCATATCAGAAGTTAAATCGAAGCTGGCCCTGGATCGTCCGGCTTCCCGTCTTTGTGTCAATTCGACCAAAGTTATTTGAAGCACTGGCTGTACCTGCGAAGCCAATTGGGTCTCCCGGTGTCGGATGATTCATGATGTTGGTCGCATCCATGCGGAACTGAAGTGATTTCGACTCCGTGATTCGGAAGTTCTTGCTGATGTTCGCATCGAACCGCGTGCGAGAAACCGTATGCATGGTGTTCTTCCCAAGATTACCCTGCTGCCCCGGCAATGGATTTTCCAGCAGCGGAAGAACCCAAACCGGCGTAACAGCTGTAGCACTCTGCAGAACTGCTCCGGGAGTGCCTGCTGGAACGATTTTCCCAAATCCAACCAACGTGCAGTTCGCAGCGGAACCCAGGATAAAGTTGTTCTTATCCGCATTGGTGGCAACCACGGAGCTGCCCGTAGCGCACTGGGGATCCGTATATGTTGCATAGGGTATCGGGTTGCCCGTGTAGTAACCAAAGTTGCCCGTATCGGGGTACGTTACTTCTCCGACGGGGGTTTTCCACGGTCCGACAATATTTGGACGGCCATTGGCATAGAGCATGTTCGAACCGACAAATGTTCGAACCGCCCCCTGAGGCAAAGTGACAATGATACCGGTCTGCCATTTCTCCACGATCCGCGCCAGCCAGCCCGAACTGTTACCCATGACGACCTTGTTCGGACCGATTGGCAGTTCGAAGGTTCCATTGGCACGGAACTCTTTTCCGATGTCGTTGGCAGATGCCCCGTAGTCCAGATGCCGATTCAACGGATCCGTGAACCCGCTACCGGAAAGCTGCATGGTCTTGGTCAAGCTAAACGTTCCCTGCAGGCTGACGCCCTGAATGGGGCGGGCCGTGAACTGAATCTGACCGGAGTTGTAGTTGGAATATCCAAAGTTCGTTGCCAAAGTGGCCCGGTTCAACTGGGGGTTCGTAATGGCGTAGTTTTCCGGGAAGCATCTCGGAGTGATCGCGACGCCTTCTGGAGTCGTGAACCCTCCCGCCAAGCCATTGGCCATGCGATCACAACCGTTGCGAAGAATCCTTTGCGATGTCGTCATCGTTGCTCCAGTTGCCGGATCGATGATAGTCGCACCGCCTGAAGTCGGCAGAGGCTGAAATGCGCCCGCGACACCTATCGCATTTGCATTATTGACAACCCCGAGAAGGCTGGCCACAACGCCCGCATAATTCCCGTTGGCAAGGTTCACCGCATACTGTCTGCGAATCTGGGCGGAACCTCGTTGAAGAGTGGGGGTCACGGTCGTAACACCATTCGTTGTGACCGACACGTTGGTAACCGTTCCCACCGGCCCGTAATTGGCTGACGTCGATGTCGGAACAATATTCAGTCCCAACAGCATGGTGTCGAACAGAGGATCGTCCAGCCCGTTACGGGTGTTTTCCAGAGCCGCAAAGAGCTCCGGGTTGTGATACACGTTGACCTGGTTCAGATCCAGACCGCCAGGGCTGCTGAAGGCAAAAGGACTGGTTCCCGGCTGCTTGTGTCCATAGGTATTCACATATCGAACATCGACTGTATAGTTTCGCGCAATGTTTCGCGTCACGGAGAAGGTGATGTTGTCCTGATATGGCGTCACATAGTCCGGAGAGTACATGGAGTAATCAATGCTTGTCCCTCGACCGGTATACGAAATCGGTGCTCTCGGAGCGCGTGTTGGTGCCATCGGAATCAGAACATTGACGTCGCTCAGGTTGAGAGCGCGGGTTGAAAGGATGGAAGAGATCGCTGCATCCGATGTGTTGATCGCCGGAGCCAGCGTATCGCTGCCACCGGGGCCGCTTAGCAAGCCACCGGCAAACGTCGCGCCTGCACCACCATAGGAACGCTGGAATCCGCCGCGTACCGTGGTCTTGCCTTCGCCAAACCACGGAATCTGCCATGCGAAACCAATTGCCGGACTGACATGCCAATTCTGCGGAACGAGGGTCAGTTTCGGGTTCGCCGAGCCCGGTCCGATAAACACGATCTTTGAGATCAGATCGGGATTGCAGTTGGAAGCAAGAGGCAATCCATTCTGGCCCAGAACGCCTGCCTGCGTCACTCCCATCTGACAGGACAAGGGGGTCGTTGCATTCGAACCATACCCTGTGAGGTACATGCTCCCAGGTGTCATCCAGTTTGCCAGCAGGTCATCGGTGGTGGAGAGATCGCCGGCCGGACGAGCGGCGCCGTACATTCCAATCCCATCATCTACGAATCGGTTGGTCAGACCTCCATCCAGATAAGGAGAGCCATAGAACTCCACGCGAACACCGAGATTGAGCGTCAGACGCTTGGCGATCTTGAAGTCATCCTTGGCGAAGAAGGTCCATTCATTTGAAACCTGCCTCCGGTATTGATGACCATAAACATCGTCTCCATTCTTGATCTGTGGCGGATTAGTAGTGGCATCATGCCATGTTCCGTTAGCGATGTCGTTACCGCTGTCGATCCAATATGGAGTGGACGCTGTTCCCACGGATCCAGTCAGGAAGTAGGAAATCGACACCGAATCGATTCGAGCTCCTGGCTGTGCGACTCCAAGGACGGTGGGGCGATTCAACAGAAATCCTGGCAGGTCCGCCTGGAAATTCGTTGCATTCGCGGATATTGCTGCAGCGGTTGCCGAGCCTCCACCATTTCCCAATCCCATGCTGGAATATGCCGTGGCGGTATATCCCCACGAAATCGGCCGCCGATATTCGCCACCAAAGCTGAAAGAATGTTTGCCCCTGGTCCATCGCAGCGTATCGGAGAAGTCCCAAAGTGGACTCTTGTTTCCGGAGTCGATTTGACCGAATGCCATGTAGCCGTTGTAAGGCGCACCGGGATTGAAAACGATGGGATATGCCAAACCATTATTGGGATTCGAACGACCATGCAAAATGAAGGTTTGCGCTTCATCTCGAGTTTCCTTGCTGAATTCGTTGGACCACGGAGGGCCGCCCGAATCCAGCGTATAATTCACCCCGAAACGCGATTCATTCACAATCGACGATGTCAATGTCGACGTCCCATTGAAAGTCAAAATCTCGGGTCGGCGATGCGTGCTTCCGGCCAGGCCGCCTTGCCAGGCGGCAACCGTTCCAGCGCTACCGGTAAATTCCGTCGTCCAGTTCACGCTCAGCCGATGGTTCTTGCCGAAATTGTGATCGATCTTCAAGTTGACCTGCTTGTTGTTGGTGTAATCGGCAGCAGTATTCACAGAGCCGCGATATTCCGCCGAGCCCTGTCTCCCGCGCAGGTAGCGGTTCACCGCGGTGTTCAAACCATCGCCGTTGTTCTGAATACTAAAATTGTTCGCACGCGGCATCAGGGACAGGATTCTCTGCATATATCCCGTCTGGTCCGGCAGCGGCCGGAACGCATCCCATTGCGTGGCTGTCGACGGCCCCATTACGAAATTGCCGCCGGGGCAATACTGGTCCTTATGAGCCTGCGTGATTGGCGTCAAAGCTCCGTCGATATCAATCTGATTGTTGAAGACGCTGAAGCAGGTAAGCGCACTCGCATAGTTTGAAGTTGCCACACCATTCACAAAGCCGGTAGTCGGATCCGGAACACAGGTTCCAGCCGCCATGCCGACCGAACAACCCGGCAGCGGATTTCCTAAAGCGTCGACGGTCCGAACCGAGGTCGTTGCCGTTGCCGGCCCCGTCGGATTCGTCAATGCGGCATTGCCAGGGTTCCATCCCGGGAAATATCGATAGATACCGACTCGGGCGGAATCGGTCATCACGGTGTTTGAAACCAGCGTCCGGGAATTGTTGATCTGCTGACTATAGAGGAAGAAGAAGAACGTTTTGTTCTTGATGATCGGGCCGCCAAAGCTGCCCGTGATTTGATTCACATTCCGCCAGTCCGGCGTGGTCTTGTTGTCGACCTGAACTCCATTCACCAGAGTCGGAGTGTGATTGTTGGTCCAGGAGTTGGCAGCGAGGGCACTGTTCTGAATACTCCACACGCCGCTTCCCGTGTATCGGTTCGTTCCGGACCGGGTTTGAATCTGAACCTGGGCATTGCCGCGTCCAAGCTCGGCGTCTACCGGCGCAAGAATCAAACGAACCTCGCCGACCATGTCGGGATTGATCGCGGTCACCGTAAACACGCTGTTACCCAGATCCTGTGCAGAACGGCGCGTGCTGTTTGTGCTGAGACCGTCGATCGTCGTGTTCACCGAGTTCAGGCCCAACCCTCCGATGGTATCGAATTGGTTACCACCGGCACTTTCACGGTATCCGGGCAGAACGGACAGCAGATCGAGAATATTGTTACCTACGAGGGGGAGGTTGCTGACTCGATCTGAGCTGAGGACTTCGCCGACCGATGAAGATGTTTCACGAATACGGTTTTCCACAGGAACACTTACGGAGACAACGGTGTCGGGTCCGGAGCCGATCTGCATCGTAAGGTTGATTCGAACCTGAGCCGAAGTTCCCAACTGTACGTCATTTTCGACAGCGGGCCGGAAACCCGTAAGGTCGCCCGAGATCTTGTAAACTCCCGGCGGGACGCTGGGAAAATTGTAAGTACCGGAGTCGTTCGTCAGGCGCGTATCCACAACGCCCGTCTGCGTGTTGGTCAGAGTGACAGTCACTCCAGGAATCAGCGCCTTGGTGGTGTCTTGAACAATTCCACCCACTGAAGCGTTGTTGGCCTGCGCATGTGCACCAGCGGCAGTCCAGGAAATCAGAGACAAAAGAGACAGAGTGAGTATCAGAAATTTCCGCACGTAGGAGCCCCCTAAGCAGACATGCGGGAAGCCTCTTCCCAGTAGCTGTCTTGGTGGACAGCTACTGGATACAGTTCTCCCCGGCTGTGTGGCAGCCCGGAGAATATCCTTTCTCCCGATCTGCCAAGTTCAGTTCGAACCTTTAATCCGAACTACCCCAATTTTGAAGTTGTCTTCTGCCAGGTGAGTGCTAGTGAAGAGCCTGGCCGGAAAATTCTTTCTTATCCGGCAGGCTTGTTTGTTGGTCCAAACTCAAAGCGCGGATGTTACTTCAATCGTTTCGCTGTATCGACCGACATGAGACCATTCCAATCTCCTTTTTGTCAATGCGGATCTCGAGACTCACGCCTCACATTTATGTAGGATATCAATTTCACTCCAGTACTCAGGGAGTGGTGGCCGGCACGAGTTTGCGCGTCTGGATACGCCACTGACCCGGGCCGGTCTTTTCGTACACGTCATCGTAATACCCACCGTTTTTCAGGTAGGCGTGACCGGTGATCGTACCGGCTGATACAGCGATGGCGACGCCGGAAGTCCGAAGGCGTTTGATGCCATTCTGATCGGCCACGTAATAGTCGCCTAGATCCGGACCGGCGAGTCGTTGAATCGCCTGCATCTCGCTGGCGTCAAGACCAGCTGCCTTCTCGGCAGGAATCAGAACGGTGCGCGATTTGAATCTCCAGCCCTTCGGCGTCTTCACGTACTCATCCTGATACTGGCCCGCAGCACCGAGATCCGCGACGCCGCGGACCCCGGTGGCTGTGACCTCGAGAGTCACTGTCGGACCGGCAGCCCCGCCGGGACGCGGGGTCGGCGGCGTGGCTGCGGTGCACTGGCGCTCGCTCTGCACCAGCGCCATCAGCCGCTCGCGCCCGACGACCTGACCGCGAATACCGCTGGCAAAGTATCCCGTGTCTGGAGCGAAAAGATCCGCGTACTCGTCCGCGTTGCATGCGGCAAGCGCACGCGCATATCCCGTCACCAGCGCCTGAATCGCGGTCCGGTCCTCGGGCGTGAGCGCAGGAGTCTGCGCGAATGTGGCCTGTGCGAATGGAGAAAGCAACAGGACGACGACCATGGAACACAAAGCGCGATGCATCAGGATTCTCATAGTCCCGTAAGATTAACCGAACTTCCGCCGAACTCGAAAAATTCGAAATTTTCAACATTCAATCAGATTGGCAAATCGGTTGACGCTTTCCAAAGCTCGCTACTATGCTGCTGCTCGACATCAGGATTCAATTCGGAAAGCAGGTCCATGCCCATGTCGATTCCCAAACGAGTATCCATCACCGGCGCCATCGTGATCATCGCGTTGCTTGGGGCGGGGCTCGTCGTTTCAGGCGTCTCCCGCAGTGCTGTAACCAAAGAGACAGACAGTAAAACGCAGCAGCGGATCGATCGCCTTGAAACAAAAGTTCATGCAGCCGAAGGTGTGCGCGCGATCAAGAGGCTGCACTACACTTACGCGCACTGTCTGGAATCCGGATTGTGGAACGATCTGGCGGATCTCTTCACAGCCAATGCCACAGGAGACTTTCCGACGGGGTCGGTCAGCGGAAGAGAGAATCTCCGGAAATATTTCATGGGCCAGGCCGGCCGCACGTCGCTTGGTCTCGCGGAAGGTCAGCTGAACGTCCACCTCGAGCTACAGCCAATCGTCACTCTGGTCGCGGATGGAACGACGGCGAAAGCCGCATGGCACGAAATGGCAATGACGGGGCAATTCGGAACGTCTGCAAACTGGAGCGGCGGCATCTACGAAAATGAGTACGCACTCGAGAATGGCATCTGGAAAATCAGCCGAATTCATTTCTACGCGCAGTATCAGGGCGAGTACGAACTCTTCGGACACAAGGCGCCACCAAAATGGAACATTGCCTATCACTTCGATTCCGCTCACGTCGGCGTCACCATTCCTGAAAGTGCGATGCAGCCTGTTCCGACTCCGCCAAGCAGCATTTCCGCGGGGCAACGTCTTGCTCAGCTGGTACAGCGTGTCCAACGGTTGAACGACGAGACGGAGGTTCGCAATCTCCAGCACAGCTACGGATACTACCTGGACCGGAAGATGTGGGACGACGTTGGAGATCTCTTCGCTAAAGATGGCTCGCTCGAACTGGACCAGCGTGGAGCTTACGTGGGCCGCGAACACATCATTCGCGCGCTGGCCGTGTTTTACGAAAACTCGCCTCTTCGCACGGGGGAGCTTTTCGATCATCTCAATCTCAGCACCGTGGTCACCATCGCAGTGGACGGCCGCACCGCACGCGCTCGCACGCAGCAATTGAGCATGCTCGGTCTGAATGGTGAGTTTGCCCGCTGGGAAGTCGGGACGTACGAGAACGAATTCGTCCGGCAGGACGGCATCTGGAAAATAACATCCGTTCATTACTACCCTCGAATGCAGACGGACTTCGACAAAGGCTGGGCCAAAGACGCGAAACCGGCCGCGACCGCAAGCAAGATGCTTCCGCCGGACCATCCGCCATCGCAGGTGTATCGGAGTTATCCGAAAACGGACATCGTCGGCTTTCACTTCGCGAATCCCGTAACTGGACGGGCGATTCAGTACCCCACCGGACCAATGATTCGCGTGCCGGTGGTGAAGACGTCCTCCTTCGCCTCAACGGGGTCTGTCGACAGCACACGAATGGAATCCACTCTTGCTGAAGTGGAACGGAAAGTGGATGCCGCCATTGCTGTCGATGCCGTGGAAAATCTCAACAGCTCGTACGGCTACTACCTCGACGAATCCGCGTGGGATCCGATGGCGGACACATTCTCAGTGACTTCGGGCGCGAAAGAGATTTCCGGCGCCGGCGTTTACATCGGTCAGGATCGCATTCGAAAGGTGCTCAACCTCCGTGGGCCACGCGGCGGCAGGGGTGCGACGTCTTTCACGATCCACCAGTTGACGCAGCCGGTCATTCACATTTCAGAAGACGGACAATCCGCAAAGGCGCGATTTCGGCTCTTTCAAGGTGGGGGCGCGGCCAACGGTTCATCGGGATCGTGGATCGGCGGAATCTACGAAAACACGGCGGTGAAGGAAAATGGCGAATGGAAGTTTGGCATCCAGGATCTTCATCACATTTTCAATGCGTCCTATCGTAACGGCTGGGGAAAGATGCCGGCGCGTCAGGGCACGGTTGGAAGTGCGGCGGCTGCTCCTCGCGTTCTTCAGGACATGACGCCGGATCGTCCGATCCGTTCGCGCCAGTATGCGTTTCCCGAAATTGTCGAGCCCGCATTTCATTACAAAAACCCGGTATCGGGTCGCATGCCGAAGGAATTATTGCAGTAGCGGATTCGGGGCCTCCCCGATTTTTTCGAAACCTCTTTCAAGGAGCAGCATATGAGCAGAATTTGGATCGGCGCTTTGGTGGCGGCCGTATGTGCGGTGGTGATCGCATCGACCTCAACGATCGGCCAGAACAACGCGGCTCAGGAAGCGAAAGACCGTGTCGAGATCGAATCACTGATGTGGCACTACGCGCGCGCCCTCGATACCGGCAACGGTGCAGCCTATGCCGCAACCTATACGGTCGACGGTCAGTTCGGTACCGGTGCGAATGCGACAAAGGGACGCGAAGCGCTGCAGAAGATGGTCGACGGGCCTCGGGAACAACAGGCGGCCGCGAAAGCGCAAGGCACGCCGGCAAGACCTCCCCTGTATCACATGGAAGCCAACACCTGGATCGAGTTCATCGACAAAGACCATGCCAACTATCATGCGTACTACCTCACCGCAGCAGGTGCCGGCGGTCAAAACGAGCCGCCGCGTCTCGCCGCGGCAGGACGCAGCGTCAATCATCTCCAACGTGTGAACGGCAAGTGGTTGATCAAAGTACGCGACGTGGCGCCTCAGGATTGAAGGACAGAGGCGTAAGTCTCAGGGATAGAGCGAGTGATTCGCTTCCCGGGACTCGAGCCCACGACAGTTGAAGGCATATCCGTGAAGATCGCGATTCTAGATGACTATTTCGACACACTCCGTACGTTGGCGTGCTTTCGCAAGCTTGACGGACACCAGGTAACGGTTTGGAATGACCACACACAGGATATCGACGCGCTGGCGGGACGCCTGAAGGACACAGATGTGCTCGTTTTGATTCGTGAGCGAACGCAAATACGTGAGTCGTTGCTCGCACGTCTGAGCAAACTTCGTCTCATCAGTCAACGGAGCGTCTATCCCCATATCGACATCGACGCCTGTACCCGCCGCGGTATCATCGTGTCATCCGATCAGCACGCCGGCAGTCCGTCTTATGCGGCTGCGGAACTGACCTGGGGATTGATCATCGCCGCAATGCGGCAGATTCCCCAGCAAATGGATGCCTTTCGACGCGGAATCTGGCAGACCGGTGTCGGCAACAGCCTTCGCGGAAAGATACTGGGAATTTACGGATACGGAAGGATTGGCGCCACAGTCGCTGGATATGGCAGGGCTTTCGGCATGAATGTTCTGGTATGGGCGCGCGAGCCATCGCTTCAACGCGCACGCGACGATGACTACGCAGTGGCTCCGAGCAAGCGGGCGTTCTTCGAGTCCTGCGACGTGATTTCCCTTCACATGCGGCTGGTGACGGAAACGCGGAACATCGTCACCAGAACGGACTTGTCGTGCATGAAACCCACCGCTTTGCTGGTGAACACGAGCCGGGCACCGCTGATCGAGCCGGGCGCCCTTGTCGATGCGTTGCGCGCTGGACGGCCAGGCATGGCCGCTGTCGACGTTTACGAAGAGGAACCGTTGAACAATCCTGACCACCCATTACTCAAAATGGACAATGTTGTTTGCACGCCGCACATCGGATACGTGACTCGGGAGGAATACGAGCTCCAGTTCTCCGACATCTTCGATCAGATCACCGCTTACGCTGAAGGCAATCCCATCAATGTGGTAAATCCTGAAGTGTTCGAGATGTTGAGGGGCCGTAATTGATCCTTCGCGCAATCAATACCTCAAAGCGCGGACATGGCCGCTTGCGGGCGCAGACGTGCGATGGGGACCGGATCGACGCTGCGGCTGCGGCAGTCGAACTGGGGTTGCTCCGATGGCAGCTTGACCATTCGCACGATCCCTGCCGCAGTTCCTTCTGTGCCAGCGGAAACGTGTATGATTCGACGGTACCCAGGCAGGCAAGAGCATCCTTGAATTGGGCTCACAATCGGCAGTAGTGACACTCATTGTTCAAGTGGTACTCATTCCCGATTTGTGGCATCGGCAAAAGTTAAGAGCGATATCGTATGGTGAAGTTGGATCAGCATGACCGCTTTCATTCGATTCCGTTACCTCTGGCCACACAAGGATGTTGGAATGGAAATCCATTCCTGGAGGCGCCTGGAACAACGAAATGTATCTCGCGAACGATGAAAGCCAGGGCATTGCCTTCAATGCGACCACAAATAATCCAGTTACAAACCTCAAAGTAGAATTGATTTCGAAGTGATGCGCGTGCTGCTGTCGACGATCGGGTCTCGTGGCGATCTTCAATCGATACTGGCTCTCGCTGCAAAGTTGAAGGAGCTTGGACAGGATGCACGTATCTGCGCACCTCCCGACTTTCGCGAGTGGGTTGAAAGCTTTGGGATTTCGTTTGTGCCCATTGGCCAGGCGGTGCGTCAGACTGCCAATCGTCCTGTCGCCGCGCAGAGTCGGCCAACTCCCGAGCAGTTGCGTCAGCTGATGGAAAAAACTATCGCAGGTCAGTTTGCGGCAATCACGGCGGCAGCGAACGGCTGCGATGTTTTGGTGGCGGGTATGTCGCTGCAATTCGCTATTGGTTCCGTAGCCGAGTGGATGCATGTCGCTCACGTCTATGCCGCATGGTGTCCGGTCACTCTGCCATCGCCACATCATGCGCCGCCCCCGTTGCCCTCGGTATCGACAGACGACACGGTCGACAATCAAACCCTCTGGGCCAGAGATGCACAGCGCTGGAATGACAACTTCGGCGCGGCACTGAACTCCAGTCGCGCTTCCCTCGGCCTTGCACCGGTTCGTGACGTGCGAAGCCATCTCTTCACCGATCGGCCATGGCTGGCCGCCGACCCTGTGCTGGGACCATGGATAAAAACCGCCGACCTGGATGTCGTGCAGACGGGCGCATGGATGATGCAGGATCAACGCCACATGTCTGCCGAACTCGAAGCATTTCTAGACGCCGGCGAGGCCCCCGTCTACTTCGGCTTCAGCAGTATGTCCGCGCCACAGAATCTCAGCCAGGCAATGCTCGCGGCAGCGCGCGAGAACGGCCGCCGTGCGATCGTCTCTCGGGGGTGGGCCGAGGTAGTTCCACCAAATCACGAACCGGACTGCCTGTCCATCGGGGAAGAGAACCTGCAGGCGCTCTTCAGGCGAGTTGCTGCAGTCGTGCATCACGGCGGCGCCGGGACCACGACGATTGCAGCGATGACGGGAGTGCCTCAGGTCGTTGTGCCCCAGATCTGGGACCAGCATTACTGGGCACAGCGAGTGCAGCAACTCGGAATCGGTACCGCTCACGCTCCAGGCGCACCGTCTGCGGCCTCCCTGACTGAAGCTCTCCGCCTCTCGCTTCATCCGGACGTAGCGGCTCGTGCGCGATCCATCGCTGGGACTGTGCGCACGGACGGCGCGGAGGTTGCGGCGCGACTACTGATCGACGAGGCCTCGCGAGGCACTCGATGACTTCGCTGTCCGGCAAACGTGCGCTTGTGACCGGATCGACGCAGGGACTTGGTCTCGCGGTTGCGCGGCGTCTGGCATCCATCGGCTGCGACATCGTGCTGCATGGTTTGGGCGACCCGGATACTGTTGCCGCGATTCAGCGCCAAATTGAATCGGAGTTTCGCGTGCGGTGCATGTATTCATCGGCGGACCTCCGGAATCCTGTTTCCATCGAACCTATGATGACGGCGTTCGGCGCAATCGATATTCTCATCAACAACGCCGTCGTACGGCACGTGGCAGCAATCGAATCCATGTCCGCGGGCGACTGGGATGAAGATCTCGCAGTAAATCTTTCTGCCGCTTTTCACACGATCCGATTTGCGCTTCCCGGAATGAAGACGCGCAAGTGGGGACGCATTATCAACGTGTCATCTATCTATGGACTCGTCGGGGCGACGAACCGCGCAGGTTACGTGACCACAAAGACAGCACTCATCGGACTGACGCGCGCGGTGGCGCTGGAAACAACTTCGTACGACATTACATGCAATGCCGTCTGTCCCGGCACCAGCGCGACTCCGTTGCACGAAAGCTCACTTGCGACACTTTGCGAAACCCAATCCCTGGACCGCGACGCGGCTGAACGATTGTTACTCGCAGGCAAGCAGCCCACCGGACGGCTGGTCGCGCCGGACGGCGTGGCTGCGCTCATCGTGTCGCTGTGCTCGCGTGAGAGTCGCGACATCACCGGCGCCGCGATCCCGATCGATGGCGGCTGGTCTGCAATGTAGTCATGATTTCCACACACGTCGTTCTCGTCCATCCTGAAATTCACTGGAACGCTGGAAACGCGGGCCGGACCTGCCTTGCCACGGGCGCCACGCTGCACTTGATTCAACCTCTGGGGTTTTCACTGGACGAGCGTCACCTGAAACGTGCAGGCCTGGACTACTGGAAGCATGTCGACCTTCGGGTGTGGGCGGACTGGAATGCGTTCGAGCAAAAGCTGCCACAACTCGGTGATGCGTTCTTCTTCTCGACCAGAGCGACGCGGCCTCTTTGGGATGCACCTCTCGACTCGAAGCGAGGAGTGGTGCTGATTTTTGGAAGTGAGGGCAAGGGCCTTCCACCGGAACTCTATGAACGATATAGAGAGCGACTCTTCGGAATGCCGATGCTTACACCAAAGGTGCGATCGCTGAATCTTTCAACGAGCGTCGGGATCGTGCTCTATGAAGTGCTTCGGCAACGCACTGCAAGCCGGATTTGAAACAGCTGAAATGATTCAGAACGGATCCGCGCCCAGGCGATGTGTCCCATCCGTGGTGAGAGTGCCTGGGACGGACACCGTTTCTCCGATGACCAGATTGGGCGCCTGAAAATCATGGGCAACATATATGGCCCACGGCGTTACCACACCGGTACTCTCATCTTTCACATCCATTCGGAAGTATTCAACGTCCGGCGCTGCGATCCCAGTGAGCCTCTGGGTGACGACGCCGGTAATTTCTGTCTTTTTGCCGTTGATGAACGGAGACCGCGTGGGGCCGGCACCTTGAAATTCGGGAAAGGGATTGTTCTTGAGATCGATCGTTAAGTTCGAAACCATCCCGCGTATCACGACCATCGACCAGCTGACGAATTCGGTTCCTGCATCACTGCGAACACCCGTTCGATAGGCGCCAATTGGGATACTGGAGAACTCGAAGGATCGGTCCGGCTGAAGTTGCGCCACGAGTGGCGGCCCATCGGGCATCGTCGATCTGAGGATCAGACTCGTGGTGTCCAGTTCACGGGCGACGTTGAGGACTTTGCCGCGGACCAACACCTTTTGAAGCGTGGAGGACGGCTGGAAACCGAGCGTTAAAACAACGATGGCCGGAGTCGCATCGATGGTCACAGCGTTGAGCCCGAAATTCCTGCCCCCATACGATACGGATTTTAGGAAATATCCCGGAGGCAAACCTGCCACGTCACGAATCAGAATGGCTTCACCAACACCGGCAATGAACCGAAACGATCCGCCATCCTCGATGGAAAAATTGTTTCCAGTTGTCGTCACGTTGAGGGGGATGTTTGGCAATGGACTCCCGTTCTCAGTCACCATCTGACCGTGGATGATTTTGCGGGCTCCTCCCGCCGGATTCGCGGAAACTGCGCTTAAGGCAATGTCGATTCCAGTTAAAGGTTGGCCATCGCGGGTGACCGTGACAATCGACGCCGCAGTTTGCATCAGGGTTCCGGGATGGAAGGTTGGAGAAGCTACTGTTCCGGCGACGATGAAATATCGCCCGGGTGGAATACCATTCAGCTGATAGCGGCCGTTGCTGTCCGTTTGCGTAATGGTCGCCAATTCAGAGGTGCCATTTGCCGCCAGCCTGACGCCTGGCACCACCATTGCCGCCACACGCACTCCGGCGGCAGGCGCACCTCCTGAAAGCCTAACGGTTCCCGAGATCGATCCGCCTGAGACAAGCTGCGCCGCACTCCAGACCATAAGTGCCGCCGATATCCTCAGGAGATTCATGGTCGCAATCATACGTCTCCGCTTGTGAAGGTCCGACTTCCCCGTCCTCTTTCGGGTGGAGCGGCTACTGTTCCTGCTGCCCTCGAGGACCCGCAGCGGGCGCGGCAGCGGCACCGGCTCCGCCACGGCCACCTCGACCACCTCCGGCAGCGGCAGGTGCGGGAAGTGCAAAGGCGACCAGTTGAGCGGTCGAACCCGTTGCTGCCGTCGCGGCAACCGGCACGAGAATGAACTGACGTCCCTGATGAACATAGGTCATCGGAACACCGGTCTGCATTCCCGGCATGGGAATCTGCGCGATGTCCTCACCAGTTTTTTTATCGTAGGCGTGAAGCAACGGATTCGTGCCGTCGCCGGCAAACAGCAGCGTCTTCGTCACCATCAGTCCGACCAGCCGTGGGCTGCCCGTTTTGGGAATATTCAATCCCTGGAGTTTCGGATTGTTTTTGATGTTCGCCGGCGTGTCGCCATTCGCGATCTGCCAGGCAATCGTGCCTTTGTTCATGTCGTATGCCGTGATCCGTCCATAAGGTGGCTTGAGTATGCTCAAACCCTGGAGCGTCGGAAACGCGGCGCCGCCGCCGGTCACATAATCAAACGGAGGAAGCGCGGGATTCGCAGGCGCAGCATTCGGTGCCGGAGTATTCGGACGCAGAGCAATTACGTATGCCGACGGCGATGAACTGATATACACAAATCCAGTCTCCGGATCCGCCCGACCGCCCCACCAGTTTGTACCGCCGAAAAACATCACCGTGCCGCGAGTACCATCCGCGGCATTCGCCAACGATCCCGGCATAAAGATGTCGCCGTAACGCAGATTGGATGCTTTCAGCGCTGCGACCGCCTCCTGATGCAACGCCGGAGTGAAGTCGATCAGATCGCTTTCTTTCAACGACTGCTGACCAAAGGCGGGTGGCTTTGATGGAATCGGCTGCGTGGGCGAAGTCCATTCGCCGGGAACATCGGTTTGCTTCACCGGTGTCTCCGGTATCGGCCACACCGGCTGTCCAGTCGTGCGATCGAAGACATACGCAAACGCCTGCTTCCCTGTTTGCACGACCGCTTTGATTGGTCGCCCATCGACATTGATATCGAGGAGAATCGGCGCTGCCGGCATGTCGTAGTCCCAAATGTCGTGATGCACGAGTTGCTGATGCCAGATTCTCTTGCCGGTCTTGATATCGATACACACCAGCGAATTCGAGAAGAGATTCGCGCCGGGCCGGTGGCCGCCATAAAAGTCATTGGTTGCATCTTCGATGTTGAGATATGCATAACCCAGCTCTTCGTCGGTGGAAAACGGTCCCCACACTCCTGCATTCCCGGAGTAATCCGCCGAACCGTTCAGCCAGGTGTCGTAACCGAATTCGCCTTTTCGCGGAATCGTATGAAATGCCCAGAGCTTCTTCCCAGTGCGGGCATCGAAACCCATGACGTCGCCTTTGACGTTTTTGTAGGAAGGTGTGTTCGGCGTCAGAGCGGGACCAACCATGATGACGCCATTGGAAACTACCGGCGGCGAACTGTTGCCAATTCTTCCGATGAGGTCACCGGCGAAGTCGAGGTCCAACGATTCGAAGAGATCCACTGTTCCTTTATTTCCGAAAGTTGGAACAGGAGTTCCGGTTTTCAGATCCAGCGCGACCAGACGAAACCCCGGCGTGATCGTGATGATGCGTTCCTCTTCGCCATCTTTCCAGTAGCCAACTCCACGCGCGTACGTGCGTGCCGCCCGTGTTTCCCGATCATCCTGCGGCGGCCTCCATGTCCAGAGCGTTTCTCCGGTACCCGCATCCGCCGCCACGATGGTGCGGCGCGGACTCAGCGGGAAATAAAGGATGCCGTTAATCATGAGGGGAGTAACCTCCGTGCTGGTCGCACCGAAGTTGTCGAATTTCCAGCTCCACGCGACCTGCAGATTCCTGACGTTATCCCGGTTGATGAGATCCACGGCAGAGTAACCGGTACTTCCATTCTCCGCGGAGTACGACGTCCACTGGCCCTGCTTCGCGCCTTTCTGAGCAACGACGGGCAGAACCAGAAGCAGGGCGGGAAACAGCAACAACAGAAACGCGTTTCGAACTGATCGCGACATTCTTTTCTCCTCGGGACTCGCCGGTCCGTTAAAGTTTTGCCGGACGGTACACCTGATTTTGTAACGATGTCAAATTGCGATTTCCGTCATCGGTCACGTTGGAGTCTTCTGTATCGTCTTTCGGATATGAGATTGAAAAAAACTTCGTTACTGCGTTGGCTGGCCGTCGCCGTTCTGATGCATCTGGCCGTGTCCATCATCCACGGTGCAGCACATGCCGGAGCGCATGTGCCACTGTCCCAGGCGGCGAGCTTGTTTGTCTTTACTGTCATCTTGATAGGACCGGTCGTCGGGCTGGTGCTGAGCTGGCCGGCCAGACGAATCGGAAGCTGGATTATCGCAATCACGATGGCGGGCTCATTCGTGTTCGGATTGGTGAACCACTTCCTGATTGCCGGCGAGGACCATGTTTCCCATGTCGACCCGCAGTGGCGGACGCTATTTGCGGCGACCGCTGTTATTCTTGCAGGCATCGAACTGCTGGGTTCCGGCCTGGCGATGGCGTATTCCCGTAAAAGGTGAAACCAGTCACGAATATCTTTATTGCAGGCGGATCCGGAACGATAGGGATTCCACTTGTACGCGCCATGACCGCCGCCGGACATCAGGTCACCGCAATGACCCGTTCGATGAACAAGCACGACGAACTGAAGCGCATGGGTGCCTCGGTTGTCGTCGCGGACGCGTTGAATCGAGATGCCATAGTTGCGGCTGTCGACGCGGCGAAGCCGACACATGTGGTTCATCAATTGACGGCGCTGCCGAAGAATGGGCCGCGTCGGCCCACCGATGTCGAAGCCACGAACCGGCTGCGTATCGAGGGCACACGATATCTTCTGGAAGCGGCAATCCATGCGGGTGCTCGGCGATTCCTTGTTGGATCGTATGCCGTGCTTGCACCGCGAGGGAGCACGACGCCGCAGACCGGAAACGCCGCTGCCGCCGTGAAGTCCATGGAACAACAGGTGCTTGAGGCAACAGGTCATGGTTTCATCGAGGGAGTCATCCTCCGCTACGGCATGTTCTATGGTCTTGAAGCTCCTTCCACTGTCGCAATGATCGACATGGTCCGGAAGCACCGGCTGCCTGTTTTGAGAAACGACATCAGTCAATTGCCGATCATCCATATCGAAGACGCGGTGAGTGCAACACTGCGCGCGCTCGACATTGCATCTGCCGGCAGCGTCTACGACATCGTCGATGACCAGCCCGTGCGCTTTTCAGAAATCGTGGAAGCCATCGCCGAATATACAAATTCCGGGAAACCGTTCAAGGTGCCCGGATGGCTGCTGAAACTCGTCTCGCCGTACCTGGCGCGCATGACTTCGACACGTTTGCCGCTGTCGAATGCAAAGGCCAAAACGGAACTGGGCTGGCGGCCGAAATACGCGACGATGCAGGACGGATTGGCGCAGATGTTTCATAAGTCGGCATGACGCCGGCGGTGATGCCCGATTTGAGTTCTGCACGTCGCGTGATTGCATTCGATACGCCAATCTGGTGGATCGCCTGAAGGAATCACTGGCCGACATTTGCGTCGATTTACCAGCCGCCTTCGCCGGAAATTCACAGGGCGGCTGCATGGCACTGGAATATCACCAATGGGTTTATGGAAACAACAGCACGAGCCACCACATGTACGATACGTGTCTGGAATGCTGCGATTTATGTCGACCTGGGTTTCTCAATTGATTCTCGGATGGGCAAATTCGAATTCTGGTGCTCGATATTGCCCTCCTCAGTGAGGAGGGCAGCGTGATTGCGAAGCAATCACGCGAGGGGTGGTTCCCAAGCGGCTATTTTCAAATCACGGCTTTGGAACCACCCCGCTTCGCCTTCGGCTCAGCGTCCCCTCCTGACTCAGGAGGGGAGTTTCAGCAGCTGGTTTGAACCAATTTGACAATTACCGGTGAACATAAAAGAATGGCAACGCAACCGATACTATTGATTACGAAAAGGAATGCCCATGATTCTAATCAACCGGCATCTGTCATTCCTTCAAGCTCAGGCCAACCATCCCGGTCCATACGTGTCTATAACAACGGACGTGAATGACGGTACTCGCAGAAACTGAACTTATTGCCAGGGCCAAACGAGGGGATGTGGACGCCTTTTGCCTGCTGGTGTCTTCGCACCGCAGGTCCATGCATTCCCTGGCCATGAGGTTCTGTGGCAATCATCACGATGCCGAAGACCTGTCGCAGGAAGTTTTCCTGAATGCCTATCGCGCGATGGACCGGTTCAGGGGCGACTCGTCGTTTCACACGTGGCTGCGCAGGATCATGGTGAACTCGTTTCTGAGTCATAAGCGGAGAAAGGAATTGCCAAGAGCCGGAGACGTTACCGAAGGAGCGGGGTTCCCGATCGCACGATCGGATCGGACGGCCTTCAACAACGTCATGGTTCAACAAATTCTGCAGCGTCTTGAAGAAGCTCCGGCGAGGCAGCGACTGATGTTCATCATGAAACATCAGGAAGGCCTCACCTGCGAAGAGATTGCCGATTACTTCGGAACGACCGTGGGCACCGTAAAAAAGACGCTCTTTCGCGTGGTAGAAAAACTGCGACTGGAGTTTCTTACGCCGGAAATAGCTATTAGTGAGGGAAGTAATGCACGATTGCCAGAGTTACCGTGAAGACTGGTTAGCCGGTACGGAAAAAGAAGATCAGGTGGACTGCGGAGAATGCCGCAGCTTCTGCGAGGATGCGAACGCCATTCTGATCGCAACCGTGGTCGGCGCTCCACCGCTTCCGGATGTGTCCGAAGATTACTGGAAGGGATTCGAAAATCGTCTGCGCAAGTCACTGGTGCGGGAAAATGCCGCGCGATCTTTTCGTGTGTACTGGAAATGGTCTGCGGTGGCGGCAGCGGCGGCAATCGCGACGGTTGTGACCTGGGGAACGATCCGTACGGTGCAGTCCACTGCACCACGGATCACAGCGCAACAGGTCGCGGCACCGCAAATCGAAGTCATCGATGATCACATTCAAGGTCTGGATCCGATGGTCGTGGCATACCTGGAACGTTCCGAGCTCTTTCTTCGAACCTACACAAAGATCGAACCATCCGATAAAGAAGACCTCGATGACTCCCGTGCACTTGCAAAACAAAGTCTGAAGGAGATTAGCGAACAGAAGAAGCTTGCGGGCAATTTCGCCCCTGTGCGGATCACGCTGGACCAATATGAGAACGTTCTCCGGGAGATCAAGAATCTGAGCTCCAGCCAGGAACTCACCGATGTGCAGACGCGCATCCTCTCCAACGGGCTTATCGCCAACATGAAGGCTTACCAGCCGCAGGTCATGCTGGTGAGTCGACGTTATGGCCGTTAGACGTTATGGCCGTTAGAGGAAAAGTTATGAAAAGGAATTCATGGATATTGAGTTTGATTCTCGCAGCGAGCGTACTCGCAGGGCATCCTCAAGCGGGAATGGCCCAGTCGACAAAAGAGAACTCCGAAGCTCGCAGACTGTGGAACGAAGGTAATGAGCTGTACAACGACGGAAACTTCGCGGATGCGGAAAAGAAGTTTCGCGAGACACTGACGAAGTATCCCAAGGCCGATCAATCCGATCGCACGGCCTACTACCTGATTATCACTCTCGAGAAACTTCGCCGGTTCCAGGATGCCCGTACGGAGATTGAGAACTTCCACCGAAATTATCCAGGATCGCGATGGAGAAGTGATGTTGACGAGAAAAGTCTGGCTCTGGGAGCGTCGAGTAACAGCCTGGCGGAACAGCAGGCCAAGATCGAAAAGGAGCGCGCCGAGTCCCAGAAGAGAGGCTCCGCCGCGTTGCCCCCGAATGCGAGCATGGACGCGGTGATCCTGCAAATGATTATTCAGCAGAGTCCGAACGAAGGTATCGAAAAGGCCAAAGAACGATTGAAAATCGACCCTTCGGACCAGGCCGTCGTCAACAACCTCGGCACGATTTACAACAGTAATTCTCCACTGGCGTTGCCCTTTCTACTGGACCTGTCCAATTCCGCCGTGAGCCCCACAACCCGCACCATCGCTTTCTTCTATGCCATGCGCCGGAATCCGGACAAGGTGCAGGTTGCCAATACATTGATGGAGATGCTGGCGAAGAAAGAAAATGAATCCATTGTCAATGAGGCGTTATTCCGTATGACATTCGAGGAACACCGCAAGGTTCTGGACAAGATTGTCGCAAGCTCCAACCCGAATAAATTCGATGCAATCGAAAAGATTTATCGCGGCGGCAGTATCACGCTGCGGAGCGACCTGCTCTCAGCCGTCGCAACACTGAGAGATGACCCCAAAGCCGAGAGCTTTATTTTGGACATTGCCCAGAACGACAAAGACCTGGCTGTGCGACGTGCCGCAATCGAGGCATGGAAGAATCAAAAACGTGGTGCCGATGTGAAGACGCTGGAGAATCTTCTCAGTACTCAGCCACCGAAGAAGATTGCGCCGCCAGTACCTGTTGCGCCGGTGCGGGTCGCACCATCCACTAATCCAGCAACCGTTCCGGCTCAGAAGAATTAGCTGCCGCGCTATTGTCCCCTGCCCGCGGCGGCTCCGGCCCCTCGGCCTTGTGCCGGCGGTTGCGCCAGCACGGCCTCGAAACTCTTTTCGTATTCGTCGACGTGTGCAAGATAACCCTGCGGATCGACAAACGGATTCGGATCGGATGGACCCCGCTTCTCAAGCTTCGCGTACTTGTCTGCCAAACCATAGAACGAGGCATGAGAACTCACCCACAGATCAACCGGGAATGTGCGGGCCTTCTTATATGTCGCCCGGAAATCTTCGACGATTCCCGGATATTGATCGAGGGAACGGAAGGACCGGCCATTAATGCTGCATTCGATAAACGCGTGATACGTCTTGCCGTCTTCCTTGAGGTCCGTGGTCCAGGCAAGACAACCTTTCGTATGGCCAGGCATGATGTGGGCCGTCAGTGTGGTACCACCAAACGTGACCGCTTCGCCGTCATCGACTAATCGATCGATTGGATGGTCTTTGCCTCCAGGGCGAAACGCCGCGGTCGCCGGCGCATCCACGCGTCCGACAATCACCTGCGCACCCGTCAGTTGCTTGACCAGTGCGTCTCCCTCCACATGATCCGGATGCGCGTGGCCGGCAATCAGGATCTTGATGTCGGTGAACTTGAATCCCAGAGTCTCGACGTTCTTTTGGATCACCGGCACGGATGCTTCGTAATCGCTGTTCATCAGGATTAGACCCTGAGGGGTTGTGAACAGAAAGGATGCCAGCTCCTTGGTTCCGACGTAATAGAAGTTGTCCATGATCTTATGCGGCGGGAACGGATCGTTCCAACCCGCAGGCGCTGCACCTTGAGAAAATGTCAGCATCGGAAAAAACGACAGCGCAACCGCCAACAGCATTAATTTACGCATGGATTGGAGTATATCGCTGGTTTCTCCATGATGGTAGCGTCTTGACCCCGGCCCTCTGCGGGAACCGCGACCAAAACTTCGTTGAATTCGTAGCGTGCGCGGGTCATCGACTGCGCCTACAACTATTCGGTAGTGCTTTGCCAATATTTTCTACTGTCGTTCCAAAAAATATTAGGATCCTTCCCAAACAGGCAATATCCTAGGCCCGAAATATCTCCGAAACTAAGGGGGGCGTGATGGTGTTGAAGCAACCCGATTTCTTCTATTTGCGGCTACTTTTGGCAATCGTATTCACCGCGACGGTTCTCACCCCTACAGTGGGTCTCGCTGCCGGCGTAGAGCCGGCATTGTCGGATGCGGCGAGGACCGGAAATTGGGAAACCGTCAGATCCCTGATTGCCACCGGCACGAAAGGCGCTATCGTGAACGCACCGGACAGTGATGGCACGCGTCCATTGCATTGGGCCGTTCGCGCCGATGAGCTGGAAATTGCTGACCTTCTTCTCAAAGCGGGGGCCGATGCAACCGCACAGAACCGTCTCGGACTTACGGCTCTGAATCTGGCAGCAACCAACGGCAACGGCGCCATGATTCGCAAACTCCTCGACCACGGGGCGAACGCCAATGAAGTCGAAAAAAGCGGAGAGACCATATTGATGGTCGCGACACGATCCGGAAATGCGGACGCCGTTCGTGCAATTCTCGAACGCGGCGTCAACCCGAATACCACGGAGCCCCAGCTGCAAACGACCGCTCTCATGATGGCTGCCGAAGCCGGCTATACCGATTCGGTCCGAGCATTGCTGGAGTACAAGGCCGACATCAACACCCGCTCTCGAACAGGAGCAGCACCGGCACGAAAGATGCCCTGTGCCGGCCAGACAGGTTGCGGTTCACACGGAGACGGTATCGTCCGCGGCGGACTTCCCGATCAGGGTTATCGCCCCCCGATTCCCGGAGACATGAATGCGCTGATGTTTGCCGCTCGTGAAGGCAACGTCGATGTGGCGAGACTGCTGCTGGATGCCGGCTCGGATGTGAATGCTGTAGACAAGAACGACATCACGCCGCTGTTCATGGCAATCAGCAACAACCGCATTCCCATGGCCCGATTCCTCATCGATCGCGGCGCCAACATCAATGCAAAAGACTGGTATGGCCGGACTCCCCTGTTTGCCGCAATTGAAATGCGCAATGTGGATCTCGACTACCAGACGTTCGAACACATCGTGAATGCCGAAGAGCGGAAAGTCATTCTGGATTTCATCGGCTACCTGCTCGACAAGGGCGTAGACACGAATATTCGCGTCAAGGAAGTTCCCCCGCTGCGCAGCTGGATGTACCTGCTGGGCGGGTCTCTTGCCTGGGTGGACTTTACGGGCGAAACGCCTTTCATGCTCGCGTCGCTTTCCGGTGATGTGTCCACCATGCGCTTGCTGCTCAAATATGGCGCCGATCCAAAGATCCCGACATTCGGTGGAACCACCGCACTGATGGCCGCGGCGGGCGTCAACTGGGTTGTCGACCAGACTTACGACGAAGGCCCCGACGCACTGCTGGAAGCCGTCAAACTTTGTTATGAACTTGGAATGGATGTGAACGCCACCAATTCGATGGGACTGACGGCAGTAATGGGAGCGGCAAATCGAGGATCGGATCCCATCATTGAATTTCTGGTATCGAAGGGCGCTCACCTGGAGATGAAAGACAAGGTGGGACGCACCGCGTACAACTGGTCTGAAGGTATTTTCCTGGCTACACACGCGCCCGTGCCGAAACCCTCATCCATGGCGCTCATTCAAAAACTGATGGGGCAGGCGCAATAACGAATATGCGTCCATTCGGCTGGATTTCGATCATTGCCGTTTGTGCTCTCGGTTTCGCAGGCATCACCGGCGACACCAGACTTGCCGGGGCCGGCTTGCAGCAGCCGCCGGCAACGGCAGTGTCTCAACAGCAGGTGCAGGCCGTGCTCACCGAGTATTGTGTGACGTGCCACAATCAGCGGCAGAAGACCGCGTCTCTCGAACTCGACACCAAAGATTTGTCTCATCTCGACGCGGACATCACGACATGGGAAACGGTGGTCCGGAAACTGCGCACGGGAATGATGCCTCCCAAATCCATGCGGCGACCGGATCGGGCGACGCTGGATGGCGTCGCATCGTGGCTCGAATCCGGACTTGATCGGGCGGCTGCAGCCCATCCGAATCCTGGGGCGCCCGCGCTTCAGCGGATGAATCGCACGGAATATGCGAATGCCATCCGGGATCTGCTCGACCTGCAGATCGACGTCAGCAAGCTGCTGCCAAGCGACAGCACGGTTTCCGGATTCGATAACATCGCAGATGTTCTTGGCACATCCCCATCGCTGATCCAGTCCTATGTTTCCGCCGCGATGAAGATCAGCCGCCTTGCCGTCGGCGATCTCTCTGCACCTCCGGCGCCTTCGGTTTACAACGCAATCGCCGGGCTGTCCCAGAACACGCACGTGGATGGCTTGCCACTCGGGACTCAGGGAGGAATGATCGTGCGTCATAACTTCCCTCTCGATGCGGAGTATCAGATACAGACTGGCGGCGGGCGCGTCGATATGACGATCGATGGGATGCCCGTTCCAACCGGTGGACGCGGCCGAATACCAATCCCCGCAGGCCCGCACACCATTGGAGTGGCGAATGTGCCCGGGTTTGACAGCGGAGGTCTGGATGGCGTCTTCAGCGCTCCTCCCGCACGTGGCCGCGGAATGAGCGTCACGATTACCGGGCCCTACAATGCAACGGGCGCCGGCAATACTCCGAGCCGGCGGCGGATTTTCGTTTGCCAGCCATCGAGCGCCGCCCAGGAAACGAACTGTGCCCGGGAAATTCTGCGAACTCTCGCGTCCCGCGCGTTCCGACGGCGCGTCACCGACAACGATCCTTCCATGGAGTCGTTGTTCACCTTTTACCTGGATGGAAGAAGCAAGGGTACATTTGATTCCGGTATTCAAAACGCACTGGCGCGCGTGCTCGTCGATCCGCAATTCGTTTTTCGAATGGAGCATGTGCCGGCCAATGTGCCCGATGGCAGCAGCTACCGATTGAGCGACGTCGAGATCGCCAGCCGCCTTTCCTTCTTTCTCTGGAGCAGTATTCCCGATGACACGCTTTTGAACGTTGCAATCGCGGGCAAGCTTTCGGATCCGGCCGAACTTGAACGGCAGACACGTCGAATGCTGGCGGATCCAAAATCCAAATCGTTGATCAACAATTTTGCTTCCGAATGGATGAAGTTGAGGGAACTCGACAACATTTCTCCGGAGTCGCCTGATTTCGATGGCAATCTGCGCATCGCATTCTCCCGTGAAATGGAACTGTTCTTTGAAAGCATTCTTCGCGAGGACCGCAGCATCATTACGGTGCTCGACGCCGATTACACATTCGTCGATGAACGTCTGGCCCGTCATTACGGCATTCCCAATGTTAAAGGCAGCTTCTTCCGGCGCGTGGTGCTGGCAAAGGACGATCCGCGTCGCGGAGTTCTGGGCAAAGGCAGCGTCCTGATGGTGACATCGGCTGCCAATCGCACCTCGCCGGTTCAACGTGGCCAGTGGGTTCTCGAAAATCTTCTGGGTTCGCGAGCGCCGAATCCGCCTCCGGGAGTGGAAACCAACCTCGATCAAAAAGCGGATGCGAGCAAAGCCAAAACGTTGCGCGAGCGGATGGAGTTGCATCGAAGCCAGGCGATTTGCGCCTCATGCCACAGCATCATGGATCCCATCGGCTTCTCGCTCGAAAATTTCGACCTCGTTGGAAAGTGGCGTCAGCTGGATGAAAAGTCTCCGATCGATGCCAACGGAGAGTTGGTCGATGGCACGAAGCTGGACGGCCCTGCAAGCCTGCGGCGCGCATTGCTCAGCCGGTCCAATGTCTTTGTCAACGTTGCTGCGGATAAGCTGCTGACGTATGCGACGGGGCGAGCCACGACCGCCTACGACATGCCTGCGGTGCGAAATATTGCCCGGACCGCAGGACGCAATGATTACCGTTTCTCTTCGCTGGTTATTGGCGTGGTGAAAAGCGAACCGTTTCAGATGAGAAGGAAAGGTGGATAGCTGTAGGGGCGATCGATGAGCACCCCCGGCAAATCAAGGGCGGTCATAGACCGCCTCTACAGCAAGGAGAACGCACTATGACTTTCATAACGAAAAAGCATCTATCCCGAAGGACATTCCTGCGCGGCAGCGGCGTGACGCTGGCGCTACCCTTTCTTGAATCCATGCTGCCAGCGCAAACTCCATCGGCAGCCGCGGGCCCGAAGACCCGGCTGGCTTTCATCTTCTATCCTCACGGCGTCACCATGGACAAATGGTTGCCGGCAACCACGGGCACCGGATTCGAGTTCACGCCGATTCTTAAACCCCTCGAACCGTTCCGGGACTACATCAACGTCGTCAGCAATACGTATGCGCCTCTCGCCTATGGCGCAGATGCGTCTGCGGCCGCCAACCACGCCCGTTCCTCTGCGGTGTTCTTGTCCGGTGCGAAGCCCGACGAAGGCGCGCGGCCTTCACTCGGCGTAACCGTCGACCAGGTCGCGGCAAAGGCCATTGGCCAGGACACGCCGTTGCCGTCGATTGAACTCACCGTCGAGGAAGGCGGATTGACCAGTCCGTTCCGCAACACCATTTCGTGGCAGACGCCGACGTCTCCGTTGCCGATGGAACATAACCCTCAGGTCATATTCGAAAAACTATTCGGCGATGGTTCGAACGAAGCGGAACGCGCCGCACGACGTCAGCAGTCGCGCAGCCTGCTGGATTCCGTGATGGACCAGGTGGCGTCGATGAATTCTCAGCTTCCCGCCGGTGACCGCGGACGCCTCGCCGGCTATCTGGACGATGTCCGTGAGATCGAACGACGCATCCACAAATCCGAAGATCAGATGAAAGCCGCGAAGCTGCAGATCCCCGATACACCAACTGGCGCACCGGCCGCATTTGAAGATCACATCAAATTGTTATTTGACCTTCAGATCCTCGCGTTCCGTGCTGACATCACAAGGATCTCAACCCTGATGCTGGCTCACGAACTCAGCAACGCCACATTTCCCGTCACGAACATCCGTGACGGGTTCCACAATCTCTCGCATCACTCGAACGTGCGCGCCAACATGGATAAGTTTGCCGAGTTGAACGCCTACCACCACAGCATGTTTGCGTATTTCCTGGAAAAGCTCAAAGCAACGACGGACGGAAACGGCAACCTGCTCGATCATTCGCTGGTACTTTTCGGCAGCGGCATGAGCGACAGCAATCAGCACAACCATAATCCGTTGCCGATGATTCTTGCGGGAGGCGCCTCCGGGACGGTGAAAGGTGGACGTCATATCCGGCTGCCTCAGAACACCACGCATTCCAATCTATTGTTGACGGTTCTACACAAGGCTGGCGTGAATGCGGCGACATTTGGAGACAGCACGGGCACGGTGGCGGAGTTGTAACGGATGACCATGAAACTCTACACGCGCCGGGCATTCCTTGGTGGGATTGGAACTGCCGCTTGCATTCCTTTAGTGAGCGGAACGGCATGGGCACAAGCCCCGGTAGCGCCAGCGCTCCCGCTGAAGAACCTGGGACTGGAGCATCTCGACATTCTCGTTCCCGATACTGCGGCCTCGGCGAAGGTCTACATGCGCGTCTTCAAGACGAAGCTTCACGAGCAACCGTTCCAGGGCGGAATTCGATATTTTATTCTGCTCGGAGACCTGCCGCAAAACCGGCAGGTCGGCTACATCGCCATTGGAGCGCAGGGCACCCGGCCCACGTCGATTGGCCACTACTGCGCACTGGCAGAACGTTACGATCGCGCGGGCGTGGCTAGTGCGCTTCAGGCGGCGGGTTTTTCGGCGGGCGCCGGAGGAGCGTTCGGCATGCTGCCCGATCCGGATGGACTGGAGCTGCAACTCTTTCAACCTCCGGCAGGCCTCGTTGCAGCCGCAGTGCCGTCGCCATTGCCCGTCGAAGACAATGGACTGGTGAAGCCGCTCGGAGTCGACCATGTCCTGCTGCACGTTACCGATATCGAGAAGTCACTTCCCTACTATCACCTGATGTATGGAGCGAACATCAAGACAACGAGGCAGACGAATCCGGACCGGCTATGGATTCAACTCGAAGCGAATACGCGCATCGGCCTGCAGAAGGTTTCGGCAGGCGAGAAACCTCGATTCGATCATTACTGCATCAAGGTTGCGCCCTTCGACAAAGATGCGGTGGCTGCAGGCATACGCCAGGCCGGCTTGAAAGTGATTCCCTCTCCAGACGAGCCGGAAGTTCTGCGCTTCGCCGATAATAACGACATCACCGTCGAGCTGAAATGAGGGGACAGTCCCCTCATTTCCTCATTTCCCTGTGTGTTATTGCCGCTCACCATCCTGGCCGGATGGTCCGGGCCGACTCGAGCGGAGTAATCTCAAAGATGGGAGCTCAGTCATTGACCTTGAATTGGAAGAAGGTGGCCGCTTTGGTACACCCAGTGATCGAGATCCCCTGATAATTCCGTCATGTGCCGCAGAACGTGCGGTAGCGTTCGGATCCTTCCGGTGCGGGTTCGGAATAGGCAGCCGATTCGTGTTGATCGTCAAATGGGCGCAAGAGAATCTTCAGCAGTCTGTCGAACGGCTCGTAATCATTACTCTCGACTGCAGCGGTCAACGATTCCTCTACTCGATGATTGCGCGGAATAAACGCAGGATTGATTTTCCGCATTGCCTGCGCGCGATCCGAAGGGGCGACCGGCTCCCCTTTGAGCCGCAATTGCCACTGGTCATACCACGGATTAAACGTGGGCACGTTCGAGAAGAGTGTTCGGATTTTTTCGTTCTGACCAGCAGCAGCATCGGCAAGGTAGCGGAACGCCAGCGTCCAGTCGATGTGATTCCCCTCCATCGCCGCAAGAAAACCCTCGGCAAGCGCGAGGTCGGCTGTCTCTTCGCGAACCAATCCGAGCTTCGCCCGCATACCCACGAGCCAGTGGTGTTCATATTGTTTGGGGAATCGATTGATGACCTCGAGAGCGCGTGAGATCGCGCGGTCATTGTCCGAATCGATTAGCGGCAGAAGCGTTTCCGCCAGCCGGGCAAGGTTCCATTGTGCGATCTTTGGCTGATTGGCATAGCAATAGCGGCCGCGGTAGTCGATCGAGCTGAACACGGTGGCCGGGTCGTAATGATCCATGAACGCGCACGGACCGTAGTCGATCGTCTCACCGGATATCGACATGTTGTCGGTGTTCATCACGCCGTGGATGAAACCGACATGCATCCAGTTGGCGATGAGGGCTGCCTGCCGGATCGCGACGCTCTCAAGCATTGCAAGATATGGAGTGACGTGATTCTGCAACTCCGGATAATGGCGCGCGATCACGTAGTCCGCCAGGCGTTGAACCTTGTCCAGTTCGCCACGCGCGGCAAAGTATTGGAAAGTACCGACCCGGATGTGACTCGAGGCAACACGTGTGAGTACAGCTCCCGGCAGTGTGGTCTCCCGATAGACGGCTTCGCCGGTGGTCACGGCCGCAAGAGCCCGAGTCGTCGGGATACCGAGCGCGTGCATCGCCTCACCAATCAGATATTCCCGAAGCACCGGACCGAGAGCGGCCAGGCCATCGCCGGACCTCGAAAAAGGCGTGCGTCCCGAGCCTTTGAGCTGAATATCACGGCGCCTGCCATGGATGTCGACGACCTCGCCCAGAAGCAACGCCCGACCATCGCCGAGTTGTGGAACGAAGTTGCCGAACTGGTGACCGGCATAGGCCTGTGCCAGCGGCGCGGCTCCCTCCGGTAATTCGTTCCCTGCAAAAATTCTCGCGCTATCCGCGGAATCGAGCGCATCGACGTCCAATCGCAACTCCTCAGCCAGTTCACGATTGAACTTCACCATCGAAGGCTGCGGCACTTGAGCGGCCTTCCACGGAACATAGAAACCTTCAAGCTCGCGAGCAAAGGAGTTGTCGAAAATGAATCGAATGGAGCCGGCGCTGCTGGCCACTTGCGTCATGACTAACATCATATTGGAAATGAGGGAATGAGGGGACTGTCCCCTCATTCCCTCATTTATGCTGAGGCGGGATACAGTTATCAGCTCGACTTCTTGACCAGCACCGGTTCCCCACGATACAGCGCCGGGAATGTCGTTTTGAAATTCTGCACTTTCGGAATGTCGAATTTCACGATGTACGGTTGTTTCGGATTCTTGACGAGAAAGTCCTGGTGATATTCCTCTGCCGGATAAAACGCTTTCAGCGGATCCACACGCGTCACGATTTTCTGGCCAAAGACCTTCGCCTTGTCCAATTGGTCGATGTAAGCCGTTGCGATCTTCTTCTGAGTGTCATCCGAATAAAAAATATTCGAACGATACTGAGTGCCAACATCCGGGCCCTGTTTGTTGAGTTCCGTGGGATTGTGCACGACGGAAAAATAGATCCGCAGAATCTCTCCATAGCTCACTTCTTTGGGATCAAAGCGGATCTGAACGGATTCGGCATGACCCGTGGATCCCGTGCTGACCGTTTCATATTCGGCGGTAGCCTTGCTTCCACCGGAATATCCAGACAACACTTCTCGCACGCCTTGAACATGTTGATAAACAGCCTGAACGCCCCAGAAACATCCGCCGGCAAGAACCGCAGTCTGCAGTGGTCCGGCCACTTTAGGATTGTCCACGGCAGCAGCGGGAATAACGACAGCGGACTCGGCGCCAACAGAACCTGCCGAAAGATAGATGTACAGCCCCGTGACTATCGCAACGACCAGAACGGTTTCGATCCATACTTTGCGCGACATAAAAACACTCCTCATCTCGAAAGCACTGCGAGTTCAAGTGCGACTGACAAAGTTTAGCGCAACCGAGTTCATGCAATAGCGCAAACCTGTCGGCTTCGGTCCATCATTAAAAACGTGTCCCAGGTGCGCATCGCACAGGGCGCAGGATACTGCGGTTCGTCTCGCCAGAAGACTGTTGTCCGGAGACTCGACGACATTCAGACGCGATATGGGTTGCCAGAAACTTGGCCAGCCGGTACCCGATTCAAACTTGGTCTGGGAATCGTAGAGTGCCGTATTGCAACAGATGCAGCGGTAAATTCCCGAAGCATGGTTGTTCACATACTTTCCACTGCCCGGCCGCTCCGTATCCGCCTTGCGTGTCACTTCATACGACAGCGGCGAAAGCTGCTTCTTCCACTCCGCATCGGTTTTGGCGACTCTTGCCATCTGCATGCGCCCCAGACTCTTTCCCGATGGCGAAAACTGCTCGATCGACACTGTTGTCGATGGCCTGGGCCCCGACACTGTTTGTCCCATAGTCACCCGAGCAACCGCGGCTGCGGCGCATCCGCTTATTGCGCTCCGCAGGAAGCCGCGCCGCGAATTGAACTCCCACTCATATTTTCTTGCAGACTTCACATGCACCTCCATCGGATTCCGCTGCTTTCAGCCGAAGGTAAATGAATACGCCTGAATGCCCGCGTCCAGAAACTCAATTGTAAACGTTCTATCGCGAATGTCGCCCGATTGGCGTACCAATTGATACAGCCGCTGAGCGCGCGCCACACCCGAGCCGCTGGAATCCACGTCGACTCCGTGATCCTCTCCGGGCTGCTTTCCGTCGATAGTGACGCGAAATCGTACAGGCTTGCCATCCTTACCGGGCCCAAGGACCAGATGTAAATCCCTGGCATGAAAACGAAAGACGATCTTTCCACCGGCGCCAAGCAAAACGGCTTT